>Ga0137308_100865_pt1 | contig 38807 bp, 35 predicted proteins | sample Inofrocosms_June_FD_97181 | JGI IMG/M metagenome (GOLD analysis project Ga0137308, IMG submission 97181) | Mouse cecal microbial communities from Vienna, Austria - N-Acetylneuraminic and N-Acetylglucosamine D2O microcosms_June | ecosystem: Host-associated > Mammals > Digestive system > Large...
ACAGAAGAAATCAAACGTTTGTTCTTTTATTTTAAAAACTTGTAACAGTTCAGACAAGGCACTGAACCGTTACGAAAACTTTCTATCTCTCTCCGGTTCGGTGAAACTTCTTTCGTATATTCCTCAATTCCCGGCATCCCATACGCTATGATACCTTTATTATCAGCATAAGCATCCATTGTTATGAATTCTTAGGCATGTCCATTAAAATTTAACACCGCCTTTGGATTGAATGCCTCTTTCGGCAGAAGCGCGCGGTATATGCTGCGCAAATCGTACCAGTGTTTTCTACGCATCTATATTTCGGGGTCTGAAGCCTGACTTGAGCTGTGGCTTTTCTGCTTTGGGATGCCCTATTCCATCCACCGGCCAGAATCACTTTGGCCACTGCCGTATAACGAAAAGAGACATTCTAACCAAATAGTTGACAAGAATGAGCAGAATGTGGGTAGAATATTATTAGGAGACAGTCAGATGATTTTTCAGGAAAGCGAAACGGTTGAACTAAAAGCAATTGTAGTACTTGAATGCAATGTCTGAACCTGCAAGGCAAATGCAGGTAAATCCAGAGGATGGCACACCGGAAGAAACGGTGATTGCACTGGCAAAACAACGGGGGTATGTTACAAGAAAAAAAACAGAAACGCTGCTTGGTATGGGTCAATCATCATGCGGACGGCGGCTAAAGAAAATGATTGATAACGCTCTGCTTATTCAAGAAGGATAGGGTAAGAACATCCATTATTGTCTTTCTCTAGCCTGTCCATATCCTCCAGATAGGAATCAACCTTTGCCAGAGTTTTGAACTCTCTGTCATACAGCACAATCCAGCCAGACTTCTGGAGACAGAGGACACATCCCTCGCGGATAGCTCCGCAGCCCGATATTTTCCGATGTTATAGTAGTGGCAGGCTGTTTCCATCAAAACAGTCTGGAAGCCTACCGTAGCAGTGCGTCCCTTGGTTGATTCTTTTGATGTTATGATCTCCAGTATTGCCGGCATCTGGGTTGTCAGGCCGATCCGGTTGGTAACAGCGGCTCCGGAGAAGTATCCGTAATCCCGTTCATGGCAACAGATGCCCGCGAGCCGCAATATTTCCGGCAGCTTTATTCCTTCATCAGTTCCAGAAGGATTTCCTTTGCTTTCTCCAGCTGATTATCGGGACGATCCTCACTGCCGTAATATGCCTTACCGTCGAATTCCACCTCCACATCGGGAGCGATACCGATACCATGGATATTATGACCGTTGGGCGTATAATATGCACTGATGGTAATCTTCACTGCCGAACCGTCCTTGAAGGGCATTATCTGCTGTACAATACCCTTTCCGAAAGTGGTCGTCCCCACCAAAGTGCCGATTCCGTGATCCTTGATGGCTCCCGCCATAATTTCGGATGCGCTTGCGGAGTTCATATCCACCAGAACCACCAAAGGAGCCTCAAATTCTCTCTTCCCGTCACACGTATATTCTACCCGTTTACCGTTCTTATCCTCAGTGTAAACAATCATTCCCTCCGGCAGAAGCATTCGGGCCATTTCCACCACCGCGTTCAGGCTTCCGCCCGGATTCGCACGGAGATCCAAAATCAACCCTTTCATACCGGAACCTCTGGCCGTAGCCAAAGCGTCCGCAAACTGGTCAATGGTTACTTCGTCAAACTCGGAGACCTGAATATATGCCATTCCGTCTTCCAGCATCTTCAATGATACGGTAGGATTCTCCACTTTTCTCCGGGCCACGGTGACATCCAGATAATCCGCCTCGCCTTCTCTTACAATGGTCAGAACCACATCCGTTGCCTCCGGTCCCTTTATCATGGCCACCACTTCCGTCAAAGACAAACCGTAGGTGGATTCTCCGTCCACCTCGTAAATCAAATCATTGGCGCGCAGATTTGCCGCCTCTGCCGGAGCCCCTTCAATGACACCGCTGATCTTAGGCAGCGAAGTCTCCGTATCCAGACTGATGTATGCCCCGATTCCGTAATAAACCCCTTGGGTCTGTTCCATTAACGACCTCAGCTCTTCCGCCGAATAGTACTCTGAGTAGGGATCTCCCAAGGATTCCATGATCCCTCTGTAGATGCCGGTCTGCATATCTTCGTTGGAAACATCCCCCAAATAGTAATATTTGTCGATCGTCTCCTCCAGCCCCTGAAGCTTTGCGATAAGTTCCGGATTAATAGCCGAACCTTCTTCAAAATTCGTCTGGTCAGGCGGGTCTATCATCTGCTGTATGGAATCTTTCAGTCCGAATCCGATATAAGCAATGGCGAAAATAAGAAATGCTCCGGCTAACCCCAGTATCATCCCGCCGAAAAACAATCCCTTCCCGCTGCCTTTTGCTTCGCTTTGAATCTGTGCGCGGGTTCTTCCCGGTTCCATATAGGCGGAAGAGATATCCGGAAAGGCATTGCCAGCCTCCGGATGATTTGAAGTATCAGCGCCGTTTGATGAAATATTATCAAAGTAGCTTTTATTTTCGTCCATGATAATCCCCATTTCTGCGCTGCTCTTTGCGCATAAGCGACTTTGCGGCAAGCAGCGCACAGACACAAGTCGCCTTGTAAAAATGTAAATGCAGATTTATTCTTTTAAGTAATTCCATGGAGAGGTATATTCCCCGTTCAAACGCACGCTGAAATGTAAGTGATTCCCGGTAGAACGTCCGGTGCTCCCCACTGCTGCAATCGTTTCTCCCCTTACGACAATATCATCTTTCTCCACATACAAAGCCGAAGCGTGCATATAGATCGTATACAGTCCGTCCCCATGGTCAATCATCACATAATTTCCCATAGTGCCGCTGTATGTGGCCGCAACCACCACTCCGTCATAAGCCGCATAAATAGCGGTTCCCTTGGGCGATGCAAAGTCCACTCCGTTGTGGAATTGTTCCACTCCCAAGGTCGGATGAATCCTCATACCGTACTCATCCGATATTCTGGTATAAGATGCAAGAGGAAATTTAAACATACCGCCGTCATAAGTCAATACCTTGCCGTTGCTGGCAATGATTCTCTTCTTCTCCTCGGCAATGGCAGCTTCTAATGCGGCAATCTCCTCTTCCTGCGCTTTTATTTCCGCCTCATACTCCTTAATTGCATTAGCCTTATTGTTGATATCGGTCTCGTAGCTGACAATGTCCCGGGACTTTTGATCAATGAGATCCTCCAAATTCTGCTGTTCCAGTTCTACATTGTACTTGGCCTGATCCAAAATCTGCTTCTCCAGTTCCAGCTCGTCTCTGCAAAGTTCCACATATTCGCGGATCTCTTTATAATCCTGCCACAGCTTACGGTCATATGCCACTACTTTTTCCACATAATCGGCCTTATTCAGAAAATCTCCGAAATTGGACGCCTTTAACAGCAGATCCACAAACTGCGGCGTTCCCGTCTCATATACAAATCTTATGCGGGCAATCATGGATTCTTTCTGATTTTCTTCCCGCTCCAAAGCTTCCTCCAATTCGGCCTCGTTCTGTTTGATTTCTTCCTCCTTGGCAGCAATCTGCTGATTCAGTTCGATAATATTCTGTTCTATTTCCATTAAACTGCTGTCCAGCTGCGCCACATATTCCTTCAGATTAGCTCTCTTGGTTTCCAATTCTTTCTTGATTGTCTGCAAATTGGTAAGGCCGTTTTGAAGAGCCTCCTTTTCCTCTTGAGCCTGTTTAATCTGTTCTTCTTTCTCCCGGATAATGTCGGAAGTAACGGGAGACGTATTTGTCCCGGCGGCCACCGCCGTTATCCGCATACAGGCTGCCAGACACAGCACTAAACATATACAAAGAAATTGTTTCTTCATAGGCACCTACTTTATACACGAAGATGTTTGCGCACAGTTGAAAAGCTTCCCAAAAATCCGATTCCTATTCCCACCGCGAGGGACACAGGCGCCAGTATCCCAAACAATTCGTCCACCGACAAAAATTTGAGAAAACTGCTGAGAACGGAAAATCTCTCCATTACATAAGACAACGCATAATTATAAATACTGTAAATGATACCCAGAGGAATAACCGCTCCCATTAATCCGATCAGCACGCCTTCCAGTACAAAGGGAGCCCTGACAAAAAAGTCCGTTGCACCGATATATTTCATAATGTTAATTTCCGCAGATCTGACGGAAATTCCGATAGCAACGGTGTTGCTGATCAAGAAGATGCTGACTGCCAGTAATATGGCAATGATTCCCATGGATACATATGCAATCAAAAGGTTCACACCGCTTAAAGTATTGGCGGTAAGCTCGGAATAATTTACCCTGCGGACCTCCGGTATAGACTGCAGCCATGTCACAAGAGCGCTCTGCATGGACACGTCACTTAAAAATACCTCATAGCTGTTCTCGCCTTTTAAAGGATTTTCCGGAAATCCTACGGCATATACTTCTCCATAGCTTTGTGTGGCAAATTTCGCCCATGCCTCATCATCGGAAATAAATTTGACTTCCGATACTTCGGAGCGTTTGGCAATCATTTGCCCCAGCTCTTCAATTCGCTGGTCGGAAGGAACCACATGATCGGGGCTGCAGTTCGCCCCGTTTAAGGCGTCCCCCTCATAGTGGAAGAACACCGTCACGGATATCCCCTCCTCCGCAGTCTTCACGATACTCTGAAAATTTGCTACAATGGCGTAAAACAGGCCGAACAAAAACAGACAGGCGGATATAGTCGCGATGGAAGCTAAGGAATACCACTTATTGCGGAAGATGTTGGCAAATCCCTGTCTGATGGTGTAGAATAAGCTGCTAATCTTCATCGATATATGCTCCCCCTTCTTCGTCGCTGACAATGACACCCTTTTTCATGGTGATAACCCGCTTGCGCATGGCATTGACAATCTCCCTGTTATGGGTCACTACTACCACCGTAGTTCCGCTCTCGTTAATTTCTTCCAGCAGCTTCATAATTTCCCATGAGTTCTTGGGATCCAAATTACCTGTGGGCTCGTCCGCCAGCAAAATGGAAGGGCTGTTTACCAACGCTCTTGCCAGCGCCACACGCTGCTGCTCGCCGCCGGAAAGCTGTGTGGTTTTCGCTTTATATTTTCCGGCGAGCCCTACCGTCGCCAAAATTGCAGGTACATTTCTCCTGATTTCCCTGCCGGGAGTCTCCACGATTCTCTGTGCAAAAGCGACATTTTCATACACATTCCTGTCGTTCAGCAGTCGGAAATCCTGAAACACCACTCCAAGGCTGCGGCGGAATTTAGGAATCTGTCTGTGGCGCAGTCTTCCCAAATCATTTCCCAGCACATATACATCGCCGCTGGTAGCCGTCAATTCCCGCAGCAGCAGCTTAATCAAGGTAGATTTACCGGAGCCGCTGTCTCCTACTATAAATACAAATTCCCCTCTCCCGATACTTAGCGTTATACCATTCAGTGCCGGAGATCCCGTTGAGTACGTCTTATTAACATTGTTCAGGAAGATGACTCCATTTTCCTCTATCATCTGCTCCCGTCTTTTTCTCTGTATTACTTTGTTAGCCATCCGTTTACCTCTTGTGCGATTTACTGCAAAAGTCCCATCATCATTACGACGCCTAAATTCTCTGGCTTTTATGCATTGCGGCGCCGCCGGTTGTATGGGAGCTTTGAAAGTGCTTCGCAATTATTCCTCTTCATGCCTGTCGTTCCATCTATTTGACGACAAAATTCTAACTATGGTTCCGCCCCGCACTCATAAAAATGAATTCCCGATTCGTTTATTTGTATCTATTGACTGTTTTTGGGGACACCAAGGACCTTGAAGCCACATATTTTATCCCCGTTTTACTAACGGAAATTTTTCCAATACCTTAACCGGAATAAAATCAAAAATCGGAATTTTCCATGTATTTCATATATTTTACAACCATCAACGCAATCTTAAAAGTAATAGCGTCTTCAAAAATGCGCAGATCCAGCCCGGTACTCTTCTGAAGCTTATCCAAACGATAAACCAGTGTATTCCTGTGAATAAACAACTGTCTGGATGTCTCCGAAACATTCAGGCTGTTTTCGAAAAATTTATGTATGGTAGTCAGTGTCTCTTCGTCAAATTCATCCGGACTTTTTCCGCCGAATATCTCTCGAATAAACATTTTGCACAGCGGAATGGGAAGCTGGTAAATCAACCGCCCTATCCCCAGCTCACTGTACGCGATAATCTGTCTCTCGTCAAAAAAGATTTTACCCACATCCAGCGCCATCTTAGCCTCTTTATAGGAACGGCTGACTTCCTTGATCTCCTGAATCACCGTGCCGTATGCGATTCTGATATCCTGAATGCCTTCCTTCTCCAGAGACTGCCCCAGAGCCTTTGCAGACTTATCTATTTCTCTGGCCGGATCGCTTTCGGAGAGTTCCTTGACAACGATCACATCATTTTCATCCACGGCAGTGACAAAGTCCTTGCTGTTGCTTCCGAAATGCGCCCGTGCCAGCTCCAGTACATTATTGTCCTTACCGTTTGCCGATTCCACCACCAAAACCGCTCTGGGGGCATCTGTCTGAATGTGAAGCTTCTTGGAGCGGCTGTATATATCTACCAACAGCAGATTATCCAGCAGCAGGTTCTTGATAAAATTATCTTTATCAAAACGTTCCTTGTATGCCACCAGAAGATTCTGCAATTGAAAAGCCGCCATTTTGCCGATCATATAGACATCTTCCCCGATTCCGCCGGCCACAAGCACATATTCCAACTGCTGCTCGTCAAAAATCTTAAAATATTGATACCCTTGAATTTCCTGAGAATCTGCGGGGGAAGCCGCAAATTCAACCGCCGCTTTGGAACAATTCCTCATTTCGGTGGTTGACGCCACGTCTTTTCCGTCCGTATCCATAATACAAAACTCGACTCTGGCTATTCCTTTGAGACCTTCAATAGTATTCTGCAAAATTTGATTTGAAATCATAACACCCCTACTTCCTCGTTTTTTCGATCCCCAATAATACACTTTCATATAAAGAGTACAAAAAACGACATAAAAAAGCAATAGGTTTTTATGAAAATTCACAAAAATATTTAAAAAACAAAAAAAACTGCCCAAAGTTTCACCTTCAGGCAGCTACACATTCCTATCTCAGGTTCAGACACTCATATCAAAGTTCGCACCAACTGCCGGATTCACGCTTCTCTCCATGGCAGCTGCATCTATCATCTGCACCAGCCCGTCTCCCAATGCTTCGTTTGTATCCATCGTCTTGCTGAGCACTGCCACACCAATCTTTGACATGGTAGAAATAGCGCTCAAATCCATCGACAAACCAGCAATATCCATAGTAAATGCCCCCTTTCACAATGATATTTTCTTTGGTGTGTATATCATAACACAGAATTTTCCCCAATACCAGACCTTCCTGAATTTTTTCATTTTCTTAAGAAATATGTGGTACTGTTCACTTGCTGTCACCGCGAAGTCAAAATCGCGTCTTTATGCGATTTTGCGAGACATGCGGGCGCCAAAACGCATTCTTTCCGCGTTTTGTGTGCATTCTTGTAACGGTTCAGTGACCTGTCTGAACCGTTACAATATGGGGTTGCTGTGAACGGAGGGAACAGCAACAATACGGCACATTATTTTGCCGTGCTTTTCGGATTCTCCTCTTGACGCGCCGGTCTATTAATGGTAGACTGAACACAAACGCAGTCTATCAATCATAGACCAAACAAAATGATCGCTCGCACAGATTGCAGAAGCCGCAAACAAAGCGCTTCGGAACGGAGGGAATATGTTTGACCAAAAAGCCCCGACTCTTTTCAGGACAGCCGCCTGCCTGTTTCTATCCGTCTTGGCGGTCACCGCTTGTTCACCGCAGGAACAAGCCCAGACCGAAAACACCGCTCCTGCCCCTTCATCGGAAACGCTCATTTCTTCCGATGAATATGTACCCGTTGCGGCTTGGGATGCCTCCGGCATTGAACTTTACGCGGCACATAAATTAATGGGGGACACTCTCTATTATATGACCGGAAAATGGGATTCCGCAGAAGGCGGGTATAGGGAAGCTTCCATATGCAGAAAAGAACGGGACGGCGATGCGGAAACTATTTTGAACTTGGACGGGGAAGGGGAAAAGTTAATTCTTTATCTTCTGGATGAATCCGAAAATTTATATTACCTGCATTCCGCGCAAAACGGAAGAGATCCGGAGTATATTTGGACAAAGCTCTCTTCCGATGACGAAGTCCTATATGAAACAATCATCGACAGACCTTCCGGCAGTAGAGAACAAGAGGCGTTCGGCAGACTATGCACCTCATTTTTGGGGGAAATAGACAAGGACGGCAACATTGCCGCCGTCAATATGAGCGGCGATTTGTATCTGTTTGACGAAAACGGACGGTTCCGCACTTCCGGCAAAACAGGATGGGACGAAAATACATATAATGTTCTGGAATACGGAATGGTAAATGCCGGCCGCCACGGAATCTTTCTCTATCATGTAAACGGCGGTTCCGTCTCCTTGCAGCAGATGGATATGTACAAGGGGGTATTAACGGATGCGGCGGAAATCAAGACAGATTCCCGTTCCCTCATCACATTGGAGCTTTACAGCGGTTATGACCAAGGCATCTATATTGTGGACGACAACAGCCTCTGGCAGTATAATTTTTCCGACGAAAAGCCCATAACTCTATTAAATTGGAGCGACAGCAACATCAGCATGGCCGGATACGGCATAGATGCCGTGGGCATACTGCCCGAAGAAAAATTTTACATCATGGTTCACCAACCCGGTGACACGGCATCCATGGTAGAAATTTCATTTCGAAACAGGGCGGAGATTCCCGAAAAGCAGACGGTTATATTGGCGGCAGGCATACATGCTCTTGATTCCCTGACGGAGCTGGTCAGCGATTTTAACCGCCAGAGCACAGAATATCAGGTAGAGATCCAATCCTTGGAATACCGTCCTTCGGAATCCGTGGATGATTACTCTGCTTTATACACGGATCTGCTAAAAGGCGAGGGTCCGGATCTCTTCCGTCTGGACGCCATGGGGATACCTAATTTAGCCGCCAAAGGCGTTTTCGAGGATCTCACCCCTTATTTTGCAGAGAGCAGTCTCGTCCATGAAAGTGATATTATCCCTTCCGTATTGGACGTCTGGACTATGGACGATAAAATCATTTTTGCTTTCGAAGATTTTAATATAATAGGATTACTGGTGAAAAAAGGCACTACCGACCAAGGAGTATGGACCCCTGACGAATATATCCGGCTGGCGGAAGAGCATCCTGATTCCATACTGACAAATCAGGATCCGCTCTATTTTTACAATGAAGTCTTTTACAATTCCATTTACGCCGATTTGTCGGATTATGTAAACTGGAAGACAGGGGAATGCCATTTGGACAGCGAAGAATTCATTTCCATGATAGAAAGGATCCGGCAGCTGGAACAGCCTGAGTTGACTCTGGAAACCATCACTGCCATGGACGGAAAAGAATATACCTTCAAAGTCTCCGTCATTGGGCAGGACGAAAACGATTTTTATAACGGGCTGCTTTTAACCCAATCTATGAACTTATTCGGCCTGCCAAACTATGCCAAGGTCCTTGAATACGGCGATTATGCCGAAATTGCAGGTTATCCTACGAACAAAGAGGAGCCCTATTATGATATGATGCCCCAAAATGTATATGCCATTAACAGCTCTTCTCAGGTAAAGGAAGGCGCCTGGGCCTTTCTGGAATTTATGTTGTCGGAAGCTCATCAAAATACCCTGACCTCCTTTCCGGTACGGCAGGATTCCTTTGACAAATATCTGACCAGAACGGAATTTAACAGAGGGAGAACGGTGGTTGACTTCACGGCGGAAGAACTGGATGCCTTGCGTGAGCTTGTAAAATACGTGCATTGGACAAGCACTTCCACCGGAAGAGACATGCTGCCCCTTATCACGGAAGAGATCGAAGCGGTATGGGCAGGCGATAAGACTCCGGCTGATGCCGCACGCATTATGCAGAACAGAGTCAGTATCTTTGTAAACGAGCAGCTGTAACCGAAAAAGTCGAATACAGGATAATGTGACTGCCTGCGAGGCAAATATCATCCGGATTAGAGAATTCACAAAGCGATATTATGGAGGTTAAAATGAACGAATATAAATTAGCGGACTTTGAAGCCAAATTTGCCGATATCATTTGGGAAAGGGAACCTATTTCATCCCCCGAGCTTGTAAAAATATGCGAAAAAGAACTGAACTGGAAAAAATCCACCACATACACCGTCCTGAAAAAACTGATTGATAAAGGCGTCTTCCGGAACAAAGATACTATAGTGACCTCCATTCTTTCCCGTGAGGAATTCTATGGGCGGCAGAGCAGGCTTTATGTAAAAGAGACCTTCGGCTCCCTGCCCGGATTTTTGACCGCCTTCTTTCAGGGCAGAAAAATATCCCCGAAGGAAGCGGAAGAACTGAGATCCTATATCGACCACTTTGAAAAGTAACCAATTAACCCGTAACGACTATTTCCCTAACGGCAGCGCTAATGTGCTGACCAGATTACTTTCCGCTAAATAGCGCAGAATATATTTTCAGTCTGCAAGGCAGATTTCCGACGGCGCAGCGGTGGCTGCGTCTAGGCAATCTAACGCTGCAGATGGAAATTCAGGCAAGATATTTAACGAAATGTAATACGATCAGTACATTAGTGCTCCATCCGGCCAGAAATTGAACCCTGAAGCAGCCTGTTTCGCACCATCTGCGCGCACCACTTCGCGGAAATCAAGAAAGGCAAAGGTAATAACTCTATGAATCTTACAGAAATCTTCCTAAAAATAGTAAGCATGAGTATCACTGCATCCTATTGTGTATTGCTCATCTGTATCGCCAGATTCTTCCTGCGGCGCGCGCCGAAACTATTTTCTTATCTGCTATGGAGCATAGTCGCTTTACGCCTTGTCTGCCCCATATCCGTCGAAAGCAGTTTCAGTATGGTAGACAGCAATCTCAGCATGATTACCGGGCACATTGAGTCAGTCCGAGAGAACTTCCGCCGCGACAATAGCGGTTATGACCATTTCTCAGACGGAATATGCGATAATAATATGGCCGACAGCAGCGGGATAAACGGAAGCAATTTAAACGGCTGCAATATCGGCAGCGGTGACACAGGCGGTAACGGCTTAAGAATTGGCAATTCAGAAAACGGTTTCATCTACAGCATTATGAGCTGCAGTAACATAGATGGCATTCGCTTAAACTACGGCAATACGGACAACAGCCTTATCAGCAACAGCGAAACCGACGGAATCGGTTTCATCAGCGAAAGCAGCTCCGACGCAGGAGCTCCCGGCTCAAACCATGGCAATGCCAGCGGAAACGTCACGGCAGGAGTCGATTCCGGCAGCGACGGCCTCAACGGCGGTTCCACGGCAACAACCGGCTTAGGCGGCGATGGCCTCAACGACAATTCCATAACAGGAACCGGCTTAGGCAGCGACGGCCTCAACGGCGGTTCCACGGCAGCAACCGGCTTAGGCGGCGATGGCCTCAACGACAATTCCATAACAGGAACCGGCTTAGGCAGCGACAACCTCAACGGCGGTTCCACGGCAGCAGACGACTCAGGCAGTATCCAGTCCACAGTGAGCAAGGGAAACTTTCCCCACAGCCTCTTAACTGCCGCAGCCTGCCTATGGCTGTCAGGTATGCTTGGAATGTTCGGTTATTGTATCCTTTCATATCTGCGCCTATACCGCCGTCTTAAGGAAAAAGCGTCTTACACCTGCCGCTACAAGGGGATACCTGTCTATCATGTAAGAGGTCTGGACACTCCTTTTGCAGCAGGATTTACCAAACCGACGATTTATCTTCCTACAGAACTGGCGGAAGAGGAGGCCCGCCAATGTCTGGCGCACGAATACACACACATCCGCAGAAAAGACCACATCATCAAGCAAGCCTCCTTTTTATTGGTCTGTATATACTGGTTCCAGCCCTTAATATGGCTGGCTTTTCACCTAATGTCTAAAGATATGGAAATGTCCTGCGACGAAATGACTTTGCGGAAGGCAGACTTAGAGGAGCGGAAAGCATATTCTTCTACTTTGGTGCGATTATCCAGTGGAACACACCGTTTTTCCGGCTATCCTCTTGCCTTTAGCGAAAACAGCGCCTCCACCCGGATCAGAAATATTTTGAACCAAAAGAAGCCCACTGCTTGGATACTGGTCGGATGCAGTGTTCTTTTACTCCTGTTTGGTGCAGGACTTTTAACCAATCCCATAGGCCCGGAGGAAAGCGCGGCGAACCCCTCCCATTCTCTTACAGAGACTTCCGGAGATATTCCGGACGACTCCCTTGGCGGGAACCTGCTCTATGATCCTCCCGTTTACGACAATCCTTCTCCGGACAGCCGGCAGACGGCTTCCGGTTACGATAGTCCTTCTCCAGACAACCGGCAGATGCCTTCCGGTTACGATAATCCCTCTCCGGACAGCCGGCAGACATCTCCCATGATAGAGGAATCGGAGGAAGAGCCTTATCCCGCCATTCTGCAAGAATTCTATCCGGAGCTGCAAAATGCTTATCGGGAAGGCAATGAGGCAAGCGCTTCGGAATTACAGCTGGAAATGAAATTGCGGATGGCCTCCTACTGGACGGATCTGGTAAGCCAACAGAGGAAAATAGAAACGCAGCTGAAACAGCAGGCCAGCGGCGGCACCGGTATTACCGAAGAGCAAATAGAATCCTTGTACAAACAGCTGTTATCTGTTCAACAAATGGCTGCACAGACAAAGGAGCAAATGGACTATATGAAGAAAACCGTTGATGCCATAACAGGAGCCGCTAATATCGTTAAGGCGGCCGATTATGCAACGGCTTATCCTTTATCAGGAGTTTGTGTGAATAATGACACAATTGTCAGAAGTCTGCCAAAAGAATCCGCGCCCCAGATTGACGCCCTCGCTTCCGGCGATACGATTACCGTTATCAGCTTTGGGCGGTATATGCTTCAGGAAGACCAAAATCTGGCTGATTTCTTATTATCCGACACGGAAATACAGCAGGAATATGAGAACTTTGCCGTTGTTCTGTACCATTCGGAGACAGATAACGGCAGAACCACGAGAAAAGGATACGTTGCCATAGACGCATTGGATATCTCCGGAAATGCCCCCGAAACCTATATGCATTGGATCGGGAAAGCATGGAGTGAGGCATTCTGCAGTCAAGACGGTTCATTGTTGTATCAAATGGCGGCAGACAAAAAAAGTTTTATGAAATGGGAATATATAGCCGGCATACATGACACGGAACCCGTTCAGGTGGAATTTAATACTTCCAATCCTTACCCCCAGCAATTTTACTCTGTGACCTTGCTCACGGACCGCACTTCCAAAAGTCTGGCGGTATCCGGCATGGATGACATCGCCCTGCAGTTCTTCGTGCAGACTCCGGAGGCCGGCGTATGGACTCAGAGGCAGGATCTGAAAATTGCCGCCACAGTCCGGGAACTGCAGAATGTCAAGCATATTTCCGATTTGTTAAAAGATACCGTTTTCTTTTCGGAGATCAGGAATTATGAGCAGGTCACGAGCTGCAGCGAATACCGGGACGCATATCTGGCCTCCCCCGGCTCCCATCCCAGCTGCTTTGATTTCAATGGCAGCGGTTATGCGGCTTTATACTGCGCGGAGGACAACATTATAGCCAACACGGCCAGTTACCGCTATGAACTGGATTCTGCCGAAAGCATCTTGCAAAGATACTTAAATCTGTCCGGGGGCAATGGGGAAGCCGACACCTTGATCATGAGGCTCAGAGATGACAATAATTACATGACCGGACTCATACAGATGACTTTCGTGGAATATACCTTTGACAAGGCTGACGAGAACGGGCAGAATCAGATCACCGTTCCCATGTATCATGACAAATACTGGTATATCTGGGTGCCGGGACAGGATGAGGCGCTGGACAAAATCATATATGATTTGCAGGAAGATATTTCGACCGAATCATAACGATTCAGCCTTCCGCTAAATCCTCCGAATGACCTTTTCCTTAATCTCTATTTTGCCCTCTTTTAGCAGCCTGCCCACTGCGCGCTTGAATTCGTTTTTACTCATACCGGTTTCATGGGTAATCACTTCAGGCGCTGCCTTGTCGGTAAAAGGAAGAACCCCGTCGTAGCTGTCGATAATCTCCAAAAGCTCCTGAGCATCCACATCCATCTGCAGATATGCTTTATCCCGGATGCTCAGGGTCAGCTTTCCGTCCTCTCTCACCTGCGTCACTCTGGCAACCACTTCGTCTCCCAATTCTGCCTTGCCGTACAACTCCCTTTTGGGTATCAGGCCGGAATAGAGATTGTCCACCGCCACAAAGGCTCCGAAATTGTCACTGATTTCATACACCTTACCCGTGACCTTGTCGTCGGTTTTATAAGGACTGTCGGTGCGCAGATTCTCATATACATTCATGGTGGCGCAAAGCCTGCCGCTCTTATCAATGTAGAGAGATACGAGAACATGGTCCCCCTCTTTTACTCTGCCCCTCTGCTGTTTGAAGGGAAGAAACAAATCTTTTTCCAGCCCCCAGTCCAAAAAGGCTCCTATCTTTCCTATCTGTGCCACCGTCAGTTCCGCCACTTGACCCATCATAAGCTTCGGCTCTCTGACCGTCGCTATCATTCTGTCCTTGGAATCACGGTATACAAAGACCTCCACGGAATCCCCGATCCGGCTTCCGGCAGGCACCTGCTTAGAGGGAAGCAGCACTTTATCCTTCTGCTCCTCCTGTTTCTCCGCAAGATATACTCCGAATTCCACTTGTTTTACAATATATAATACTTGCTTTTCTCCTAAACGAATCATAGCTCCTCCTTTTTCAGAAACTCAACTACCACATAGGGTGCTCCCCCTTCATCCGTAAGTGACACCACTGCCTTGTCCTCGCCAACCATAACACATGGCATTAATAAGTCATCCAGAAATGCCTGTTTCTTATATTCCGCCCGGAGCTGTCCGATGGCAAAGCCGGAGGGGAGAAAATCCATGGTCATATCCACAAACCGACCGTTATTCACATGATGGTTGGTATCTAAATGATGTTGTTTTACCACGATAACTTCTCTCGGTATCCCTCCCTCCGGAACGGCAATCTTTCTGGGTGCATACTCCATTTCCAGCTTTTCGCCAATACCGTATCCCAAGGCCATCTCTTCGCTGACCGAAACAGGCTTTCCCGTATCCGTATTCAGCAGACTCCAGATAGAATTGGCCTTTGCCAGATATTTCCCGTCTTCCGTCGTCATAAAAAAATTACGAAATCCCATAAAACCCTTCATGCCATAGGGCTGTGTACCGATAATAACGCTTTCGCCAAACCTTGGATAACGCTCCACAACAATCTGCCATGAACACAATACCCACACCAGATGCTGTTCCTTAAAGTAATCTACTCCCAGCTGTACATCCTCGGAGTGAAAAGTGGAGCAATCCTGAAAATAATTGAGAAGAGAAGCCATCGTAAGCTTCCCCTCACTGTCTGTCTCGCTGTATCTGATCCTGCTGTCAAACGTATACATAATCCTTGGCTCCTTCTTCCGTTTCGCCCGCGCCATTCGTAAAAACGCGCCTCCGGCACTCCTCGCTGCTCCGCAGCTTCTTTTGCTCAATTCTTGGCGCTCCCTCAACCCATGCTTACAACCGGCAACTCGTGCAAGCACGGTTTCCGGATGTATGCATGGGCTGGCTGAACCGGTGTCATGCAAATAGTTGTATAATGATCACGATGATCCAGAAGATGCAGTATAGGAGCATCCCCACGTTGAGTATTACCGTGCGGAAGCGTTTTCCTTTGGGGATTGCCACTTGTCCCTGCTCGAAAACAAACTTATTTTTCACAATGCTTACGATAAACAGTACCAGCGCCGTGATAATTGTGGCAAAGATAAAGAGCGCAAACATCATATAACAGATCCAGCCGAAGGCATTTTCCGACATATATATCATAAGTGCATCCATATCCATACCCGACTGCACAATCTCCATATAGCGTTCCATATCAATCATTTCCAAAAGCTTTACGCTGACCACACCGCCTAAGAAATTAAATATCATGTGTATGATAATGGTAATCTTCAGATTTCCCGTCTTCACATAGAGGAACGCCAGAAAGCAGCCTATGGCAAAAGCATAGATAAACTGATTTAGGTTGCCGTGGAACAATCCGAACATCAGGCCGGACAGCAATACCGCCACGCCCTGACCATACTTTATCGTCCGGTCCACAATGAGCTTCCGGAACACATACTCCTCTATCAGCGGAGCGCAGATTACCATGAAGAGAACGGCAAATAAAACATTGATAGAAGTGGCAATATTCATAATGGCATTCTGTACCATGCCGCCCTTCAGCATACCGATCACAGTGGTAAGAATAGTACCGATAAAGTTGGAAGCATATGCCAGACCAAAGCACATCAGCGCTGCCAGTACAAAGTGCCCCGCCTTCATATTCCTCTTTTCCACCTTCTCCGCCGGTACGGTTTTCACCAGTACAATCAGAATGGGCATACCGATAAGGTACATAGGCAGCATAGAAATCATCAAACTGATATTAGCGTCCATAAGCCACTCCGGCTTAAATACCTGCACCAAAGCAACCGGAATCAGCTGCACCGCATAGATTATGATAGTTCCCAAAATAAACATTCCGCCCAGTTTGGAAAAATGTTTCCTTATAGCTTTTAATGATTCTTCCATAGAATATATCTCCTTTGTTTGTTATCGATTAGCTTTATTTTAACTCTTTCCGCAGGCAAGGTTCCGGACTTTTATAGTAAGTATATCGCACTTTCCATTTTGTTACAACAATTACCTCTAAGTTATCAGCTTCATTTTCCCTCTTTCCGCCGTATAAACGGCAAAATGACCGCCAAAAACAACGCAAAAACGCCTCGCGGCTGCTATCATTATTCTTCCGTTTCATTCTCCGCTCCGTGCCACCCATGATATGTGTTTATCATAATACCCTAACCGATGACTCCGTTCGTTCTGCCTGCTGCTTATGCGCACTTCATTTACTAATCATGGTTTTTTGCCCGATATGCTATATCATACACGGATTTTGCATCACTTTGAGGCAAATTGTTAACAGAAAACAGAATCCTAAAAAAAGCACACAGCCCAGAAGATCTTGCACAAATCTCCATCCGCCGCTTCTATGCAGTTCATATCCGTCTGATGAATATAGAAAAGAATTTATGCTCAAAAATAATAAAAGAAAGAGCGCGCTTACGTATATTACTATTTTAGCACAAACAAGCCATTTGGCCTTCATATTATTATGCCATAGTTTTTGTCTGCCCATTTATCACAGGAAGCCCAAGGCCAAAATAGCCAAAGCATACTGTTTCTGCTGATTTTGCACGCGTCAGCTGACCCGGACTTACTTTCAATGCACTTATTTTCAAACCATTATAGCACCTATAAAGATAATTGGTAATCTCTATAGATGTAACCCGATTTATCGCATTTTGTTATTCTATGAGTACAGAAACAAAGAAAGGGAAAAGACATGGATGTGGGAAAACAAATTACATTTTTCAGAACGGAAAAGGGATACAGTGTCAATAAGCTTGCTACTTTATCAGGAATTTCACAAAGCTACCTAAGAGAAATTGAATTGGGAAACAAGAATCCTACCGTAGAAATTCTCACATATCTATGTGACGCACTGGGCATAACTCTGGGAGAATTTTTTAATACCGAAGCAAAATCTTCTTTTCTGGAAGAACCTTTGATAAAATTAATCTATCAACTGACTCCTGAACAGCGGGAAACACTTACGGCATTTTTATCTTCTATGACCGGTAAATAATATTTTGCCGCCTTTTCCGGCACATAATTTTTGTTAACTCAGGGTATTCCTGAAAATGCTTTCTTTGGAGTGAACGGCACACCTTGCGGGATAAAAGTCTAATATGAGAACGGCAAAAAGCCTGTCGTCCGTCACAGACAACAGGCTCAAAAGCCATAATAGATTCCATAGATTCCTTCAGGCAATTCGCCAAACGGCTGCACTTGCACAGGCATAACTCATGTGCCATGGCTTGGCAAATGCCGCGATGACAGGAAAGAAAATAATAAAAACATTAATTTCATCACATAGGCCTGAAATCCGGCCGGAGAAAATTGACCTATGAATTAACCTATCGCTTCAAAAACATGTCCTAAACGCTTAATCATTCTTCAAAGTATTCTCTCGGTGTTCCCTTAAATGCACCAATCAGTCCTTGTCTGACTATCCTGTCTCCTTGAAAAACATCCATCCACACCGAAAAGAACCCTGTTGCCTTAGCCAGCTCAAGCATCAAATTGAAATATTCCTCCTGCTCAGCAGAATTCATTACTTTCTCCCAAGCAGACCTGCACTGTTCTGCACAACGTCTGGCATAACTTCGTCTGGCATAGCGCCGATCCTTATCCTGTGGACTTCTCGGTATATTTTCCAGCTTAACCATCTGATACAGCCTCTCTGCTCTTTTGCGGACAGCGGACCCTTTCATAATCAGATAGTCTTCGTTTAATTTCGGAATATCGCTACTATATGAAAAGCAATGAAAGGTATCTTCTTCATCCGGCCATATGTATCTGTCCTTTTCTCCTGCACATACAACGTCATGTTTTCTAGCGTTACAATATTTGCAAGATAATAAGAGATTGCTCCATGCCAGTCTGGCTCCTCCCCTTGCTTTTGCCTCTTTATGCTCCACCTCCGGCACATGCTGAATGGGGAATTCACAATACGAGCAATACGCGCCTAGACGTTCCTCCAAACAGGCTTCCGCGTCCTGATAATGACGGAACCTGACATTGGGAGCCTCACCTTTATCTATCGGTCTCATTTCATTCCTCTGTTCCTGCTTTCTTTTCCAAATACTTTAGTTTCATATATGCATTATATGCCGGATTATCACTGTATTCTGCGCTGAGAATATCCAGCCTCTCTTTCAGTTCATCCATTCTCTCCTGCGTTACATCACCATCCAAAGCCTGAAAGTACTCCTCCGCAGCATGGAACATGGCCTCTTTCTTTTCACTGTACTTCGCTGTTGGGACATCCATGATATTCTCAGCAATATCTTCAATACTCTCTCCCGAATATGGATCATCAATGTCATTATCTAACGCAATTAATTCCCCCTCTTCCAAAGACTGGATTATGAAAGGAGAATGTGTTGCACATATAAATTGAACCTGCGGAAATATTGTTTTCAATATGTGGACGATCCGCCTCTGCCATGTTGGATGAAGGCTCAAATCAAGTTCATCAATAATAACCACTCCCGGAGTCAAACGCAGTACATCCGCGCCCAAATAGGGATTCAGAATGCACATTCTAGCAGCGATGTCCGTGACTATTTTTATGACGTTCCTATATCCGTCGCTTAACGCTGAAAATTCAATGACTGTTCCATCCTTCTGCCGAATTCCTATCTCCCCTATTCTGGACGAATAAATAATCTGCTCTCCTTCTCTTAGCTCTTCGGCCAGACTTTCTTTTAATGCACTCATGATAATTTCATAAGCATCAAGAGGTTTTCCCCCATTCTCTTCCACTGCCAGATTTGCCTGAAGCCTGATATAGTCAAATCCCGTCTGACTGCTTCTCTTTCTATCCAGACAACGCTGGTAAGCATCCGTTCTATTCGGAATTTTACTCATCTCTTCCACTCTGTTTTCATTCCATAACCGAGCTGAGATACAATACCAATGGCAGCTCCAGATTTTCATCTGAACCATCTGCCTCCTTGATTAGTGATTCCCATGAATTCACTATTTTCTGCATGGGATTTTTCCCTGAAAATTTCGTCCTGCTTCCTTCCTTTTCAAGTATTCTTTGAAAAGAAAGCTCTTTCTCCTCCCATTTCATTACACACTTGATCAAACATGGAAACTGTGGCACCCCTTGCGGAGCGGCTAATTGTTTGGACATCTTATTATTCTTTCTGCGGACATCTGCATCTGAAATATTTTGAACAAAACGGCTAGGAACATATTCCTTAAATGCCGCTAAGTACGCCCCTAGCATAACAGACGCCGCTCCAAGCACAGAGGTTTTGCCAGAGGCATTTTTCCCAATAAATACATTCATTCCCGGATTCAGATGAAATGTATAATTCTCAAACTTTCTATAATTAGAAAGCAATATACTGTCTATAACAAAATTTTTCATCGTAATCTCCACTCTGCAGCTTTTTTAAGCCGCCTATAAACTACTTGTTTCGGATATAGTCCTCCGCCTCTTCTAAAGACAAATTGTACCGTTTAATAATTGCAGTTTTAATTTCTGCATCCTTATGACCAAAATCCCTCAATGTATCTACTGTACCTTGAATACCTTTCTTAATAATAGCATCTTCTCTCTGCTTTATCTTCGGCTCCATAATTTCCATTAACGCTTCATACATACTTTCATCTCCTATCAACTCTTCGACTATTTTCCTATTTGCACTAATACTTACTTCCAAAACAGAATCTGCCAGCTCTCTATCTGCTTTTTCTATCAAATGATTCCTTTCATCCATCATCCTCCGTAAATCGCCCTTTTCCAGATTTCTGGACAAGCCTTTCAGCCATATATGTGCATCTTGATCCAGTTCGCCTGTGACGACTATTTGTGTAGGAAACCACGTCTTTCCCGCAACATAATAGATTCCCCCGTAGGCTTGCGTCACTTTGCATCCATGCTCTTCAAAATAGTGGAAAAGCTCTATCGGCTTTGCCTCCCGGAGAATGGATGTCGTAATATCCTCTGCCTTTATGCCATCTACAGTCTTTCCATAAGACTTATAGAGACAGGCATATGCCAGCGTTTTGTAAAAGGTATCTATATCCAAATGGTCTTCTGGAGATTTATACTCCATGATATTATGCCCCTTAAAAAGCTTTCCTATTTCGCTGGCAATTTGGACGGAAGCTTCTTTCTTAACGATTAGCAAATCAATCTCCAGCGGTTTTGTATTCAGATTATATTCTTTCTCAAATGTTAAATCTACCCTGTTTTCCTCAAAATCCAGATCCATGGCGGACACAAAAGCCGAATGCCATTGTATTTTAGTTTCTTTCATAAAATCTCCCTTCTGTACTTTTTAGTATATCATTTTTCATTTTCATATACCACCCGTCTATCCAAAAATCCACAAAAATTGCTTTACGGATAACCTTTCATTAAATATGTGTCGAAACCCATCATCCGTCTTATCTTTATATCATCTGTTTTGGAAACTACCCTGACCTATTCGTTCTCAAAAAGGGAGATTTTTACCGAAAAACCAGTAAAAAATTACTGATAGCATTTTTCATGCCCATAGAATAATTTGCAGACCCAGATCTCGCGACCCCTTTGATTTTACCACACAAAAAACTCCGATGAATCGCTACACCGGAGTCAATTTAGCAGCGCTACAAGGATTCGAACCTTGAAATGACGGAGTCAGAGTCCGTTGCCTTACCGTTTGGCGATAGCGCTATTTGTTTGCTACTTGATGTATTATACATGAAGTATTTCCAATTTGCAATACCTTTTATTCAAAAATTTTATTTTTTTAAATCATGCGCAACGGTTCACTTATTTCCATCACAAGATGTTTTTATACCGTTTTTGCGTGGCGGATCTCAGACAGACATGCGTGAAATCGCTCTTTTGTGATTTTCGTGCATAAACTGCCTCTTTACGCATCTGTGATGCTTTTCCGCTATTTAGCTGAAAGTAATCGGTCAAGCTCCTCTCTTCCCCCTTTATAGGCAGAATCTGCCTCCCGATACAGGCAGTTATAGAAATCTATGGCCGCCTGCTGCCTCTCTCGTGCCTTTTCCATAGCTTTTTTCGTATAGAAAAGGGAATACATTTTTTCTAATTTATATTTATACTCCTGAAAAAAGGACGGCTCCGTATCCTTCTCCCCATCGGAAACCCTGCCCTCCGGCAGGACGGAATACAGCGGCTCGGACATGCTTCCTTTATAAACCAGCGTCCTTGCGATTCCCATTGCCCCTGCTACATCCAGCTTATCCGCGTCGAATAAAATCTTTGCCTCCAAACTTTGGGGCCGATTGTTTTTCCTGTATCTATGTGTCTGAATACAATGCCTTACTTGCTCCGCATATCCGGTATCAAACCCATGAGCCTTCAAAAATTCGTATGCTTTATCGCCTCCTACAGAGGCATGACACAATGCGGGATTTTCAAACTGCTCTTTCCTGCCGATATCATGCAGCAGACAGGCGCAAATTAACACATCATAGTCAACGCCGACCTCCGTTTTTGCAATGTCCAACGCATTATATAGCACCCGATATACATGCTCCTTATCATGGGCGCTGTCCTTCATACAAGACAGCATAAAACTTTCCAGCAAAGAATACACTGCTTTCTCCATCACTAGTTTCCCTCTTCTGTTCTGATTTACACTATATTTTTACAAAGTTCCCTCTTACCGCTGTCCATACTATCTTACCGATTCCCATACTATCTTACCGATGCCCATACTATCTTACCGATGCCCACACTATCATAGTAAGAATAAAGAAAATGGCTGCTGCCGGCTATTAAGCGTCAGGGAAATCGGTTCTGCGCACAGACTGCGGAAAATGCAGTATGGCGCAGAACCGTTCCTGACGCTCAATACCAAGAAAACGCATCCTTATTAAACTTCAAAAATCAAATCTCCATACGTAGGAATGGGCCATACATCCTTGTCTACCAGCATTTCCAATTCGTCCACAGGCGCCCTCAGCTCTGTCATAGCGGCAAATACCTCGTCCTTATAGAAAAATGCCTGCTTCTTGATATCTTCCATGGCTGCCGCCTCCTGCTCCAGCTTCTCCAATTTTACCAAGGCTTCCTTAGCTGCTGCCAGCTTTGCGGAAACCTCCTTCAGCAGATCGGCCTGTACGCTTGCATCCGCACCGGCTTCCTTCACTGCAATAACCGTATCTGCCAGAGATTTCGTATACTTGATAACGGCGGGAAGGATCTGTTTCTTTGCCATGTCAATCATTGTCTTCGCTTCAATGTTGATGGATTTGGAATATGTTTCATAAGTAACTTCCTCACGGGATTCCAATTCCACTCTGGTAAAAATGCCGAATTTCTCAAATAATTTTACCGCCTTATCCGTTGTCAGTGTAGCCGCAGCCTCCACCATGGACTTGATATTGGGCAGACCGCGTCTTGCCGCCTCTTCCACCCACTCATCGGAATACCCGTCACCGTTGAAAACGATTCTCTGATGCTTGGTCATGTATTCTTTAATCAGGTCATGGACTGCCAGCTCGAAATCTTCCGCTTTCTCCAGAATATCGGCCGCTTCACAGAATGCCTCCGCTACAATGGCGTTCAGTGTAGTGTTGGGGCTGCCGATAGAATCCGCGCTTCCCACCATACGGAACTCGAATTTATTTCCGGTGAAGGCAAAAGGCGACGTCCTGTTACGGTCCGTGGCATCCTTCTCCAGATCGGTCAGCGTGGAAACACCGGTTTCCAGCTTACCACCCTCCAGAAGATGAGCCGCCTCGCCGGTCTCTACCAGCTGCTTCACCACATCCTCCAGCTGCTCCCCAAGGAATATGGAAATAATGGCCGGAGGAGCCTCGTTTGCACCCAGTCTGTGATCATTGCCCACATCGGCCGCACTCTGGCGCAGCAAATCCGCATGAGTATCCACTGCCTTCATAATACATGCCAAAACCAAAAGGAACTGTATATTCTCATTGGGGGTATCTCCGGGATCCAGCATATTTACGCCGTTGTCCGTGCCCAGAGACCAGTTATCATGCTTACCGGAGCCGTTCACGCCTGCAAAAGGCTTCTCGTGCAGCAAGCAGGTCAGGCCATGGCGCCCCGCCACCTTTTTCATGGTTTCCATCACCAGCTGATTGTGATCTACCGCAATGTTGGCCGTCTCATAAATTGGTGCCAGCTCATGCTGTGCGGGAGCCACTTCGTTATGCTGGGTCTTGGCGGTAACTCCCAGCTTCCACAATTCAATGTTTAAATCTTTCATATAAGAACCGATTCTCTCTCGGATGGTGCCAAAATAATGATCCTCCAGCTCCTGTCCTTTCGGCGCGGGTGCGCCGAATAATGTGCGGCCCGTAAAAATCAGATCCTCGCGCTGCAGATACTTTTCCCTGTCCACAAGGAAATATTCCTGTTCGGGACCCACGCTTGCCACCACCTTCGTAGCTTCCTTGTTTCCAAACAGTCTCACGATGCGGAGAGCCTGAACGCTGATAGCCTCCATGGAACGCAGAAGCGGTGTCTTTTTATCCAACGCTTCACCGGTATAAGAACAGAATGCGGTGGGAATGCAGAGAATGACGCCCACGGCATCTTCCTTCAGAAATGCGGGAGATGTGATATCCCACACGGTATATCCTCTTGCTTCGAAAGTAGCGCGAAGTCCGCCGGAAGGAAACGAGGAAGCATCCGGTTCCCCCTTGATCAGTTCCTTGCCGGAAAACTCCATAAGCATTTTGCCCTCTTCGTCGGGATGAGTTACAAATGCGTCATGCTTTTCCGCAGTAATGCCGGTAAGGGGCTGGAACCAATGAGTATAGTGGGTAGCGCCGTTCTCCACCGCCCAATCTTTCATGGCCTTCGCAACCACATCGGCGGCGGCGGGAGAAAGCTCCCCTCCCTGTTCCATAATCTTCTTGACCTCTTTGTATACACTTCTGGGCAGTCTCTCTTTCATCTTACCAAGAGTAAATACTTTACTGCCGAAAAGTTCTTCCACGTTCAATACTTCACTCATTTTCATTCTCCCTTTCCTGAATCAATATGTAACACATCGAACCGCAGACAACAACACACAATCTCTGCGAAAAAAAAGAGTCCCAAAGTAAACTTAAGTTACTTGGAACATCCTCGTTCTAATAAAACCGATGTGCGGAAGCGTCAGGCACATATAACCAACGCTTCATTTTCTATAAGATAACCTACTTTTCCCAAAAATGCAATACCTAAATTAAAATTTTGAGAAAATAGTTTTCAAACGGTTACAGGAAATAACCATTACCGATGTCCGCTAGTGACATTGTACAATATGCCCGCCTGATTGGTCAACCAATATGTTTACGGCGGGCCACAAATCATAACCGTCTGGTTACTGTTCACTTCGTTCACAGCAGCCTATGCACGGAAATCGCAAAACAGCGATTTCGCGCATGTCTGTCTCGGGTTTATCACGCAGAAACAGCGTGAAAACACCTCGCGGCGACAGCGAATGATCAGTAACACCGTCTGTTACTGTTCACTCCGTGACCGGTAACGCATGCACAGAAACCGCAAAACAGCGGTTTCGCACACGGCGCTACAGCCTCCGGCAGCAATGCATTCACGTAATCTGCCCTTCGCTTTTATGCTCCGGCAGATTCACAGGATGCCGCTTTCGCGCGAAGCAAATCATATGCCTGGGCTTCCTCCGATAATTTCAGCCAGATTACCTGTTTGGCATGAGGGCAGCTTTCCACAGCCTCACCCTCACCGTTATACATTTCTTCCACAATGGTTTCCACGTTTTCTCCACTTGGCTTCATGATTTCAATCCGATCCCCTACGGAAAATTTATTTTTCTGTTCGATCCGGATCAGGCGATCTCTTTTCTCTTCCACAATCCCCAGATAGACGGATTCACTGATATACGTACTGTTATCATAAATCTGCGTATTTTCATTTGGTTTCCCGAAATAGAAACCGGTGGTAAATTGGCGGTAAGTGCACTGTGCAATCTCCTGCCGATACCATTCCATGCGGCTTCTGTAAACCGTCTCGGACGCAAAACAATCGTCGATGGCTTTCCGGTAAGTCCGAGCCACGGCGGCCACATAAAGCGCCGTCTTCATGCGTCCTTCGATTTTTAAGCTGTCTATGCCCGCCCCCATCAGTTCCGGCAGATACTCAATCATACAGAGATCCTTGGAATTAAAAATGAAAGTACCTCTCTCGTTTTCATAGACGGGCAGATACTCTCCGGGACGTGTCTCTTCCACCACTGCATATTTCCATCGGCAGGGATGGGTACATGCACCGCGATTGGCATCTCTGCCCGTAAAATAATTGCTTAACAGGCATCTGCCCGAATAGGATATGCACATAGCTCCATGTACAAAGCTCTCAATCTCCATCTCTTCCGGAATATTCTTCCGGATCTCACGTATTTCCTCCAAGGAAAGCTCCCTTGCGGACACCACCCTCTTTGCACCCAGCTTCCACCAGAACAGATATGTCCGATAGTTAGTGTTATTGGCCTGAGTGGAAATATGGATCTCTGCCTGCGGCCACACTTCCTTGGCGATGGCAAACATACCGGGATCGGAAATGATCAATGCATCCGGCGGGGCGGGCTTCAGATCCCGCAGTTCCCGAAAATAGTTTTCCGCACCCTCCAGATCACTATTATGCGCCAGAATATTAGCCGTCACATACACCTTCACCCCACGCTCATGGGCAAAGGCTATCCCCTCCGCCATTTCTTCCATGGAAAAATTCTTGGCCTTCGCACGCAGGCCAAACGCCTCTCCGCCTATATAAACCGCATCCGCTCCGAAGATCACTGCGGTCTTCAATACCTCCAAACTGCTGGCAGGTATCAACAGTTCAGGCTTCCTCTTTAATTCAGAGCTCATAATTTATTCCTCTGTACGCTTTCTTCATTCAGTCTTTCGGCCATGCACCGATTTATTGATTCCCGCGAGCAATACGCTAAGCGGCTGCGAAGCAGACATTTGACGAATGCCGCGAGGGTCACACACCACAGCGTCCTGCGGACGCATTGCGCTCTGCAGCGCTACAAGCTTGATACCCCGCTGCCTGCAGCGGGGTTGTTGACTGTTTGTGCCGCTTTTTCAAATAACGTTATTTCCTGATACTTAAAGTCACCCCGTCACCCACCGGTAATATCACCGTTTCCAACCGAGGATGATGCTTTAACTCATAAAGGTACTCCCGCATACGGGCATGAATCGTCCTGTTTCTTCTGGTCACGGCAAACCGCGATTCTATCACATCGCCGTCCTGAAGCACATTGTCAGACACCAGCATCCCGCCGTCGGCCAGCAGCCGCAGGATATCCGGCAGGAAATGGATATACTGACCCTTTGCCGCATCCATAAAAATGAAATCATATGCCCCTTCCAGCCCTTTTAAGATTTCTGCGGCATCTCCTTCCAAAAGAGTGATTCTGTCCTCTTTTCCTGCCCGTCTGAAATTCTCTTTTGCTATGGGAATCCGTTTCTCATATTTCTCGATCGTAGTTATCCGGCAGTCTTCAGGCCCGTATTCACTCATCAGCAACGCAGAAAAGCCGACAGCGGTTCCGACCTCCAGAATGCTCTTCGGCTTTGAAAGCTGCAAAAGAAATTTCAGCAGGCTCTGCATAGACTTGCGGATAATGGGAACCTGTGTCTCGTTTGCACTCTTTTCTATCTCGTCTAAAAAAGGAGTATTGCCCTTATCAAAGGAATCGATAAAGACAGACAATCTCTCGTCAATTACCATTGGAATTTTCCGCACCTTTCGCAGCCTTAACCGCTTCCGCCATAGCTTCCATCATTTCTTCCCCAGTCATGGAAGTTTTCAGTTCAAAGACCCCCGGCCCTACGTCCTTTGTAAAATCCGAAAAATAGTACTGCAGCATGAAAAGTCTTCCGTCCTTCACCAGACCCTTGCTTTCAAACAGCTCCCCTATGTCGGAAGGGGACATATCTTCGGTGACGGTGACGGTAATTGCTCTTCCCTCTCCGGAGGAGACGGCAGGCTCCGTAAAAATCCGGTATCCGTAATCGTATGCCATCAATGCCCCGTTATATATGGCATAGATGGCAAAAATGGCCACACCGACTCTGAATACTGCGCCGAATACGGCGCCGATTATACTGCTCGTTTTCATAATAACCTCCATGCCGACTTTCACGGCGCAAATCACCCGGCTGCATTAATCAAAATCAATGGCCTCTGTAATCTGCATATTGGCCTTCTGTATCATTCTGCAGAAAGCAAGTTCTGCGGCGAGGAATTCATCTACTATAGGATTTTCCCTGAAATCCTCATAATCCCTCTCGAATTGATCTATTTTATGAAAATCGGTATCTGCACTAATCTGCAATTCATAATTGCGTCTGCGGAAATCATCGAGCTGTGCTTTTAATTCCGGATACTGCCTGACTCTGTCCCGTTCTCTGGCATAGTTTTGATATATTTCCGTATTTTTAATAGCCATGATATACATCAGCACGGCCCGATCAAGCTCGTTCATGTCGCCCTCCTATTTTGATTCCGATTGATTCCGTCCCTGCGCTCCCCGCCTTTTGCCGGAAAAGGGGTTTTAAACTTCCATAATGATGGGGAGTATCATGGGACGTCTCTTCGTTTTCTTCCATACGTAGTCGCCCAATGTGTCTTTTGTTGTGCTCTTCAGCTTGCCCCAGTCATAGATCCCTCTGTCGAGGCATTTCTGCAAAGCCTCATCCACAGTCTGTCTGGCCTCTTCAATAAGCTCGTCCGATTCCTTCACATAGACGAATCCTCTGGAGACGATATCGGGTCCTGCCGCCAGCTGCCCGCTGACGCGGTCCAGACTCATTACCACAATCATAATACCGTCCTCCGCCAGATGCTGGCGGTCACGGAGCACCACGTTTCCGACGTCTCCCACGCCGAGTCCGTCTACCAGAATGGTTCCAACGGGAACCTTTCCCGTCACTGCCGCGCCCTCACCGTCCAGCTCCAGCACATCGCCGGAGGAGAGGATAAACACATTATCCTTATCCATACCAAGGCTTTGGGCAATCTTGGCCTGTGCCTTCAGGTGCTTATATTCGCCGTGAACCGGAATGGCATACTTGGGACGAATCAGAGTATACAAAAGCTTTATCTCTTCCTGACAGGCATGTCCGGATACATGGGCATCCTGAAATATCACATCCGCGCCCTTTCGGAGCAGTTCATTGATAATCTTGGTCACGGGTTTCTCATTACCGGGTATGGGATTTGAGGAAAAGATAACGGTGTCTCCCGCACCTACGGTGATCTTTCGGTGCATTCCGTTTGCCATACGGCTCAACGCCGCCATGCTTTCCCCTTGGCTTCCGGTGGTAATGATGACCTGCTTCTCATCCGGATAATTCTTCATCTGTTCAATTTCCACCAAAGTGTTCTCGGGGATACTGATACATTCCAGATTCCTTGCCGTCTCTATAATGCTGACCATGCTTCTGCCCTCTACGGAAACTTTTCTTCCGAACTTGTATGCCGTATTGATGATCTGCTGTACACGGTCAACATTGGAGGCAAAGGTAGCCACAAATATTCTTGTATTCTTATGCTCTTCAAACAAAGTGTCAAAGGTCTTACCCACCGTTCTTTCGGAAGGAGTAAAACCGGGCCGCTCCGCATTGGTAGAATCACACATCAGCGCCAAAACGCCTTTCTTTCCCAGCTCCGCGAAACGCTGTAAATCGATGGCGTCTCCAAATACGGGAGTGTAATCCACTTTAAAGTCTCCGGTATGCACAATCACACCCGCCGGAGAGTAAATGGCAAGCGCCGCCGCATCCACAATACTGTGATTGGTCTTAATAAATTCTATACGGAACTGCCCCAGATTAATGGACTGTCCGAACTTTACGACCTTACGCTTTGTGCCCTTTACCAGATTATGCTCTTTCAGCTTGTTTTCAATAATGCCCATGGTAAGGCGTGTCCCGTAAATCGGTACGTTAATCTCCCGGAGCACATAGGGCAGCGCACCGATATGATCCTCATGCCCATGTGTGATCACAAAGCCCTTTACCTTGTCAATATTATCCTTCAAATAAGTCACATCGGGAATTACAAGATCAATTCCCAACATATCGTCCGCGGGAAAGGAAAGGCCACAATCCACCACAACAATACTGTCCTCATACTCGAAGGCAGTAATGTTCATCCCAATTTGCTCCAATCCGCCCAAAGGAATGACCTTCAGCTTGGAGCAGCTGTTATTCTCTTTTTTCTTCAATTAAATCTCCTCCACATTCCTTACAAAAGCCGTAGAGTTTGACTTCATGATTCACAATCGAAAATCCGGTAGTGTCAGTGATCTTTTTCTCCAGTTCCTCCAGCAGATCATCCCGGAAAGAGATCACTTTACCGCAATTCATACAGATCAAATGGTGATGATGGTGCTTTTGTTCATTACCGGAAACCGTCCCCATCTCATATCGTACAAAACCATCATCTAAATTAATCCGGTCAATCAGATGCAACTCATTCAGCAGTTGTATCGTTCTATAAACAGTGGCCAGCCCAATATCAGGGCAATCCACTTTTACAAGCTCAAATATTTCTTCGGCAGTCAGATGTTCTTCCGGACACGATGCGATTGCCTCCAGCACCATAAGCCTCTGCTTCGTCACCTTCAGTCCTCTATTTTTCAATAAATCTTTAAACGCTTTTCTGTCCACTGCCATATACATACTCCGGTTAATCCCGAACGAACTCAACGTCCTCCAACATATTTTCAAATACACCCGCTACGGCGGCAAGCTCGTTGTCATCGGAAACGATGGAAAACACGCTCTCCTCCTCGCCGTCCTTGGACATGTCTTTCAAAATAAGGGCTTCTCCGTCTCCTTCTTCAAAATCCGTCACCAAAATATAGTTACAGCCGTTAATTCTGGTCTGCTCCAGTACATAAAATTCTACCGGATTATCCCCCTCCGGCTGAAAAGTAATCTTCTCCAATTTCGCCATATTATTCACATACCTTCCTAATCGGGGCATTCCGATACCCCTTGCATGCTTTGGCACACACAGTCAATCAGCTCGACAGCAGAAGCCCGCTGCCTGTCCCGTCCGCCTTACCGCCGAAACAGCATTCTGCGGCATTTCACGGGAAATCACGAAATCTCTTCATTCTTCTTCCGGTCAAGATATCCTTGCAGAATCAATACCGCTGCAATCATATCCACATAATCCTTGCGGTTTTCTCTGCGCACACCGGATTCCATCATCGTCTTATCCGCCGCCACGGTAGTCAGTCTCTCGTCCCAGAGCGTTACGGGCAGCCCCGTCCGGCGCTCCAGTTTTTCCTTGAATTCATTTGTCAATTCCGCCCGAATGCCTTCTGTACCGTTCATATTCTTGGGAAGTCCCAATACAATCTCGCTGATATCATATTCCACAATCAGTTCTTCGATTCTTGCCAGCGTCCTGCGCAGCTTATTCTCCTCCTTGCGGCGGATAATCTCAATTCCCTGCGCCGTCACAAGCAGGCTGTCGCTGATAGCGACACCCACTGTCTTGGAACCGAAATCCAATCCCATGATTCGCATCGGTGTTCCTCCTACTGCCAATTTTTTGTACGGATATACTCCGCCAACAGTTCTTCTACCAATTCATCGCGTTCTACCTTCATAATCAGGCTGCGTGCATTCTTATGACTGGTAATATAAGTAGGATCTCCACTCATAATATATCCAACGATTTGATTTACCGGATTGTATCCCTTTTCTGTCAATGCTTCATATACGGTGGACAATACCACCCTCACCCCAGTCTCAGGCTCTGTCGCTACCTTGAAGTATTGTGTATTTCCTAAGTCCTGCATATCGTCCCCATTCTCCCGTCAAAGTGTGCTGATACGATCGTCTACTTCCCTCTATCATACCTCATTTGTATTTAAAATTCAAGTTTTACCGGAATTTCTTTGGCAATAAAGTAACAGTTCGTTACTGTTCACACCCACGCCACCGCGAGGCGTTTTCACGCGTTTTTTGCGTGACAAACCCGAGGACGCCGTGCGCGAAACCGCTGTTTTGTGGTTTCTGTGCATGTGTTACTGGTCACGGAGTGAACAGTAACAACAGTTCAGACAGCCCTTCCCGCGAAGTCAAAATCGCGTCTCTATGCGATTTTGCGAGACATACGGGCGCCAAAACGCATTCTTTTCGCGTTTTGTGTGCATCTTGTAACGGTTCAGTGACCTGTCTGAACTGCTACGCAATAAAGTATTCGTTTGGTACTGTTCACTCGCTGTTTTTTTACATGAAAATCCAATCTTCCAAACATGCCGCCAGCAGCGGCACAAACAATTAATGAATTGGTGCAAACCAAGGACTGACTTAGTTTCTCTTAGGTTGGGCACAAACAATCAATAAATCGGTGCAAGTCTGGAAGAATCGCTACTGCGATTCTTCCGTGTGAAAACATTCCGCAAGAGAATGATCGCACAGCAGAATTTCATCCGTCAGCATCTCTCTGAAACGCATTTTTACCGTCTCATTCGTCCTAAGTCCTCGCCCCTTCCTCACCGCCGCTTTCACATAATCCTTCGTATGGCCGATCAGATAGATCTCACCGCCGATCTCCTTCTCCTCTTCCAAAAGTACCTCTGCCTCGCCGCCTATGTAACGTCTGCGGAACTCTGCGGACTGCTGTTTTTCCATGGCAAGCAGGATATTGCTTCGCTGCGTCTTGGTCTGCTCCGGCACTTGTCCCGGCATGGACGCCGCCGCCGTTCCCTCCCGTCTGGAGTATTTAAAAATATGCATTTCATAAAAGCGTACTTTCTCCAGAAAAGCTTTTGTCTCTGTGAACTCTTCCTCTGTCTCCCCCGGAAAGCCTACAATAATATCCGTGGTAACGGCCGGATTATCAAAATACTTTCTCAAGTGCTCCACTCCGGTATAGTATTCCCCAATAGTATAATGTCTATTCATCCGCCTCAGCACCGCATCGCATCCGCTTTGAAGAGACAGATGGAAATGAGGGCAGAGCTTTGAAAGCACACTCAGCCTTTCAGCAGTCTCTTCCGTCACAATGCGGGGTTCCAGAGAACCTAGCCGTATTCTTTCCAAACCATCTATTTCCTGTATCCGCTCAATCAGGCCGATCAGTCCGCTCTCCCCCGAATATGCTTTTTTCCCCTCAAAATCAATGCCGTAGGAGCTGATATGGATGCCGGTCAACACTACTTCTTTAAATCCGGCCTCCACCAGTCCGCGGATTTCCTTTATCACGTTTTCCTGTTTTCTGCTTCGAACCCTGCCTCTGGCATAGGGAATAGCGCAATAAGAGCAGAACTGATTGCAGCCGTCCTGAATTTTAATATAGGCTCTGGTATGTTCCGCCGTCTGTTTTAACGTCATTTCCTCATACTCAAGAGGATGATTTATATCCGCCAAAGCCGCCCCGTGAAGAGTTTTATCCTGTAAGACAGTACTCCATGAAGACTTGCCAGACATTATGGTTCCGTGTGACGGCTCGGCCTGTACGGCAGTTCCCTGCGGCGGCTCGGTCTGTACGGCAGTTCCCTGCGGCGGCTCGGCCTGTACAACGGAAGAAAATTCCCGGCTGCCGGAACGCTGCTCTCTCTCCCGCAAAAATTCCTCCAAAATATGAGCAATCTCCTTTTTTCGATTGTTACCGACGACAAGATCAATACTTCCGTCTTTCTCAATCGTCTCCAGCCCCGTCTGCACATAGCATCCTACTGCCACGACTACAGCATCCGGATTCAGCTGTTTTGCCCGGTGAAGCATCTGTCTGCTTTTTCTGTCCGCAATATTTGTAACGGTACAAGTATTAACAATATAAATATCGGCAGTTTGATCAAAAGGTACAATATTATAGCCCCTTTCTTGTAAAATCTGCTGCATTACATCTGTTTCATAAGAATTGACTTTGCATCCAAGGTTATGGAATGCTATATTTTTCATAGGAGTTCCTCTCTTTTTTGTACGGCTTTTTCCTTGACTTTTATTCCCCCAACAATTAATATGTAGACAAAGGGATGATAAAGATAAGGAGGTATTAAGCATGAAGACAGTTCAGATTTCTTTAAATTCTATTGATAAGGTTAAGTCTTTTGTAAATGACATCACCAAGTTCGATTATGATTTCGATCTGGTATCCGGCAGATATGTTATCGACGCTAAGTCTATCATGGGAATTTTCAGTTTGGATCTTTCCAAGCCCATTGACCTGAATATCCATTCGGAGGATGGTACAGATGAGGTTCTGGAAGTTCTGAAGCCCTACACTATATAAGAATCGAATTCATACGGTAAGCATGAGAAGGCCTCAAAGGACACAAATACTTTGAGGCCTTCTTTTTTCGGCTATATGGATACTACTCCACAATCATCATCTCTGCCGTTTCTAACGCTGTCTTCACTAATTCTTCAATCTTTTCATCCAAATTATGCTCATGGCGGCGGATTACATTCAGATTGGGCTTGGTCACAGGATGTTTTGCCACAAAAATAGTACAACAGTCCTCAAAGGGCTGTATGGATGTCTCAAAAGTGCCTATTTTTTCCGACACTTCCACAATTTCCTGCTTATCAAAGCCGATCAGCGGCCGGTATACAGGCAGTTCACACACTTCGTTGGTAGCAATCAGGGAATGCATGGTCTGGGATGCCACCTGACCGATACTCTCTCCGGTAATCAGCCCCAGACACTCCGTCTCTTTGGCAATGTGCTCCGCAATCCGCATCATATACCGGCGCATGATAATGGTCAATTCCTCATGAGGACATTTTTCATGGATATACAGCTGAATATCCGTAAAATTAATCACATGGAGATAAATTGGACCCGCATACCACGATACGATCCGCGCCAGATCCACTACCTTCTGTTTCGCTCTTTCACTGGTGTATGGCGGTGCATGGAAGTACACCGCATCAATTTTCACACCGCGCTTTGCAATCATATATCCTGCCACAGGGGAATCAATACCGCCGGAAAGAAGCAGCATTGCCTTCCCCCCCGTACCCACCGGCATCCCTCCGGGGCCGGGAATAATCTCGGAATAAATATAAATTTTCTCGCGGATCTCAATATTCAGCAGAATGTCGGGATTGTGTACATCCACCTTCATCTCGGGAAAGGCCTTTAACAAGACCTCCCCCATATCCATATTAATCTCCATGGATTCTTTCGGATAATTTTTTCGGGCGCGCCTTGCATGTACCTTAAAGGTCTTATTCCGATCGGGATATACGTCCGCCATATATGTGACAACCGTGTCACATAACTTTTCAAACCCTTCGTCTTCCACGTAGACTACCGGACAAATGCCCGAAATACCGAACACATGCCGTAAATGTTCCACGGCTTCCTCATAATCAAATTCGCCCTCCGCATCCACATAGATACGCCCCTGAGTCTTATGAATCAGGAATTTCCCTTCACATTTCTTCAACGCAAACTTGATCTGATGAACCAAAGCATCCTCAAACAGATATCTGTTCCGTCCCTTCACGCCGATTTCGGCATACTTTATCAAAAAAGCAGTAAATTTCATAATTATACTCCTTGTGCGCTTAAAGAGGGGTGTTTACACACCCTCTTACGCACATACCAATCAATATTTAAGTTTACTTCCAGACACGCCGACGCAGTCGGCTCAAACCACCAATCAATCGGTGCAAGGCCGGAAGAACGCTGATGCGATTCTTCTAACTGCTTTAGCAGTTTGTGAAGAAGCTCTGCTCCGCAGAGCGTGAAATCACTTAGTGAGGTCTTTCCAAGCTTAGTGATTTCCTTCACACTGTTAACGTCTAGTATACTTCCGTAACATGGGAATTTTATCATATAATGTCTGTAATGTATAGTGCAATTCTTCTTCCGTGGTATAAACGGAAAAGCTGAACCGGATGGTGGACTCCAATTGCGCCTTATCCGCCCCGATAGCCTTCAGCGTTGCGGAGGGCTGAGGCTTGCGCGCGGCACATGCGCTTCCTGCGGAGACATAAATCTCCTTTTCCTCCAGCGCATGGAGCAGCACTTCGCTGCGCACTCCCGCAAAGGAGACACTGACAATATGGGGCGCCGTCCCTTCCCCGTCGGGCTTGCCGGGAAGCAGACCGTTGATTGTCACCCCCTCCAGCTGCCGGATACCGTCCATAAAGTATTTCTTGCAATGGCACAGATGCTTTATATCCTCGTCATAATGACGATAGAGGAGCTCCGCCGCCTTTGCCATTCCCGCCGCCCCGGGCACGTTATCCGTACCGGACCGCATATTATGCTGCTGCCCGCCGCCGTGAAGAATAGGCTGGATTTTCACCTTTTCCCCCACATACAGCACGCCGATACCCTTGGGGCCGTGAATCTTGTGGCCGCTGACCGACAACAAATCAATTCCCATCCGTTTGGGATAAATCTTGGCCTTTCCGAATCCCTGTACCGCATCCACATGAAATAACGTGTTAGGATTCATTCTTTTGATCAGTACACTCGCTTCCTCCACAGGCTGCAGCGATCCGATCTCGTTGTTAGTATGCATAACGGATACCAAAATCGTATCCTGCGTCATAGCCCTCTGCAAATCCTCCAACGCAATCCTTCCACTGCCGTCCACCGGCAGATACGTCACGCGATACCCCAGACTTTCCAAATGGCGCATCGTCTGTAACACCGCAGGATGCTCAATCTGAGTGGTTATTAAATGCTTTCCCCATCTGCTGTTGGCAAATGCACACCCCATCAACGCCATATTGTCGGATTCCGTGCCTCCGGAAGTAAAGAAGATCTCTTTTTCGTTTACTTTTAACAGGCGCGCCATAGTTTCCTTTGCGTACCGCAGATAATTTTCTGCCCGCACTCCCTTCATATGAAGGCTGGAAGGGTTGCCGTAATCTTCACACATTATCTTTGTAATCAACTCCGCCGCCTCGGGAAGCACCCGGGTAGTTGCGGAATTGTCCAAATACGCTTCCATGAAATTTCCCCCTTTATATACTTGGCATAGTCTCTCAGTGATATCATATTATATGCAGAACACACCGTCTCTGATAAAACACGATGGAGTACTTCTTACATTGTCAGCCTTCCAGCCGATACATAATCCACGAAAGCACCGTCATGCCCGCCGTCTCCGTCCGCAGAATCCGCTTTCCCAGAGTGATGGGAATCATTCCCCTCTCTACGGCCGATTCAACCTCCGATGTCTCAAAGCCGCCCTCGGGTCCGATAAACACGGCAATATCCTGCCCCGCCCCAAGACTGTCTATCATTTCCCGGGTCTTCCCCATTCCCTCGGCCAATTCATAGGGAATCAATTTTACATCCATATCTTCGGCCAGTTCTACGGCTTGGGCAAAACTCATGACTCCGGAAATCTCCGGTATGACCCCTCTTTTACTCTGTTTTGCAGCGGCCTCGGCAATGGTCTGCCATCTTGCGATTTTGGCCGCCGCCTTTTTTTCATCCAGCTTTACCACACAGCGTCTGGCTGCTACGGGAATAATGCGGTAAACTCCCAGCTCAACCGCCTTCTGAATGATCCACTCCATTTTGTCCGCCTTGGGAAGCGCCTGAAACAAATAAACTCTGGCAGGCAGTTCCACCTTATCCGCCTTCACAAAACGGAGCTCACAGAGCACCCTGTCCTCCTCAAAAGCTGTTATCGCACAGCGGTACTCTTTTCCGTCCGTTCCATTGCTGACATTCAACTCCTCGCCGGGCTTCATGCGGAGCACGTTGCGGATATGATTTACGTCACCGCCCTGTATGACCACACGTTTGTCCGGTACGCTAATCTGAGACGGTTCTACAAAAAACTGATACATGTGTTATCCCCTCTGCCCTCCTGTTTAAATCTTCCGAGCCGTCACGCTGACCCACTCTCCCTGATAGGTGACTTCCACAATTTCCAATCCGGCCGCCTCTACGGCATCCTTCACCGTCTGCTCTTTGTCGTCTATAATGCCCGAGGTAATATAAATCCCGCCGGGTTTCAGCTGATTCACGATGACGGGGGTCAAGGGCACCAGAACGTCCGCCAGAATATTTGCCGTCACGATATCATAACGGTCATAGCCTGCCTTGTCCTGAACGGCCTGATCCGTGATAATATTACCGATCATCAAGTCAAATTTATCTCTGGGAATATTATTTGCCTCACAATTCTGCGCCACGGCTTCTACCGCACACTGATCCAGATCCGTTCCCACCGCGTGTTTCGCCCCGAACATCAATGCGAGAATGGCGAGAATACCGCTGCCCGTTCCCACATCCAAAAGTTCCGTCTCCGCCGTGACATATTTCCGCAGCTGTCTGATACAAAGCTGGGTTGTCTCATGCATTCCCGTCCCGAAAGCCGTTCCGGGATCAATATGAAGAATCAGCTTGTCCTGATCGGAGGGGTTCACATCTTCCCAAGAAGGAATTACCAATATATCATCTATATAAAATTGATGAAAATATTGCTTCCAGTTATTAATCCAGTCGATGTCTTCTGTCTCGTCCACCGTGACTGTTCCGGCGCCGATGTCGCAGAATACTCTCAGCTCCTCCAGTTCCCCCTTCACCTTTTCCGTTACCGCCTCTACATCCAAAATCTCCCCTTGAAGCTCCAGAGTGCCGTCCTCCCTTTTCTCCACAAAGAAGTTCAGATACGCAATACCGTCATCCTCCTGTTCTTCCGGCAGAATGTCCACAAACATCTGCTCCTTCTCCAACGCCGTCAAGGGCACCTTATCCTCTATCTGCGCGCCTTCCAAGCCGATATCGTAAAGAGTGCTGATAATAATGTCCTCAGCCTCCGAAATTGTCCGTACCCTGAATTTCACCCATTTCATATCTTTTCAGTCCTTTCTTCCTATAACAATGCAATATGGATACAACATCCTACTTCATACCCTGTTTATCCTTGAAAAATCGCATCGGCGATTCTTCAAGGAATGACTTAGTTTCTCTTAGGTTGGGCTCAAAGAGGGGTGTTTACACCCCCTCTTTCCAGCCTTAAAGAAATATCATTTCCTTCACACTTCCAAACACGCCGACGCA
>Ga0137308_100866_pt1 | contig 38665 bp, 25 predicted proteins | sample Inofrocosms_June_FD_97181 | JGI IMG/M metagenome (GOLD analysis project Ga0137308, IMG submission 97181) | Mouse cecal microbial communities from Vienna, Austria - N-Acetylneuraminic and N-Acetylglucosamine D2O microcosms_June | ecosystem: Host-associated > Mammals > Digestive system > Large...
TGTCGCTGTATACGATGTGGCGGGCGGCAGTGAAATCCCGGAAGAGATCCTTGCCGCGCTTTCTGATGAGTCCGTCACCAAATGGGCATATAACGCCGCTTTCGAGAGGGTGTTCCTCTCCGTCTGGCTTAAGCGGAACCACCCGCAGTATTTTTCATCCTACAGCATTGACGGGGACACAGTCAGGGATTACCTTGACCCGTCTTCCTGGCGGTGTTCCATGGTCTGGTCGGCATACATGGGGCTTCCTCTCTCCCTGGAAGGGACTGGCGCTGTCCTTGGGCTGGAAGACCAGAAGATGAAGGAGGGCAAGGCACTGATACGGTATTTCTGCAAGCCCTGCCCCGCCACAAAAGCAAACGGCGGGAGGACACGGAACCTGCCGGGGCATGACCCGGAAAAGTGGGAGACCTTCAAAAAATATAACCAGCGGGATGTGGAGGTGGAGATGTCCATCCAGCACAGGCTTTCGAGGTTCCCTGTCCCGGATTTTATCTGGGAGGAATACCGTCTCGACCAGGAAATCAACGACAGGGGCATCCTCCTGGATATGGAAGTTGTCGGAAACGCCATCCGGTTCGATGCCTTCAGCAGGGCGGCGCTCATGGCAGCGATGAAAGAGGATACAGGAATGGAGAACCCAAACTCCGTGCAGCAGATGAAGGAATGGCTTGCTGGTAAAGGCATAAATACAGACTCCCTCGACAAAAAAGCCGTCACTGAACTGTTGAAAACCGCGCCGGGAGATGTGGCGGACATCCTCCGGCTCCGGCAGCAGCTCGCAAAGTCCTCCGTCAAGAAATACCAGGCAATGCAGGCATCCGCCTGTGCGGACGGCAGAGCAAGGGGGATGTTCCAGTTCTACGGAGCCAACCGTTCCGGCAGATGGGCAGGCCGTATCATCCAGTTACAGAACCTTCCCCAGAACCATCTCGCCGACCTGGAGGAAGCCCGTTCCGTGGTCAAGTCCGGCGATTATGAACTCATGAGCATGCTTTATGATGATGTGCCGGACACGCTCTCCCAGCTCATCCGTACCGCCTTTATCCCAAGGCCGGGATACAAATTCGTGGTGTCGGACTTCTCCGCAATCGAGGCAAGGGTGCTTTCCCACCTCGCCCGTGAGACATGGCGCACAAAGGTCTTCGCGGACAACGGGGATATCTACTGTGCTTCCGCGTCTGCCATGTTCGGCGTAACCGTTGAAAAACATGGCCAGAACTCGCACCTCCGGCAAAAAGGCAAGATCGCGGAACTGGCCCTTGGTTATGGCGGCTCTGTCGGTGCGCTGAAATCCATGGGCGCGCTGGAAATGGGGCTTGCCGAGGAGGAACTCCAGCCCCTTGTGGATGCCTGGCGTTCTGCCAATCAAAATATCGTACAGTTCTGGTGGGATGTTGACCGGGCCGTAAAGGATGCCATCAAAATGAGGACCGCCACGAAGACGCATGGGATCAGGTTCATTTACCAGAGCGGGATGCTCTTCATCGCCCTCCCGTCCGGCAGGCGGCTTTCCTACGTCAAGCCCCGGATTGGCGAGAACCGTTTTGGCGGGGAATCCGTCACCTATGAGGGCGTGGGGACGAACAAGAAATGGGAGCGGATTGAAAGTTACGGCCCAAAATTTGTGGAAAACATCGTCCAGGCCATTTCCAGAGATATTTTAATGTACGCCATGCGGACGCTCTCCCATTGTTTCATCTGCGGCCATGTGCATGATGAACTTATCATTGAATACAGCAAGGATGCAGACCTGGATGCCATATGCGGGCAGATGGGCAGGACTCCTGAGTGGATTCCCGGACTGCTGCTCCGAGCAGATGGTTTTGAAGCACCGTTCTATCAAAAAGATTAGTGAAGCCCCTGGCAGGCCGCGCTTCTGCCAGGGGCTTCTTGTTTTATCTGTAGTCTTTCATTTTTTTGCCAAGTTCCTTTAAGGTGGCATTCTTCCGTCCACTCAATGTCGTGCGGGGAATCCCCATCTCCTTCGCCACTTCACGTTCCGATTCCTTGTTGGCCACCATTTTGCAATGACGGAGCTTCTCATCAGTAAGTTCGTCCAACTCCTTATTCAACGCATTGATTACGGTTTTGTATGCCACGATTTCCTCTGGGTTTGTTCCATCCTGTGCCGCATCAAAGCCTTCCTCCACTAATTTCTCATAGGAAGCTTCCTTCTCCATCTGTGCCTTTGTGTCACGGTATTCCTTTTTGTCCAAGTTATTGAAAAAGCGGTTCATGGAGTCTGCCTCCTCCTGGCTTGCCGCATTGAATACTGCATAATAGTGTGGCATACGGTGCGGCAAATGGATATAGGAAACTGGAACCCCGTTTCTCTTATAGTATTTGATTGAAGCCTCATCGCCGTCCGCAATTTTTACATAGTACGGAAACGGATAGTGCAGCGGGTTCGGGTTAACGGTTACTTCATTTTTTACATTCTTTGTCATGGGATTGTCCTTTCTGCCTTGGCTGCTAACACCTGGCGAGGACAATCCCATCTGACGCACGGCAAATAGACGAGATTATATAAAATTTGAAAATTTTTATAAATTTTCTTAAAAATTTCTAAATTTTATTTATCCTCGCCAAATGTGCGCACGTTATGGCTAAAACATATTTTTTATTTGAACATCTTTTGGATGCTCAGATTGAGAATCAGTAAAACTGCATTTTCAATCTCAACATCCAACAGAAGTTGATTCACAAACACCCCATCGAGAATGCTTTCACTTTTTATTTCTCTTTTTGAAAATTTTTGTGCTGTTTTTTCACATCACATGAGATGCAACCTACAACATTTATTAAATTTTTATAAACTTTTTATATGATTGCATTTTCTTAAACCACCTATCTGTCTATTCTCTTTTTTCATTTTTCAGCTACTCTTTTTAGTGGGAAACCTTACTGGAATAGAAAATGCCAGACAGCATCCACTTTTTGGGATACTGTCTGGCACATTACGCCTTCGAATGGCACGACACAGTAAGTTTATAAAAAGAAACCAAATCACACGCCTTCGGTAATCATGGTATATATGTCAAAAGTCCAATTCGTATTCTGGAATGTTCTTTTCTTCACAGAACATGTCATTAATCTCATCAACTGTGGTATAGGACTTGATTTTATTATCCTTGTCCAAATATGCAACAGCACGTTGTCCATTAATTTTCGCCAGTTGTCCTAATGGTTTTTTCATCCCATGCTTTGCGTATGTCAGTCTATCTCTCATAGCAACACCTCCCCTTCATCTTACCAGTCTTTTTGCAACAATCTTTTCCATAAAATGCCCTCCTCTGTATACGATTCTCATTTGCTATTCCCCCTGTAAAACATCCTTAATGTTCCAGACTTCTTCAACCGTTGCACCCATGCGCTTTTCCACATATTGCCGTATTTCTGGATTTGCTTTAAGAAATTCAACAACATTGGTATCCCTCTGTCGGTACTCAGATTTTACTGCATCCTCTTCCTTGCCGTATAAGTCAGATGGGTCATCCGTTTCTGCAAGCTCCATTGCATTACGGATAAACTCTCCAAGTTCTCCGAGCATCATAGCCGCATACACTGTAGTCTCCGCAAAAGACTTTTTCAGCGTACTATAAAAACGTTGAATGTGTATCATACTGTGTGTATATGGTTGTGGCAAGAGATTGAGTGCAACACCATCCACCAAGCGGTGACAGTTGCCTATGGTTACCCAAAAAGAAAACTGGAAAAGCCTATCAAGCCAGTTCACAAGAGCCTGAGCTTCCTCGTCTGTTATCCCATCTTCGCTCATAGCATCCAGCATCATTTGAATCAGGTCATGCACCTCCTCAATGCTTCCCGCAGGTTCCTTCCTCTTCATAATATCATAGACAACCCCTTCTTTCTTTTCCAGTTGCAAAAGGACAATTTTTAGAAATCGGGCTTCATCATCCTCAAAAAACATTCGCCCTTGCCCATTTTTTAGTTCCTCCACTTTCCCGCCCATGATTTCAATAAATTTTGTAAACTGACGGAGCAAGCGCTTCACAATTGACTCCACATTGATGTCCGGCGTATTCTCCTCATCAGCCGGGTAAAGTTCCTCAACAACTTCGGCAGCAATTTGCGTAAATGATTTTTTCATTTCATCCACCTCCACTATATATTGATAATCCCAGTATAATCCTCTAAATGAAATCCGTCACGGACACTAAACCTCCAAAAAAATGTCCGTAAACATTTCCTATCAGAGGACGGACGCGTCCATCGGAAAAACTATCTATTTCTCTCCGGTTTTAAGATATCTATTCATAATGTTCCTAACATTATCTGAAACCGTCAAATGTGACCTTGCCGACTCTACCGCATTATAAAGCCTGGCAATCGCATCCGTAAGCTGGTCGCAAGTCATCAAGCTACACATGATGGGGGTTACCGTTTCTTCCCGGGCGATAAAATATATTTCAAACCCCTTCTTTTGGGTATCAAATACATTCCCGTACAACCTAACATTCATTAAATAAATTCTTGTGTTGCTATAATCATCAATTTTTGCTGTATAACAATTCCCATTTATTTTAGCCTCCTTCGGAGGGAAGAATCTTGAATCATATTGCGTGTAGCTATAATAATGATAATTACCATCTGGGTCTTCGCTACATCCATCATCCCTGACACGAAACAACGGATGTTCGAAAAGGAAGGAATCGTCTTGGATTCTTGGATCCAACAGATTCCATTCAAGTTCATACTTTTCGGTATCGACTGTTAGCCTATCCAAAAATGTCAGCATCCCTGCCTCATTTTCCGTCAATTGACCATCGTCTGTAAACGCAAGAACATCAAGCGTCACCCCAAGCTGCTCCGCAATGGAAGCAAGAAAATCCACAGTAAATGCACCCTTTGAATCGTCCTTTGCCAACCTTGAAATGTATCCAGCACTAACACCCGCTGCCGTTTCAATATCACCTATCTTTTTCCCTTTTGTCTTAGCGATACTGTAAATATTTTGAATCATGCGGCTTCTATTATATTCCATTTCACGCACCTCCTTATGTTCAATAACATATCATAATTTGAATGATTGGTCAATATTCACTTTGTGATTTTCTTCATTTTTTTATTTTATTGTCTTTTATTTGAAAATTTATTCAAATTATATTATCATGTTTGCTAATTGGCTAACGCTGTGTCCAAAAAATATCGGGTTTACCAAGAAACCCGAAAAGTTTCATTCCTTACATACTTTCCGCTAAAAGCATTGACAGTTCAATAATGTCACTGTTTAGCGTTGCATTTCCCCCGTCCATGTATCCGAGACTTTTCAGACGATATTGTGCCGCCTCCATGGAAACATTAAACACATTGGAAACCTCATAAGCCATTGTTGCAGCCTGGAACATTGGCGGAATGCGGCGGGTTTTTATGTCTTCGCATACTGTCATCACAGCAGACTTCGGCATGAGAAGCGATGACGAGAATGCGTTTGCCTGCCATTCCATCCATTCCCTATCGCCCCACGTCTTAGGTTCCACACGGTCTGACAGCTTCTTTGTGTCAATACGGCACTGAACCATCGCCGGAATGCCCTCCCCCAGCAAATCCATAAATGTTAATTGATTGGGGTCATAGGCAAAATATTCTGTATGGAAATATCCATGCCCTCCTTCATGCCCCACTGTAAAGCGGTATCGGTGTTCCTGGCTTTCCTCCAATAGCGTGTTATCAATAATTATCGTCCTTGCCCTTTCGCTAACATACTCCGCACGGTTTTTAACCGGATCATACACGGGGATTTTGTCTGTATCGTTAAAAACTGTCATTCCTAAATACACACCGCAGTGTGACAGATACTGAAAGTCCTGATCCATCTTCATATAATCTTGGACAAACAAATCAACATCTATTTCCTGCGGATTCTTCAAAGCTTCCGGACAAAAATCAGCAATTAAGTTCTCTGTAATCTTATCAATTTCCTTCCGGCTCAATATGGGCGTCCCAGACCGTTTGCGCCTAATATTTGGATAATACATAAACCGCTACTCCCCCCTTCGCTCTTTTAATTCCTTAACAAACTGATTCCACTCTTCCTCTCCGGCATCCAAATCCCTAGCAGTCCTTAACGCCGCACTAACATAATCCCTTTGTATGATATAGTCCGGGAGGTCTGGTGCGACCGCATTTCTCTTTTTGCCAGCCAGGTCAAGCATAAGTGCGTTGTCTTCTTTGCTGAGTCCTAAAATTTCAGCGAGTTTGGTCAGTTTGTCCATGTCAAAGGGGTTTCTTCTGTCTTTCTCAACATCCGTCAGGAATGGGGCAGAAACATTCAGCATCTCCGCCATCTTCCTCAATGTGATTTTTTTCTCAACTCTCTTCCGACTTATAAATTCTCCAAAATTCGCATACATCGTTTTTCTCCACCTTTTCTCTTTAATTTTTCATCCTTAATCGTTAATTCCTCTTCACTCATTAATTTTGTTTAGGCGTTTACATTTTGGCATTTTTGCTTGTTCGCTAACTTGCGAATATCAATATAGCAAAAAAAGGCAGGATTGTCAATCATAAAATTAAAATTTTTCCTGCCTATCCAACATCAATTATTATAACTGCAACATTTGAATGTCGATTCTCTTCCGGCTCAAATAATGGGCGAACAGCATATCTGCCGGAATCTGTCGAATCTGGATGTCTTCAAGCCCAATTGCAGAAAGCATCTCCAGTTTCGCCACACCTTTGATTACAATCGCCTTCCCCTCAGTCGGCATCAGGAAACAGTTCTTCACCACCGCAATATTATGATCTGCTATGAATCTTTTATATGCCAGTTGATACAGATACTGTTTGGTGATATCTCCCACGCCAGGATTCCCACGCAACATCTGCCCCTTTTCCAACTGGAGCAGATAATATTTTGCATCGAAGATAATAAACCAGTCCCGACCGTCATACTGGTTTATGGAAATAAGGTCTGGAATTAGAGTTTCTCTCGCCACCTGCACAACATCAGCCCCAAACCATTTTGGTTTTTCAATAAGGTCAATCAGCTTCCATTTCTCATCGTATCCTGCAGCTAGCGGCACACTCATTTGGATTTGGCCAATATTCATATTCAGTTTATTCCCAAATACATCCGCACAGGCTTTCTCCCAGACCGCATGGAAGACCGTAGTCCCAAACATGCTAATGCCCTGGTTCTCCTCAAGCATCCTCCTGTCTTGGGAGACATATGTATAAATTGTTTTCAAAAGAATCTGGCGGTGGGTATTGTACTGTATGTTAAGTTCCTGCATGATTCTGCCGAGGATATACTCTTGGTCTCCAAAATCCTCCAATGCCGCTTCCGACAGCGTGACGGTTTCTATTTCAAACAAATCCTCCAGCCCGGCCTCATGCAACTGCAGGGAGCAGTCCGTGAGGATGCATTCATGGAGCCTCTTGAAATAGTCCATCTCATCTTCAATGGTTCGGCGGGTAATAAGTTCCATGTAATAAGGGCGGTCATCTTCTATGATTGCAAGGCCGTCATCAATCGTCCTCCCCCACATGATGTCCCCTTCCCCGTTCACTTCCAGGACATCTTCCGTATTGCTGTAAATTCCGTTTTCAAAATAGTCGTTCAGAAGGTAAAGGATAACTGCCAGGATGTTGAAACTTCGATTGTCCCCATCGCCATTAAAAAGGTTTATAATCTGTTCCTCCGAATGGTTGTACCTTTCAAGGACTTTCACAACCTGCCGCATCTGTGCAAACGGCTCGTCATCCGACAGGATATATTTGGGGTATGATTTGATGACCCGGTTCCCCATCGTAACAACACCCACATAGGTAAAAACGTAGAGGCAGTCATCATTCCCGGCAGTTTCCTCCAAAACCTGGACATCCTCATCCACAAGGTCGGTCAGCTCCTTCTGCTCCACACTGTTTGCCACCGTCTTTAGGATTCCGTAAGATTTAAGGTTTTTTATGAATTTTTCCACCCCTTCATCATCAAACGAGAATCTGCTGCGCAACTGGTTCTTGGAATAACGCTGCTGTTCCCGGACAAAACTTGATACAATCTTCATGCCCTAATCATCCCTTCTGCGGATTATAATATAAGTCTTCAAAATCCTCCCCAAAAATTTGAATCCCTATCTCATCAAAACTGTCACACACGGCAGAATACTTTGTGGTATCCTCGCAGCCAGCGAACAGTTTATGCTTAAACTGCTTTGCCGCATCTTCGTAAAGGTACATGATGACCTTGCTTTTGAAAGTCTCCATGAAGCGGTCCGTATCGGCAATCGTATCATCTTCCTCGCTGACTGTCTGCAGCACTCTCTTGGAAAGAAAAAAAGGTCCCATCAGCTTATCTTCATTCACCTTGTATTCTTTCGCCAGTTTATCATTGATAGCCCTCCGCAGGAGGTTCCATTCCACCTCTTGGATAACGCTTGTGCCGAGCATTACCGTCCCACGGATTTCTTCCTCGTTCTCATTAATGCCAAGATACTCAAAATCCCAGCGACGCTTGAATGCGGTATCCATCGGAAAGACCCCCTGGTCTGCGCTGTTCATGCTTGCCCATATGAACATATTGTCTGGCAGTTTTATTTCTGTCCAGTCAGCAGCCTTTCCCTTTAGTTGCGATGCAAGGTATCTCCTTACGTCCTCGGATGTATGTATCCCATACTCACTCACGCCGTTTTCGTCACGGTCCAATAGCTGGAAAACATCGCCGAAAACCGCTGCCACTTTTGCCCTGTTAATTTCTTCGATAACCAACAGATATGGATTGGCGGGAAGCTCCGTCTCCTTGACGAGCTGCATGATTTCTTCGCTTACCCGCCCATTGCTTCGGATGTTCGGGCCATACTCTCTCAAAGTTTCGTAAGCAATAATCGGATAATAGTAGGAAACATAATCAAAACGGATTACTGCCACATCTTCACCCTGCTTTGAGACGATTGTGCCAATTGCATAAATGCCATTGTCATACCCCGGTTTCGTTTTTGCCACATATATTAGAGCCATGTCGCCGATTTGGGTATCCTTGGCAGCACGGAATGTCTCCGTCTGCCCGACTTCCATTATTTCCTCAAACAAATCCCACTTTTCTTCTTTGTTTGAAGGGTTAGGGTTTGTAGGAAACATATGCATCACCTCGGCCTGCTCGATCAGACGATAGGTTCTTATCCTCTGCTGGCAGTTCCTGATTGCGTTCACATACACACGCATGAAAGGACCCGGTACAAAGTCATACCGTATTTTCCCAGCCACATCCGAAACGGGCTTATATGCGCCTACAAACTGTGAATATGAATAATCGGTATGGAAAGTGACCCTTTCCATGTTCCCGACCGCACAGCCAATCAGTTCCTCCGCTTCCTGCTTTAGCTTGAAGCTCTTCCCTGTTCCCGGTGCGCCAAAAACAATCCTGTTCCTTTCATAATCTGATTCAAAACCCGTGCTGTATTCCGGCGCAATAAAATCATTCCCGCCCATAATTTCCTCCGGCATCTCTTCCCCACCTTCTTCCAGTTGCATATCCTCCAGAAACTGCAAATACTTCTTTACTGCGCTTCTCTGTGTATTGTTTTTCCTTTCCGATGAATCCAGGATGGAGATGCAACCCTTCACCGTATCTATGTCATTCGTAGCGAAAAGGCTATGCCCCGGCATTGACGGGCATGGCGTATTTGCTATGTTGCTCACATATTGGCTGATGGAATTCTCTGTATACGGCTGACCCGGATTGGAGTCTGTTTCCGGCTTCACCTGCAGGCGCATCCACCGGCAGAACTTCTCCCTATAATTTGTTTCAGCCACAGCAGACACACTTCCGTCCCCAATGTCGTCAACAGCCCCATCAGACCCATAATAATATTTTTCGTATAAATACATCAAGTTGTCCACATCCGTCAACTGATAGCAGGAAGTTTGTTTTCCTTCAGATTTCGATGGCAAAGCATCACCAGCACCAAAACAATAATGCCATTTCCCTGGTTTTCTGTTTGGCATATCGGAAGAATCGTCATAAAAATATTTTCCTATATTATCAACCAGTGCCAGCGGCTGCTCCCCCGCCATCGCCACAAAGACTGTATTGCTGTCCGAATAGTAGAAACGGATCAGTTCGCCCGCTTTCCTTGAAGCCGTCCGAGCATCTGTGGAATAATAGTTTATTTTTAATTCCGAGGCAATCGCCTCCCTGTCTAGCCCATCCCCAGCAGCATATTTTTCCAGAGACCCTACCGCAGGCCATCCTATCCCAATGACCGACTTGTTCCCCCATTCATCGGCATAGCTCCGGCTTCTGTCGGATGTCCCAATCCTGATGAACTGCTTAATGCTGCCGAACCTGTCACGAAAGGCAGATATGAACTCGCAGTAGCTCCATCCGGCATAGTTTTCAATCATCGCCAACTGCCCGCTCCTGGCATAAAGTTTTTCACTCGGCTTGATTTTCAGGGAATATAATACATGCCGCTGCCAGTCCTGGGAATGGAAGCAACTCAGTTTGTCAGGGCATACTATGGCAAGATATTTATGTATCCACACCCACGCATAGTAAGTCTCTCCCATCCCGTCTTTTAGGTCATCATCCAGTTTCTCATAATCATCCAACGTCTCCAAGGTAGCACGCCGGATGATTTCCACGCCTTTTACAAGTGCATCCCGGATTCGCTTGCCAAGCACAAGAGCCTCATCCGCGTCCAATATCTGCGGCTTACGCGGGCTTCCCGTTGTCCACTCGCCGGAACCCTGCCTCTGGAACAGCCCAAACTTATAAGCCGATCCACCTTCTATGCCTCCAAAGTATTTTCCACAATCCGGGTTTTTTTCAAGCCAATAGCACAGGGCATTATGGTTGTCCCCGGATGTGTAAAAGATAGCATCCAGTACATCTTCGTCTGTCAGCATGGCCAGCTTTTCCGGCGAAAACCGCGCCATGAATTCGTCATAGGCATCCTTAACCTCCGCCTTTTCAAACGGGATTTCATACCCCGTTTCTAAAACATACTCCTGCATATTCCTGGCGGCTCGCTGATACTCATTCACATCAGATCCATATGCCTTCCCCGAATTGTTTTTGGGGTTCGGAACAGTATAATCAAACATGGGCTTGAAATCCGGGTAAATCCCAATGATGTCATCATGGAACTCTTTCCTGACTGAATTCAAAGCCCGGAAAAATGCTTTCAGTACAGACCTCTCGGTCTCCTCATCAATCATCCGTATCGTCTGGTTAGAGTGGTCATCCAGACCTATCACAGGCATTGAAGAACACCAGTAATAGGATTCCGGGGCCTCCCTCAATATGTCGAGCCTGTTTATCGCCTCAGAGAAAACATAGCCTATCTCTACTTCTGTTTCGCTTTCATCATTATATTTTTCGCCACGCTCAATGCGTTTTACCCTTCCGACCGCCTTGAAGCCCTGCTTCCACTCCGTAGGCATCCCTTTGCTGTTATCAGACCCAAGCCACAGGAAAACATATGCCCCCACAGCAAATTCCTGCGGAACCTGAGTACAGACCACGGAAATGTCCATCGTAGGGGATATGGCACCTGCCGCATGACGGCTTATCATCTTTATATCTTCAACACTTGTTTTCCCTAACCGCAATGTAGCACAGAGAATATTTGACATCCCGCTTCACTCCTTACTGCTCTTTTTTAGCCTTTTCTTTTTCCAACGCTTCCCTTAAAGGCACAAATAGCTTTCTCCCATTGTTATCCACCCGCCGCAAAATCCCTTCTGCGGCATTAGGCGTAAGATAGTATCTCGTACCTGCATCCTGTCTTTCCACAATCTCCACCAAGGATGACTGCTTTGGCACTGCAGGCGTAGGCGGGACATTACCTCCTATGAACGAATTATCATATGCGATACCAGCCTTCGGCCATTTATAGGAAACAGATGTGTCTGAAAAATCCGCCGCATCCAAATCCAAGCCAGACCACGAAACCTTCGCAAACTCTGGCACATATGACTGTATCTCGTCCCTCGACAGTTTTCTTCCCTCGTTATTTGCAAGTTGTTCGTGGACGCGCTTTGCCACCCATTCAACTACCGGAACCGATACGGCATTTCCCACGGCAGTATAACGCAGCGTGTCTATATCATCGCTATTGACATCCCCGCTTTCCGGCAGTGTCCAGTAATCAGGGAATCCCTGCAGGCGCTCATATTCCAGAGGAGTCATCCTTCTTACGCCATTGCTGCAAACAACGTAAGTGCGGCTCCAATCAGTTCCCGTGTGCCGCCCAGATGTTGCCGCAAGGCAGTATGCCACTTTAGGAACTTTAGGATACTCACCCGGACGACTTGCCTCAGTGAGAAAGTCCTTTCTTTCATTTTCTGTTTTATGCGCACCTTCATGGTCGAACATCACCTTCAGTGCTTTTTCAGCAGATTCCTTCCAACAGCATAAATAAACACGGGGACGCGACTGCGGTACCCCAAAATACCTGCTGTTAAAAAGGCGCCATGCAACAGCGTACCCCATGGACTGCATCCTTTGGAGAATCATCCCAAAATCCCGTCCGCCGTTGGAATTGAAGAGCCCTTCCACGTTTTCAATGACCACCGCCGTAGGCTGTTTCGCCTCAATCAGTCTGGCATATTCAAAAAACAATCCTGATCTGCTTCCACCAAGCCCCGGTCGTCCGGCCGCACCCCTAGCAACACTGATGTCCTGGCACGGGAATCCTCCGCACCAGACTTCCGCATCCGGGACATCATCTGGATGCAGTTCAGATATATCTCCTACCCGTTCCACCTGGGGCCAGTGCCTTTTCAGCACCTCATTGCAGAATGGGTTTATTTCACACAAAAATTGCGTAGCAAAGCCATTCCTCTCGAACCCAATGTCAAAACCTCCGATTCCAGCAAAAAAAGAATTCAGGCGGAATTGGGCATCTGGGATTTCATCTCTCTCTATCCCCAAGCCAGCTTCTTCCGTTTCGAGTACAGCTTCAGCAATATCAGAAATGTCGCATTGCAACGCTATGCATACTTTCGCCAAAACATCCGTTGTGACATTCTCGTTTTTTCCTAATTTCGCTATTGAGGCGCGACTGATTCCTGCAAGCTCCCTCAAGTCTTTCTTTTTCATTCCACGCTCCGCAAGACGAAACCACAATTTATCATAAACCAAGGCCATTTCCATCCTCCTAATATAAATCCAAATCAAAACCCTCGGAAAATATTATACCATTATTCCCAAATATATCAACAAAAATCTGCGAATGTGAATTTTTTTGTGTTTGGACACAGAAAAGGCTGATGGAAATTTATCACACACAAAACTGTCAAAACCGCTTAAATAATATATTACTCTTCTGATGTCCAATCATCGTACTCTTGTTGCAACTCATCCGAATTTCTCATCTGGTTTTCAAAAATAGTTTCTTCAATTACATGAATACATTCGTCAGTATTTGCAAGAATTTCTTTGCCCCAGAACCTGATAACAGTCCAATCCATAAAAAGCAATTTTTTGTCCGTATCCAAATCCCTTTCTCTATTACGTTCGATTTTCTTGATCCAGTAGTCTGAATTTTTTCCCTTGAGCAATCTTGGCTTCAATATGTCCCAATCTTTCCCATGCCAAAATTCACTGTCACAAAAAATAGCAATGTGATATTTGGAAAGGACTATATCAGGAGTTCCCGGTAACTCTTTATAATTTTTGCGATATCTGTATCCTTTGTGCCAAAGTGCTTTACGTAAGGCTACTTCAATCCCAGAATCTTTTGAACGTATATGCGACATACACTTTTTTCGTTGTTCTTTTGTCAGGTTATCCACGACATAACTCCCCCTCTTTTATTTTCCACAACCGCCTGCTGCATAATGTTATTATATTCCATCAAAGTGATATCTTCAAACAAATTATGCAGTTAAGTCAATCATATTACTTCTGACCAAGAATGCTTTGTATCAAATTCGCAGTTCTCAATTTTCCTTATCTATGCGAGTGTAACACGGATAGTCTCTACGTTTTATTCTGTATTCATTAACGATTATGCACTATATAACGATTCTCTTTTTCAATCGTTAATGGGGTATGCAATTTTCGCCCTATTCATCTACCATCCACCTGTACCATGGCAAATTTTTTAGCAAAACAAAAAGACCACCAAATGTAGCCTCATCTAAAATCACTTTATTTCGGTGGCTTTCTGCCATGTCCAACCCCGTTAAATTGTATCAATCACGCAACTGCCTCATCATATAAAGTACCGTCATAAGGTTCAATCATAGATGCAATCAGTTGAACCACGTCATGGGGCGTATAAAACTCTCCCTCTTCTTTTGTAGCGTTAATTGCAAATTCCCTGAGGAAGTATTCATACACACGTCCAATCAAATCTTTTTCTTCCCCAAAGGCCTTGTGGCTGATTTTGTTCACTTCATCCACCAGCTTTTTTATGTCATTGGGTGCAAGATTACGGGTTGTAAATGTACCCTCTATAAAACAGCCTTTCAGATCATCTGAACCCATTGCTATGCTGTGAAGAGCTGTATCAAGCGCAACATTAAGCCCCGGTGCAGCTGTATTGATAATGGTTGACCATCTTGCATCTTTCGGCAAATTATATGTGCCATCTGTGAAAGTTGCATCCTCAAAAAAGGCCGCTCTGATGTTTTCATCTTCCGGGTCAAGTCCCTGTTCAATCAAAATCTGACGGAGTTTTTCGAGTCCGTCTTCGTATTTCTCCCCAATAAAACGCAGGAAAACAAGTGTGAGCATCATATCTCTCTTTTCAAAAAATGAGCCGGAGTTGCGCGCCGCACGCAGGATGTCTCTGCAATTAAATAAAATATTATCTATGTTCAATGCTTTTTCTTCCGTTTTCTTATTTGCCATCTTAGTTTTCATCCTTCCACATTAACCCAATATATAATGTATGGTTTCCGATTCCATCCTTGACGCTCTACTTATACTTCCCTAGCTAAACGTTGTTTGATACCCAGCAAAGCCTCTACTTCGGATGTTGTGATTTTTCCGTTTTGGGCAATCATCTGATAGATTAACGCCTGTTGCTCCGGCAGCGATTCGGCCGTCTCCGGCACATGCAGACACTACCTCGTACCGTATCAGCAGCTCAATAAAGATTTATTCGCAGTGCAATCTCCATATCAACAAACTATACATCTGTAACGGTTTGTGCAGCCGATTCATAATCTATACCATATCTCATTATAATTGCCAAAGCCGCTATTATAAGGCCCCAAGTTCATTTTCACGCCCATGGAGATGTCCAATGGCGGCACTCATAAGTCTTATTTTAATACATATGTGTCAAAACTATCATCCCCCTGATTGATGAATAAAGCTTTCAGCATCATTGCCGCCCAGTCACAATCATCTGCTTCAAACAAAACACTTCCATATTGTGCAAGTATAGACAATGCAAGCGATTTTGCAAATTGCCCAAAATGTTTCTTATCTCTACCGCACACATAGGCAATCTCATTGTCCTCGATAAACGCAAGGCTTGTAATCTGATCTCTACATTTTGCGTATATTGCTGTGGTGGGAAGTTCGGCACAGAAAGCTTCATAGCCCGCTGTCAATGGATTGATTTCTTTGTGGGTGCCTGCGTAGTAGCGGTACATTAAGCGGCAACAAGACTCATACTCTGGCGTTCCAATCGAGCCGTGAAAAAGCCGCATATCGGAAGAACCTCCAATGTAATCATCCGGATATGCTTCCACCTCATAGCATTTACGCTTGCAGACAAAGCCACCGGCCGCCAGGAAAGCTACCGTTTGTACATCATCGGACTCCACCATAGCCTGCAATGGGCGGTGGACAAGTTCTTTTAGATGGCTGAATAGTTCCGCACTGGCTTCGTTGTCAAAGCATTTCATTTCCAGTTTTACATAACAATTGATTGCATGAGCGGCATTTTCATAAAGTTCTACCAAGCCCAGCTCGTTTTTGCCAGAATAAATGCTGCATACCTTATCCGTCTTTTGAATCGTAATCATGTTGTTCCCCCAACAGGAAAATCTCTCACATCGGAGCAGACCCACAAACTTAAAAATCTGTTTGGGCAGGTCGCTCTCTACACTGCATCGGTCAAATCAGGCTCATCCATATCCAAATCGATACCGATATGTTGCTTGGCATTCAGTTTGGACAGTAAGCATACAGTCTCCACATGCGTACCAAATTAGAACATATCCCCACAAAATCGCGGAAATATGGACAATATTTTTACAGTACAAATACCGTTCGTGTATCCCTTTTCCCACAAAATATAGCTAATATAAATTTTGCACCACCTTGATGCAAAATTTTAATTGATTCTTTTTTCAATATCTTCAATCGATGGTAGCTTGTCCTGTAATTCCTCTGAAACATGATTGGAAAGTTTGTATTCACTTACTCCCATTGGTTTGTTTACATCTTTCAAAGCATATTCAGCTACCATTTTATCTTTACCCTTACACAGCAACAATCCAATTGTAGGATTGTCATTCGACGATTTCAATTCTCCATCAACTGCTGATAAATAAAAGGATAGCTTTCCTGCAAACTCTGGTTCAAATTCCACTGTTTTTAATTCTACTACAAAATAGCAATGCAATTTCACATTATAAAATAATAAGTCAATGAAAAATTCTCTTTTTCCAACTTGAATTGGATACTGGCGTCCCATAAAGGCAAAACCTGACCCAAATTCCAACAGCAATTTTGTTATTTGTTGGACAAGAGCATCTTCTAGCTCAATCTCTCTTAATTTTTTCACATTCGGTATAAAGTCAAAAATATATGGATCTTTAATAATTTCTTCTGCTTGCTCACTGAATGGATTAGCTAATTGTTTCTTAAAATTTGTTGTTTTATCTGCTAATGCCTGTCTGTAATATAGCCCACTTTCTATCTGATGTGACAGCACTGTACTAGACCATCCATTTTCCAGACATTGCTGTGTATACCACATATGTTCTTCTAAATTATCCGTCTTATCTATCAGCAATTTTATTGCGCGCCAACTAATTTTTGCACCACCCTGATGCAAAATTTCTTCAGATGGTATTCGACGTGCAAATTGTTTCATATAGTTAAGATTTCTAACAGAATATCCTTCTCTACTAGGATAAGTCATTCTCAAATCTTTTGATAATGTTTCAACAAATTTATTTCCCCATTGACTATATTGGAGAAGCACGTTCCCTATGTTCCAAAACAAGAAATTTCGTTCAACATTTGCATTTGTCATTACCTGATACTGTGCTTGCGTAATTCTCTCTTTTATTTTTTCCAAAACATCAATATATCCCTCCATAACTATCTCTGTTTTTTTCGCCATTATATTCACCTCCATATCCTGTTTCACTTCCTATCATTATTACCCACTACAAACTTGCTCAATATTTTTATTTTCTCCACCTTTTCAAAACATCGTTTAATGTGATTGGTTCATTCTTATCAATTTCTTTCCAATCTTCTTTCCAAACATCATAAACATCGACATTTTTTGATTTAGGTTCTGGATTAGGTTTCTCTAATTGAACAATCGCTGGTATTGGGCTGGCATCTCCCACCATAAGGCATTGTCCTGGTTGTAATGTAGGTAGAATATCAGCAACTGCACTAGTATTATTGGGTAACAAACTCTTTATATAAGACTGATCTAATGTATTGGTAAGTCGTAAAGCTATAAAATTATTACATTGTGCAAAAATTGTATCAGATACTTCACTAGGTCTTTGACTAACCACCATCAAGCTGATTCCGTATTTTCTTCCTTCCTTGGCAATACGTTCAATAGACTTTTTAGATGCAGCATAGTCAACTCTTCCACTTCTACGCACATAATTATGTGCTTCTTCACACACAATCATAAATGGAACATCATTTACTTCATTTCTCTCATGTTTCAGTTTTGAAAAATGAAAACGAAAATCAAAAATAATACGTGAAATCAAACTAATTGTAATAGATAATACCTCAAATGGTACCCCACTCAAATCAATAATACTAACATTTGCTTTATTTAAATATCCTAAAAATTGTTTTAATATTTCATCAAAATCATCGGATGTATAATCATCCCCATTCTCTTTTTGTGGTTTCATTAAAAACTCTAATCTTCGGTCATTAATCTTATTATCTAATCTGGAAATAAACCTATTAAATTCTCCATTAAACGGTCCACCTGATGCCTTTGTATCCTTTGTTTGTGATACTGGAATAAATTTTTGTTTTTTCTGATCAGACCATCTTCTGTCGTATAAATAATAATATTTGATTTCTGATTCACATTTTCTCGGTTCTTCACTCGTACACCTCAATTCTACTAAAAAGTGCAACGTCCGTTGCACTTTTGCTATTCATTTACTATGCGACCTATTTTTCACCAAATCATACGAAAATGTCCCAGTACATAATTCTTGATTCACTCGTAGGTAACTTCGCTCTTCGTCGCCGTTAAATCTATCCACCATAAATTCCATCTCAATATCATGCTCAGCACTTAGTTTAAACAATAAACATACCGCAACTGCATATTCTCTTAAATCTTAATTTATACTGCATAATAAAAGTATGCAATAAATTTTCAAATTGAGATAACGTCTTTATTCCCCACTATGTACTATTTTCGAAGCTCTATAGTTCCTCTTACTATATCTGCAATATATTTTGAGGAAATTTCATAATCTATAGAATCTGGAATTTCTTTAAACACTAATACTGATGGAAATGCCATTACTATATTATGTTTAAGATAGTTTATATGAAATATCAAAATATCCACATCTTCTTTTTCATAATACTCATAACAGAAAATCCTGTTTAGATTTTCAACATACTCCTCTTTATTTCTATTATACTCTTCTTGTGCCGTGGGTCTGTTAAATGGATTATCAGTAATCAATGGCATACTTGGTGCTTGTAAAGGATATCCCGTATATTCAACAACAACATCATTACACTCGATTTGATACGCATATTCCAAAAATCTCATTTTCAATATTTCTTCAATAATATTACTTTCTGGAACAGCTATATCTTTTATTTTACAGATATGATTTTTCTTAATAACAATTTTTATATCAATGTCTTCATCAAATGTATTTCCTATATTAGCCACAGTCAAATCAACCAGCCCTTGTTTATCTATCTTTTCAAAAAAAGAAATATATTCATAATAATCAACAGTAGCCCAATATAATTCCTCTATGGAACCATACCGTTTTTTCTCTTCCTCACTACCTTCAAAGTTTGTACCATTCCCTCCATAAAAAGGAACTAGTGTAGATACCCTTTTTTTAAGATTTCCAACATTCCAAAAAGAATCTTCAATTTCAATGCCATTTTCTTTGGCGAATTTACAAATAATACTCTTTCTTCTATCGGTAATATCTGCATCCATTATTTTCCCTATCGCAAAATCTGATTTTCCTAATAATTTATTCAAATCAGGAGCGTTAATTAATAAAGGATTCTCCTTTTTTTCAACGTTCTCTGTATTTTCCTTTTCTCTAGCATTCAGATATCCCTGCTGTAATAAAGCAATTTGGGAAATAATACTCTCTCTTTTATCCTTTACCAATTTGCACTCAGAAAAGCCAGAATATTCCACAGCTGCACTTTCATCTTCCTCCAATGATACAGCCTTAATTTTTAGAACAGGACTTTGCTTTTTTTCGAATAGCGTTTTCTTACCTACCGCTAACGGAAAAAAATACATTCCTAAATGATTAGTAAATAGCTGTCTCAGTTCATGCTCATCTTTTACTATAAAATAGATTCCTCTATCTTTGTATTTTTCTTTGAAAGCCTGCACCTTTTTATATTGTCCCATATCTACATTAGATGGATTTATAGGTGCATCAAGAAAATACATAAATACTTGTTTATTTGAAGACAACATTTCTTCAATCTCTTCTTCCGTTCCAGATCCGTATTTATCTGTTGGTGTGCCAAATTTAGTCCAAAATATAGCAACTGCTGCATCACACTCCCGAACGAATTGTTTATTCAACAATTCCTGTGGTTTGTCCCCAGATTGTGGATAACTATCTGTTGACCAATGCTTTGTTACAATTTCCATATTATTAATATTTCCATACACTCTATTAAAATTATCCACACATTCCCTAATGATATCAATAAACTGATTAATATCACCTGGACATGAAATTAACAAATCATACGCAGTAATTCCCACTCTTGGCATAAATACTCCTCCTCTCAAAATATTATTAATCTGTTAAGTAAATTTCATATCGCAAAAAATGACGATAACGCTCGAAAGCGTAAATCTATGAAAAGCATCCCACTATTTCTAAAGACACATCAAATCATACGAAAATGTTCCAATGCATCTCTTATCGCCTTTTCTTTCTCTGGCGGACATTTCGGCTGTTTGGAATTTTTCGGTTTTGGCAGATTATAATTCACTCTCTCAACAATCCCACATTTCTGCTTTATCTGTGCAATATAGAGATTGCTTACCTTTAATCTACTATGTTTTAATACATAATCCTTGATTTCCTCATAAGTCGCCTTGCTCTCCGCAGCCGTTAAATCAAGCTCGTCCATCTGAAGCTCAACCTCGATATGTTGGTCTGAATGAAGTTTGGACAATAAACATACCGTCTCCACATGCACCGTCATCCCAAACTGGTCCACTCCCCGCACCCGTTCCACTTCATATCCGCCGTCGCAGAGCACCCGCAGGTCTCTCGCCAGGGTGGCCGGGTCGCAGCTCACATAGACCACCCGTTTCGGCGCCGCGTCCAGGATAGCACGGAGACACTCCTCATCGCAGCCTTTCCGGGGCGGGTCTACCACCACTACGTCCGGGTGCCGCCCGGCCCCGTCTCCGTCCGGAATCCTCTCCCGCACCTCCTCCGCTTTCCCCACGAAGAACACGGCATTTTCGATGCCGTTTCCTGCCGCGTTCTCTTTGGCATCGGCAATGGCCTGGGGGACGATTTCCACTCCATAGACTTTCCTGGCGCTGCCCGCCAGGAACAGGGAAATCGTGCCGATTCCGCAGTACAGGTCCCATACCGTCTCCCGCCCGGTGAGGCCCGCATATTCCAGCGCCAAGCTGTAGAGTTTTTCCGTCTGGATGGGATTTACCTGATAGAAAGACAGCGGTGAAATGCAAAAGGTCAGTTCCCGCCCTGTGTAAGGCCAACTCGGGCGCTCCGTGTCCCGGACGCGTATGGTATCTGCAATCACGTCCTTGCCCCATATGGTATGTATCTCCTGCCCCATGATCACATTGGTCCTCTCTGTCTGGATGCTTACGGAAATACTGGTCATTCCCTTTATTTCGGAAAGCTTCGCCATAAGTTCTTTCTGTCGTGGCAGAAATACTTCCCTCCATGTCCCCTTTGTGGATGCCGCATGGCTGTCTCCTGAATTCCTCTTTTCCGGCGCCGCATATCTGCTCTCTCCGTCAGTCTTTCTGCCGGAATGCGTAGCACAGGCCTTATTTTCTGACACTCCTGTCATCTTTTTATTGATGACCAGACACACCATAATCTCCCCGCTGACAAAGCCCTTGCGGATCAGCACATGCCGCACCAGTCCGGTCCCGGTCTTCTCATCATAGGCGCTGACCTTGTTCTCACGCATGTAATCCAGCACGCAGTTCATGATATCCCTATACTCCTCAGGCCCCAGCAGGCAGTCCGTATTGGCAATGATGTCATGGGTCCTCCCGGCGTAAAATCCGGCGATCACATTTCCCGCCCTGTCCGTGCCCACAGGATACTGGGCCTTGTTCCGGTATCGAATCGGCTCCTCCATTCCCACGATGGGCTCCATACGCTCGTCCACGTACTCGGGCGCAAAGCCGCCGATCCGTATCAGGCTGTTCCGAATCTTGTCCTGTTTGAAAGCCAGCTGTCTCTCATAGGAGAGCGCCTGCAGCTGACATCCGCCGCATTGTCTGTGGCAGGGGCATTGGGGTTCTGTACGAAAAGGAGAAGGCTCAATTACCTTCTCCAGCCGTGCATAAGCATAATTCTTTTTGACCTTTACAATCCTTGCCTCCACCCTGTCTCCCACAATGGCGTCCTTTACAAACAGGGTGAAGCCCTCTGCCTTGCCTATTCCGAAGCCCTCGGTTCCCATATCTTCAATGCGTAGTTCCAGGAGTTCGTTTTTTTGATATATCATATCTGTTTTCCCGCTATCTTTTTATTGTCAGCCTGTATGTTCATCGCTCTGGCAGCGTCCCGGGCCGTCTCCCGGCCCTCCTACGCCAGTTCCGCCGCCAGCGCTTTCAGCTTTTCCCGGCTCTCCGGCTTCATGGCGGACAAGAGCGTCACGGTATTCTCCGCAAACGTAATTTCTTTGCCGGTCTCAAGCTTTCCCCGCATCACTTTCGCCGCAACGGGCGCCCAGGAACCGTTCTCAATAAGTCCCACGGTGCGCTTCTGGTAACTGTGCTCCGCAAGTCTTGTGATGAAGTCATTCATAAAAGGATTGATGCTCATATTGTAGGTGTTGCAGGCCAGCACCAGCTTGCTGTAGCGGAACGCATCCGCCAGCGCTGCCGCCATGTCGTCTCTTGCCAGGTCGTAGACCGCTACCGCCGCGCCTTTCTCCCGAAGCGCCTCCGCCAGGTACAGCGCCGCTTCTTTGGTATGTCCATACGCAGAGGCGTAAGCCACCACCACGCCCTCCGTCTCCGCACGATAGGAGGACCAGGTATCATACAGTCCCATGTAATAGCTCAGGTTCTCTTCCAGCACAGGTCCATGCAGCGGACAGATCTTCTGAATGTCCAGCGCCGCAGCCTTTTTCAGCACATTCTGCACCTGCATTCCGTACTTTCCTACGATACCGATATAGTACCGTCTGGCCTCGTCCGCCCAGTCCTCATCAACGTCCAGGGCGCCGAACTTGCCGAACCCGTCCGCCGAGAACAGCACCTTGTCTTTGGCGTCATAGGTCATCATGACCTCCGGCCAGTGTACCATGGGCGCGCAGACAAATGTCAGCTTATGAGCGCCCAGGTCCAGCTCCCCTCCGTCTGCCACGGGCATCTGCTTCAGCTCCGGCTCCAGCTCAAAGAACTGGCTCATCATCTTAAGCGCCTGAGCAGTGGCCACCACCCGGACTTCCGGATACTTTGCCAGGAAAAGCGGGATATTGGCCGAGTGATCCGGTTCCATATGCTGGATGATGAGATAATCCGGCCTGCGCCCCGAAAGGGCTTTTTCCAGCTGCTCCATCCACTGTTGCCCAAAGCTTTCGTCCACCGTATCCATCACCGCAACGCGCTCATCCAATATCACATAGGAATTATAAGACATCCCGCCGGGAACCTGGTATTGTCCCTCAAACAAATCCACCTCATGGTCATTGACCCCTGCATATAAGATATCCTCTGTCACTTTCATCTTGCCGTCCCGCCTTTCTTTCCTCTTCTCTCATTTTTATACCCCTATGCCCGCCCTCGGCAAGGCGTACCAGTCAGATTATACCCCCTGCGCTCTTTGGCGTGCATACCAATCAATACTCGCCCTTTGATGACAGACCGCCAGGTCTGGCATTGAAAGGAACTTTGAAACTTTTTGCCCGCTTCCTGTCATGCCCTATACAATGGCATTCATAGTACTTTCCGCTCGTGAGCCGGGTGATTTGGCAAACTTTAACGGCCGTCAGTATAGCTTCTGGTGGCCCGCAGATTCGACTCGAACAGCCTGTTATATCCAAGCCACCCCTGGTTGCCGCTGTTATTCTCCAGTATCTCCTTAAAGGTCTCCAGCTTTGCGTCTGTATCATCCGCGTAGTTCAGCGCCAGGGCCTCTATCAGCGCCGGAATCTTCGGGGAGCCGTACTCATATTTTCCATGGTGGGCCAGGATGCAGTGCTGCACCTGTGTCAGCAGTCCATGGGGAAAATTGACAATGGTTCCCGCCCTCTCCGCTACCATCTGGGAGCCCATCACAATATGCCCCAGCAGTTGTCCGTCATCGGTGTAGTCATTTTCCGGGAAAAGCGAAATCTCCTTTACCTTGCCGATGTCATGGCACATGGCGGCCGTCAGCAGCAGATCCCTGTTCAGAATCGGATAGGCACTGCAGTAATAATCACACAGCTTCGTCACACTTAAAGTATGCTCCAATAAGCCGCCCACAAATCCGTGATGAACCGTTTTTGCGGCGGAAGACTGCCGGAATTTTTTGACAAATTCCTCATCTTCCTCAAAAAAGGCTTCCAGCAGCTTTTTCAGATAGGAATTTTGAATGCTTTCAATGTACTCCAAAAGCTCCAGATACATCGTATCATTGTCCTTTGCGCTCACCGGCAGATAATCCGCCGGGTTATACTCTCCCTCCCTGCAGACCCGGATTCTCTTGACGCTGACCTGGAGCGTGCCCTGGAAATTATTCACATCGCCGTAAACTTCTATATAATCCAGCGTGTCGTAATCCCCGATGCCCGGGTTGCCCGGCTCCCATACCTTTGCGTCAATGGTGCCCGTCTTGTCCTGCAGTATCACATTTTCATATGCTTTCCCGTTCTTGGTCACCGCCGCCTGTTTGTGCTTACAGAGGTAGATGTCAAAAACTCTGTCCCCTTCTTTCAAATCCCTGATAAATTTCATCTATCTGACTCCTCCCAATTCAATCTCGAATTTCATTTCCCGGTATTCCTCCTGGGCCTGCCGCTTGACGGTTACTTCCACGGTCTCTCCCGGCTCATGGTTCATCAGCGCATTGCTGTATTCCATATAGTTTGACACGTTTCTCTCCCCTACGGCCACGATCACGTCTCCCCGCTGAATGCCCGCACGCATGGCAGGGGAGTCCATGTCGAATTCCTCCACATAGGCTCCAAAGGGAATCCCCAGCTCCAGGTTTGCCTCCTGGGGTACATCCGCGCCCTTGACGCCCAGATAGGGAATCTGAGCGGCATTGGACATCTTTTCTACGGTTTTTTGCAAATCCGTAATGCCATAGGCCGTAATCACGTTTTTCATATCGGAACCCGTCTTGCGGTTGGTAATGATTCCGATCAGCCGGCCCTGCAGGTCAAACAGGACGCCGGAGCCGTTCTGGCTGCCGTTGATATCCGTCAGAAGTACTCTATAATTTCTGTCCGACGTGGATATGGTAAGATTTGATGCCGTTATCATGCCATAGCTTACGGAGTTGCTGGTGCCCATGGGGCTGCCGATGGCAATGACAGGGGTCCCTATCAGGGACTTCGTATTGGAATAGCCGAACTTTACGATGGGAAGCCTCTCTTCCTCAGAGTCCGCCGGATTTTCCGGGCCCGGCGTCTCCGGGCTTTCTCCGTCCTGCCCCTGGGGGGCTGATCCCTGATTGCCCGGCCCCTGCATTCCGGAGTTCTCCGGATCCGGCTCTCCCTGGCTTCCCGGCTCCGGGTTTTCCCGATTTTCCGGTGTTCCCGAATCCTGCGTATTCTGCCCCTCCCGAACGTCTCCCGTGTTCCCTCTTACTTTATCGGAGAGTTTCTCCAGCGGTACAGCCAGCACAGCCAGGTTGGTGGCCTCGTTATACTGCTTTAGCTGCGCCTCCGTCCTGGACTCGTCGTAAAAGGTCAGCAGCAGCTTTTCCGCGGATCTCAGCGCCGTGTAATCTGTCAGGATCAGCAGTTCCATACCGTTCTCGGAAATAATGACCCCTGAGCATTGGTTTTCCCGCTCCTGCACGCTGTTGAACCAGTCGATATTGGAGGTCACGGCCGTGACTGTGACAATATACCGGCTCAGTTCATTTCCGTATTCGTGCAGGGCTCCGTACAATTGTTTATAATGATCCAGATCAAAGGTTACCTGGGACAGGATATCCTGAATCTGCTCCTCCCCCAGCCGCACCTCCTCTTTCTCCTCCCCCGCTTCCGGGTCCGGGCTTCGGGCAGGCTCCGGGGTGGGCGTAGGGGCAGGCTCCGGACTTTCCGTAGGAAGATTCTCCGCCAGCATCTCCTCAGGCAGCATTTCTTCCTTATCCTCCGGGAATTCCACAGTCTGTATCTGTGGTTCTTCCTTGGGGTAGAGCCAGTTGCTGATCACAGGCTCCAGCACCAGGAACGTGACGCAGGCCACCATTCCGAAGATCACCGCCATAGAGACTGTAATGATGGTACGGCGGATCAGTTTTTTCTTATTGACCGGTTTTTCTTTGATTTTTTCTATGAGAAAGTCTTTCTGTTCGTCAGAAAAATCATTCCCCTCTTTCTGCTCCAGATCCGGCATTTGCACTCCTTTCGCACTTCCAGACATGCCGCTTAAAGCGGCACAAACAATCAATAAACTGGTGCAAGTCCGTAAGAATGCCTGCACAAAGCGAAACTTGTTCGCCTGGGCATTCTTCTGTGTGCAATTTAGATTTTCAAGCGCCATGCTCCTGGCGCTTTCGGCTGTGTACTTTACCGTCTTGGAAAATCTTTGCACACTTAGAACCAGCCGCCTCCGGTAACCGGGGCGGCTTTATACTCACGGGCGATAAAGTCTGCCGCCAGTTTATAGCATCCAACGCTCGTAAGGCAGGTGTCAATGGAAGAGAGGCATTCATCCATGTCTCTAAGTATACAAAAATATGGAAAAAAAGTAAAGTTATCTGCCAACAGAATTTTCTACAGAACGCCCAGCCAGTCCAGGGCATTCCGAATACCGTCCTCTGTCACGTCCGTGGTCACATAGTCCGCCATAGCCCTGACAGCCGCCGTGGCGTTGCCCATGGCAATGCCGGTTCCCGCGCATCGAAGCATTTCCAGGTCATTGCTGCTGTCGCCGATGGCCACGGTATCCGCCATGGGAATCCCCAGCGTATCCGCCAGCCGTTCCATGGCGCGGCCTTTGGAGCAGCCCATGGGCATCACCTCCCAGAAGCCGGCTTCCCTGTCTATGAAATCCAGCTCCCTGGCAAATTCCTGCCGGAAGCTCTCCACCCTTTCCGGCTCCTCCGCATAGAGCAAGAGCTTGTCAAAGCGTCCATAGACCTCTTCCCTGGCCTGATACTCCCTGTAACGGCGCACTTCCATTTCCCTGCGGAATAAGTCAGAACGGAATTCCGTCAATTTCTTTATGTAATTTTCTTCACTCCCCTCAAGGAGAAAATCTATGCCGTATCGGTCCAATGCCTCTAGGATCCGGCCGGACTGCTCTTTTGAAAAGCTATGGTGCCAGAGAATCCTTTCGTGGTAACGAGCCATAGTGCCGCATCCCAGCAGGTACCCGTCAAATTCCGCCCGGGCCGGAAGCCAGCCGCCTACCAACCGCCAGGTCCGGCCCGTATTGACCATACAGATATGGCCGTTTTCCCTCGCCCTGTTAATGGCTTTCTCCGTACTTTCGGCAAGAGTCTGTGTTCCCTCGCCGATCAGCGTTCCGTCTATATCAAAAAATATCATTTTCATGTCTGGCGCCTCCCTGTTTTCTTTCCTTATTATAATGGACTTAAGGGAGGTTGTCCACCATATCTTTCCGGATTGACCCGGTTTCGTTCTCAGAGTGTTCATTCTGGCGCCCACAGTCAAAATTAGTTACAGTATACCACAAGAGACGAAAAGGGCCTTTTCCTTATTTTTCCGGCGTCCCCCTCATGCACCGCCTGCACAGCCCGATGCCCAAAAGCAGAAATGCCGGGAACAATACGCCTGCCAGAATCCCTTTCTTCAGATCCTCGCCGAAATAGCTGGATACCATTCCCACCACAGTGGGACCTCCGGAGCATCCCAAATCCCCTGCCAATGCCATCAGGGCAAACAGCGCCGTGCCTCCCCTTGGGATGGAAGCCGCGGCCTTACTGAATGTCCCGGGCCACATAATTCCCACGGACAACCCGCAGACAGCGCAGCCAGCCAGCCCGATCACGGGGCTGGGCACCAGCGAAATGCACAGATAAGTCCCCACGCACAACAGACAGCTTGCTGCCATGAACTTGTCCAGGTCGATCTTCTCCCCGTATTTCCCGTAAAAAGCCCTTGCACTGCCCATAAGCACGGCAAAAGCCAGAGGCCCTGCCAGATCGCCCACAGTTTTGCTCACCCCCAGGCCCTTCTCCGCAAAGGTGGAAGCCCATTGGCTCACGGCCTGTTCGCTGGCCCCGGCGCACATCATCATCAGCATAAACACCCAGAACAGCTTCATTCCGGCCAGATCTTTTATGGAAAGTCCCTTTTCTCCCTCTTCAATCAGGGAAGCCATGGGCACTTTCGTAAAGATAAACGCATTTAACAGCGGCAGTATGGCCCATATCACTGCCAGCGCTTTCCAGTTTCCGATGCCCAACGTCCGGAAAAATACCGTGGACACCAGCACCACCCCCACATGTCCCCAGCAGTAAAAGGAATGCAGCAGGCTCATGGTCTGCTCCTTATGGTCCGAGGGACAGGCCTCCACCACCGGACTCACCAGCACCTCCAGCAGACCTCCGCCGATGGCATACAGGATCACCGACAATAATATCCCCATGAAAGGATCCGGCAATAAATCCGGCAGCAGAGCCAAAAGCCCCAGCCCGGCCGCCGCAAAGACATGGGCAATGACCATGGAGGCCCGGTAGCCTATCTTGTCCACGAACCCCACGGACCCCAGATCCACCAGCAGCTGCAGCCCGAAATTGATGGTCACCAGCATAGTGATCTTCGACAGGGGAATGCCGTAGGTATCCTGAAAGGTCAGAAACAGCAGGGGCACGAAATTGTTGACGATTGCCTGGACGATATATGCCAGAAAGCAGGCGTAAATGGTCTTCTGATATCCGTTCTTCATTCTGTCTCCCATCCGCCCCGGGCTTGTCCGTGACCGGGGCTGTCCCGCTCGCAAAAATACTTCGCTTCTGGTAAAGGGCGTATTCTTTGCTTCCTAAATAATAGCACAAAGGGAACCGGAATGCTATCAGAAAATCATCGGATTTTGATTCGGTACAGCACCTCCCAGTCTCCGGAGCCGCACCCGGCCGAAAGGATTCCGTCCTGTCCCCTTGTAAAGCACAGCCCCGGCGCCCCCAGAAGCTCCGCGCCCTGCTCTAAGCGGATAGTGGAAGTGGTATTGGGCGGAATCGTGATCTGCAGCTTGCGGTATATTTTCTCCTCAGCCGCGGATGCCTCCCCCTTGTCGTATTCCTTTTCCGGGCGGTCCTCCTGCCCGTCGCCGGCAGCGCTCTCCCAGCGGACCCGGATCCTGCCGTACATGCTCTCAAAGCTTCCCTCCGCCCAGTCAAACGCGCTGTCTGTCAGAGGACAGATCAGAGAGTGGCAGTAGCCCGGCTCAGCCTCAGAGGTGTCTATCCCTAAAACCACCCGATAAAGCCAGTCTCCCACAGCTCCATAGGCATAATGATTGAAAGAATTCATGTCCGGACTCCACATGGTGCCGTCAGGCTTCAGTCCGTCCCAGTGTTCCCATACAGTGGTCGCCCCCATTTTCACCTGATACAGCCAGGAGGGGAAGTCTTCCTGCAGCAGAAGCCTGTAAGCCTCCCTTTGATAGCCGTTCCGGCTAAGGGCATGGCAGAAATAGGGAGTCCCCACAAAGCCCGTAACCAGATGTCCTCCCTCTTTTTCCAGAAGCTCTGCCAGCCTCTGTGCCGTTTTCTCCCGGTATGCCTCCGGCGCCAGTCCGAAGTACAGGGCTAAAATGTGCGCGGTCTGGGTCTGCGCTGTCATCCTGCCCTCTCTGTCAAAAAAAGTATCCCTGAACTTCTTTACAATGGCCTTATGGAGCCTGCCATATTCCCCGGCATCCTCCTCCCTGCCCAGGATCCGGGCAATCTTCGCAAAAAGCCCCGTGGAATAGGCATAGTACGCCGTACAGGTCAGATCATTGGGGGTGGCTCCGAAATAACTGCCCTCCCTGGCGTCCAGGGCTACCCAGTCCCCGAACTGCAGCCTGTAATTCCAGATGCCGTCCACAGCATGCTCCCGCATGAAGCCGATCCAGGCTTTCATGCTCTCGTACTGTTCCTCCAGAATGGTGCGGTCCCCATAGACCAGGTACATGGTCCAGGGGTTGATTACGGCTACGTCCCCCCAGGCTGCCGCCGAATGGGTTCCCTGGGACAGCAGCCAGTCATTGTGTTCCTTATCGCTGACAATATCCGGCACCACATGGGGTACGCCGCCCTCCGGGGTCTGGTCCGCCGCCACGTCCTTTAGCCATTTGCGGAAAAAGGGATATGTATTCATCAAAAAGCAGGCTGTGCGGCAGAAAATCTGGGCGTCCCCCGTCCACCCCATCCGTTCGTCCCGCTGAGGGCAGTCTGTGGGAATATCCAGGAAATTTCCTTTTAATCCCCAGAGGATATTGTGCTGGAGCCGGTTTACCAGCGGATGGGAGCAGGCGAAAGTTCCCGTAGGTTCCATGGCGGAATGCAGCACCAGGGCTTTCAAATCCTCCGCTTTCACCTCACAGGGCCATTCCAGGATATGGACATACCGGAATCCCATAAAGGTAAAATGAGGATGATAGGTTTCCTTTCCCCTGCCACTGCACAGATAAATGATTTCCTGTCTGGCGGTCCGCAGATTATCCGTATATACATTTCCCGCCGCGTCCAGAATTTCGAAGCATTGAAGCCGGACTCTCTCCCCGGCATTCCTTCCCTCCAGCGTAACTTCCACCCATCCGGCGAGGTTTTGGCCGAAATCCGCCACCAGCTCCCCCTTAGGCGTCCGGAACAGCTTCCGGGCCGGCAGTGTCTCAATGACCTCTACCTGACATCCCGGCTGGGCCGTCAGCGCCTCCATGGGAAAGTCCACTCTCTGAACTTTTTTCCAGGGGACAGCCGGATCATGGACGTCTATCCTGGCATCATAGATTTCTCCGTCATAAATTTCCGAGAATGTGGCCGGGCCGTCAGCTGCCTCCCATTCCTCATCGGCGCAAAAGCTTTCCGCCGATCCGTCCCGGTACCGGACTGTCAGCTGCATCAAAAAAGCCGTCTGCTCCCCGTAATTGTTCCTCTGGAGCAGGAATCCCATTTTTCCCTTATACCAGCCTGCCCCCAGCATCACTTCCAAGTCATTCTCCCCTGGCCGCAGCAAACCAGTCACGTCCACGGTCTGGTAGCACAGATGCCTGCGGTAGGAAGTCCATCCCGGGGTAAGCTCTCCTGCCCCGGCCTTTTCCCCATTCACCTGCAGGCGGTACAGACCCAGAGCCGTCATACAGGCATAGGCCTCCGCCACCCCGGGCCGGATCGAAATTTTCCCGCGCAGGCAGGTACTCTTCGAATCGTCCCTATCCCGGGGCGTCTCCCCGGATATAAATCCCGCTTTCCATTCCGCCCCGGTAAGCAGACCGGTCACAAAGGATGCGGTCCGGCTGAAAGGACTTTCCTCCTGTTCGTCCCATACCCGTACTCTGACAAAATAGCGTTTACACGATTGTAATGCGATTTTTCCCTCTGTGCCCGGAAGCGTATTGCGGACCGCTTTCACATGGAGAGATTCCCCGCTCTCCACATGGCCGCTGTCAAAGACAAGACGGGTAAATTCCTCATCCGCCCCAATCTGCAGCCGATATCCCTGCTGTATCACGCAACGCCTGTCGCTTTCCAGTATCCAGCCGAACCAGGGCAGCTCCCCAAGGCCCACAGGGTTCTCCAGATATTCCATTCTGATCTTTGCCACCCGCAGCATTTTTCCATTCCTCCAAACTACACTATTTTCTTATCACGACTTTCTCACATGGCGTCCTTTACACTACGGTCTGCAATACCGGCGGTTTCGTCATTCCGGAGGCCGGCACCTGCAGATGGGTGGAAGCGCCGTCTTTCAGCTTCCACACCAGCGTTGTAGTCACCTCCACGCGAATCCGGTTCCCGCCCCGGGCAAGGGCCCCGGTAATCTCCACCCGGGCCGGGAAGCCTGCCAGAAATCCCAGGTCCTCTCCGTTCAACACAAGCCGGAGGCTGTCCGAGACCTCCTCAAACAGCAGGAAATACCGCTTTCCGTCCTCTTTCTTCTGGCAAAAGCTGCCCTCATAGACATAGGTACCCACAAAGGACGGCCAATATCCCGGACCGTTTAAATTGGGCAGGGGCTCTCCCGCAGGCAGGCGCAATGCCTCCCCTTGCTTTTTAGCCGTACCGGTTTCCGGCAGGCTGCCCCGCTTAGAGTCTTCCAGCGGAATTTTATGTACGCTCCAGTCTATGTCCAGAACCGCACTGTCCTGCAGAACCGGGAACTTCCCGGCCGTATTCCACATCCGCAGTTCCTCCGTCACTTCCCCGGCATTCCGCCCGGGCCTTTCCTCTGTCCGTTCTTCCGCAAATATTTCTTCATCCCTGCCTGTGGCACCCGGCGCTTCTGCCTCCCCGACGCTCCCGCCGCTCTCGAAGCAGTAGATCAGGGCTTCCCCGGGCTCCAGGTGCAGGGGAATTTCCTTTTCCGCATACGTTCCGACAGCCTTTCCCCACATACCGGAAACCTCCCCCGCGCCCTCTGTATCTGATATGCCAGCTTTTTTTCCAATGCCTGATACGCTCCCCGACGCACTGCCCAATCCGTCGGCTGGCGCGGACGCACATGTCTGCCACATCTCCCGCAGGGCATACCGTCTGCCCCGGTTCTGCCAGGGATCATAGATTACAACAGTGTCGTAAATCGGACTCTTTACCCGGATGCGTCCATGATAGCCGCGGGATACGGACTCATTGAAATACATAGCCGCCACGCCGTCCGGCTGGCGCACCAGAAAACTGCGCAGCCCCGGGAAAGCCTCCTCTTTCTCCCCGGCGGCGCCGCTCCCATCCCTTTCGGGACTGTCCATGCGGCCGGAAGCCTCCCATTCTCCTGCCCGCTGTACAATAAGCTCCCTGCTCCCGGAACTTTCCGCCAAATCCGCCACTCTCCGTGCAAGATTTTCCAGGGAGACCACTTCCACCCGCTCCTCCCAGCAGTCCGGCAGGGGATTTCCATATACATCCCCCTCCGGCAGGGCGTCCACCACAAAGACTTTCAGCCCCCCGGCCTCCTCCACGAACCGAACCACATCCCTGTCCAGATATTGGGCGTAAGGCAGGATCAAACAGACATAGCTTTCCTCGCCGATCCACAGTCTGCCCTCTCTCACTTTGGTCCGGCAATAAATTGCTTCCCTGTCGGCCACGCGATGTCCGCCGCAGCGCTCCGCCCGCCCCCTGCGGCGGACGGCCTCCTGACCATCGTTCCCTGCATCGGCGCGCAATGCCTCCCCGAACAAATCCGCCGGAACCACATCATAATCCAGCCCATGCTCCATCAGCTTCCTGCCTGGTTTCTGATAATACATATATGCCCCGCCGCACCATTCGCTCTCCGCATGGTAGAGGATAGCCGCGTCCGCCATGTGGACACCGCCGCCCAGCAGGTGGGCCGCCCGGTTCATATACTTCATCAGCTGCGCAAAGCAGGGAAATCCCGGATTATTGCCTCCCGCATAGAAATGGGGCGGGCAGTCGGGATCCGGATAGCGCATGGAAAAGGCATGGGGCGTAAACTGATTGATACCTCTTACCAGCATATGGTTGGTGAGCCATTTCATAAAAGAATTTCCCTCCGCCCAGCCATAATTGCCGAAAATCTCGCACAGCGCCCGGCCTTTCTTGTTCCGCTGGATATGAGACGCGGAGCTGCCCAGCTTGGCCAGGCCGAACTGGAAGAACTCCCCGTCCCTGTCCCCTGCGATCCATTGATGGACCGGTTCCGTAAACCCGGGCACAATCTGGTGGTGCACCACGTCGATTCCGGCCATATGCTGCCCCGCCATCTCCCGGAAATAATGGCCGATGCTGCAGCCCATTCTGGTATGGGCATTGTCATCCTCAATAATATGGCCGATATACGCCACCCCATGCTCTTTGCACCAGCTGCCGATCTGCCCGGAAAAGCACCTCTCCACCAGTTCGGTCATTCTGTCCATATAGACAAAGCGCACCATAGCCGTCTTCTCTCCGGAGGGATACCACAGCGCGGGAAGATTCTCCAGAAAATGCGTTCCCCAGTCTTTGCGCAAAAGCGCCTCCAGTTCCCTGCTCCAGGGAATCTTGCCATCCTTTTGTCCCAGGGCATTGTCAAAAGGGTATCCCTGCACATTCCCCAGCTCCGGCTCATCGGAAAAGAATCCGGCAATGGTGTTCCCGAAATACTCCCCATAGCGGGCATAATGCTTCTCGTACACCTCTTCAATGAGCACCCGCACAGAATCCGAGTCGATGAGATTCATATAGGCATCCCTGCCCCCGCCTTTTCTGGTGGTGAAGAGCACGAACAGCCGCCAAGTCCCCTCCGGCAGGTCAAAATACACAAAGCCGTTCTCGCAATTGTCCGTCAGGTCCAAAATCCCCTCCCCGGCAACGGCCAGAGTTTCCCCGTCAGGCTTTGGCACCGCCAGAATCCCCAGCAGCTTCTCGTCAGGGAAGCTGCCGATCTGCGCATTCCGTCCCAGGGCGCCTCCCCGCACGCCGCAGAAGTTCTCCACCAGCACCGCTCCACTGCTGCAGGGACCGCAGATGTCCATGTGGCGCTCTGCCAGATAGAGCTTACTCCTGTCCGGCCGTCTCTCAAACCCGCCGTTTGCGTGTCCGGTGGGAAATTTGTCATCGTCCAGAATCCACAGCCGCATCCCCCGCTTTCTCGCTTCCCCGCAGACAAAGTCCAGGTTCTCCCACCAGCCGGGGCCGCAGAAGTCAGGGTGGGGCCTGGATTCCAGACAGACCTCCCGAATCCCGCACTCCTCTATTCTGTCAAGCTCCCTGCCGATGGTTTCGTTGTCCTCCCCTTTCATCCACAAGAAAGGCAGAATGTGGCTGCCGGCTTCTCCTGCAATCACTGTCCGTAATCGTTCCATATTGATACCTCTTTCCGTTCGCACCTTGCTACAAACACATCTCCCGCATCAATGGTCACCTTTCCGGTGAGCTTCCGGTCCGTGATCAGATCCACAAGCTCTGTCCCCCCAAAATCAATGGCCGCTGCCTCTTTATTATGGTTGATAGCGAAGACTATCCTGGCCTTATCAGATACCCTGAGCGTCAACTCCACCCCGGCGTCAGCCGGAAACAGCGGAGAAATACCGGCCTGCGCGCATATCTTCTCCATCAGGTCATCCAAAAAAGCCTGCTGCGGCCGGGTGCCGATATAATAGGCCTGGCCCTCCCCGAAATCATGCCTTGTGACACAGGGCATTCCCGCATAGAAGTCCTCCCCATAGCACGCCAGCACTTCCGCGCCGCTTTCCGGATGGATGAGATCGCACAGGAATCCGCACTCATAGGTATCCCTTGGCAGCTTCCATTTCCCTGTGATCTTCATGACATTCTTCTCATAAGGGCGGAGCGCGTCGGTCTCCTCCACCCAGATTCCCAGCATCTCTTTCAGGGGACCCGGATACGCGCCGTATACGCAGCGGTCATTCTCGTCCGCCAGGCCGGACATCACCGTGGTCACCAGAGTACCGCCCCTTTCCACAAACCCCTGCAGCCTCTTTGCCACATCCCCTTTCATCATATACAGCATGGGCGCCAATAGCAGCTCATACCCTGTAAGGTCGGCGTCAAAAGGCAGGATGTCCACCCCGATATTCTGCCGGAACAGGGTCTCGTAGTATAGTGACACTGTCTTCAGATAATCCATATCCTTGCTGGGACCGCTGGCCAGTTCCAACGCCCACCAGTTGTTCCAGTCAAAGAGAATCCCGACTTTGGCCGGCGTGCGGCCCTGCAGGAAAGCATCCCCGATCTTGGCCAGCTCCGCGCCCAACCTTGCGGACTCTCTGAATATCCTGGTATCCTCCCGGCCCGAATGACTGATAATGGCTCCATGGAACTTCTCCTGGCCCGCAATGGACTGGCGCATCTGGAAGAACAAGCAGGTGTCCGCTCCGTGAGCCATGGCCTGGTAGGAGAGCCGCCGCACCTCCCCGGGGCGTTTCAGCAGATTGTAGGGCTGCCAGTTCTGCTGATTGGGGGACTGCTCCGTGAGGATATAGGAAGCGCCGCCTTTTAACCCCCGCATAATATCATGCTTCATGGCGACAAAATAGGGCGGATCATCCGGCCAGGGATAGTTGTCCCATCCTACCATGTCCAGATTCTTCGTCATAGTAAACTGATCCAGCTTCTTGATGAAACCGGACATATTGGTCTGGACCGGTATCTCAGGATTATAGCGCTTCAGCACCCGGTATTCGTTCAGAAAACACTCCGCCGTGGAGTCTGTGACGAACCTCATGTAGTCAAGCTGTATGGCGGGATTGAACCGGTAGTCATCATTGAGCTCCGTAGGCAGGGTCACCTCCTCAAAATCCGTGAGAATCCTGCCCCAAAACGTAGTATGCCATCTTTTGTTCAGCTCCTGCAGGGTACCGTAGCGCCGCCGCAGCCACAGACGGAACTTTGCCTGGCAGTTGGGGCAATAGCAGTAGGTTCCGTATTCGTTGGACACATGCCACATGGCCAGGGCAGGGTGATGTGCGTAGCGCTTTGCCATTTCCTCCGCAATGGCTGCCGCACGCTCCCTGTATTTTAAACTGTTCACGCAGAAAAACACCCGCATGCCATGGGTGCGCTTCCGCCCCGCTATATCCACGGGCAGCACTTCCGGATATCTGGCGGACAGCCAGGCCGGCTGGGCCGTGGTAGGCGTGGCCAGACACACAGAAATCCCATTCTCCCAGATTCTGTCCACAATCCGGTCCAGCCAGCCGAAATCATAGACTCCCTCCTCCGGCTCCAGCCTTGCCCAGGAGAATACCGGCAGGGTCAGCAGGTTGATACCCGCTTTCTTGAATAACCGCATATCCTCCTCTATGGTTTCGTCGTCCCACTGGTCAGGATTGTAATCTCCTCCGTAGTAGATTTTGTCCGCTCTCTTCATCTTAAGACAATCCCCCTGTCTCTTTTTTGTTATAAGTATTATAAAGAATGGAAACTATTTTGGATATGGAAAAAACATATACTGCTTATGCAGAATTCTTAGCACATCTGCCAAAGGCATTGACCCTCCGCTTCTCCGCACTTATAATAACAGCAACACCCATCAAGGAGGAAAACTATGAACAGCCAAGAACGCTTTCTTGCAACTGTAGAACGCAGACCAGTGGACAGGCCCGCCGCCTGGCTGGGGATGCCGGACATCAAGGCGCAGCCCGCCCTGTTTGCCCATTACGGCGTAAAAGACATGCATGAGCTAAAGCTCGCTGTGGGCGATGATTTCTACGCCGTGGAAGTGCCTTATAACTCCCCCTCGTCCACTGCTATCTATGCCGCTTTCGACTGGTATCTGGATAACAATGTAGATGCCGAAAACCGCACCCTGACAGCCCATGGCTGTTTTAAGGATGCGGAGGATTTGGAAGATCTGGCCTTTTTTGAATGGCCGGATCCGGCCAAGTACATTGATGTGGAGGAATGCCGCAGACGTGTGGCCATGGCCCCTGCCCACAAGGTGCGCCTGGCCATGTGCTGGTCCGCCCACTTTCAGGATACCTGCGCCGCTTTCGGCATGGAGACCGCCCTGATGAACATGCTGACGAATCCGGAGATCTACCGGGCAGTCGACGACAAAATCGTAGACTTCTATCTGCGCGCCAATGAGATATTCTATGAGGCTACAAAGGGCAGCCTGGACGCCGTGCTCATCGGCAATGACATGGGCAGCCAGAGAGGGCTCATGCTCTCTCCCCAGTGCGTGCGGGACTTCATCATCCCGGGCAGCCGCAGACTCATAGAACAGGCCCATTCCTATGGCCTGAAAGTCATCTATCATTCCTGCGGCTCCATTGCCGAAGTGATTCCGGATCTCATCGACGCCGGCGCGGATGTGATCCATCCTATCCAGGCTCTGGCCGCCGGCATGGAGCCGGAAAACCTGAAAGAAAATTTCGGTGGGAAAGTGTCTTTCTGCGGCGGCGTGGATACCCAGGATCTGCTGGTAAACGGAACTCCCGAAATGGTTCGGGCAAAGGTACGGGAGCTCCGCACTCTCTTCCCTACCGGCCTGATCATCTCCCCCAGCCATGAGGCCATCATGGCAGATGTGCCGCCTGCCAATATCCGGGCGCTGTTCGAAGAAGCCCAGGCCGTCTCTTATGCTTGAGTTAACGCCGCAACCAGGCTATCATGTGCCTAGCTGCCTCTATGCCTCTAACGGCTTGCTGGCAGCCAGGCAGATGCCTCTGTATTCCCCGGAAGCGTTGGTGGGAAGTCCCTCCCGCCAGGGACAGGTGCCGCAATAAAAGTGATATAGCGTTCCCTGATAGCAGACAATAGAGGCTTTATGGGCATGGCCGCTGTCAATGCTGCCTGACGCCCCATAGGGAATGACAGGCTCTTCCACTTTCTCCCAATCTACCAGATTCTTTGACAGGGCCAGTCCCTCCTGGGCATGGGTATGGCCGTCCTCATATACCTTGCCATATCCGAAATAAAAGTTCAGCCATGTGCCGCCGTCCCTGACAATGCAGGGATCCGACACGAACCACTTATCCCAGGACTCCCTGTTCACCCGAAGCACCGGATTCCCCTTATATCTGGTCCAATGCCGAAGATCCTTTGACGTAGCCAGTCCTGTCTGTTCTGTCCAGCGCTCCTCCCTGTCCTTGGCATTGTAAAACAGGTACCAGGTATCCTCATGCCGGATGATGCAGGCCTTATACAGTCCCCCCGCCTCCCATTCCTCCCCGTCCCGCCAGGAAAAACAGGGTTTCTCCGGAAAATGCCAGTCCAGCAGTTCCTCGTCCTGTGTCCACGCCAGGCCAATCTCTGC
>Ga0137308_100747_pt1 | contig 38627 bp, 31 predicted proteins | sample Inofrocosms_June_FD_97181 | JGI IMG/M metagenome (GOLD analysis project Ga0137308, IMG submission 97181) | Mouse cecal microbial communities from Vienna, Austria - N-Acetylneuraminic and N-Acetylglucosamine D2O microcosms_June | ecosystem: Host-associated > Mammals > Digestive system > Large...
CAAACCCTTCGATAGTAACTTTGTTCTGTATCACTTCATACATTTTTTCGCCAAAATAACCTGCGCCATAAAGAAAAACCTTCCTGCCTTTAAGTTCGCTGCACAACTCTGTAAGATCGTTGTATCTTTTATATGTAATACAAGCTTTTTCTCTATGCCGTATATATTTTTCTGGCAACAAAATCGTGGCCCCTGAAGTCAAAATCCGTCTTCCATCTGCATTTTTCTCAATTAAATTGTAATCATAGCTCTCCTGACTGTTGTCGTCAGCAGTCCAGACATAACCCGCAAATGTACGGATTCCTCTTTCTTTGGCCATATTCATTAAAGACCTGGCCGCATTCAGCATATCTTCTGTATAATCCGCCCACCCATAGCGATCATTACCTGTATATGCATCATGATCTATATCGATGAAAACCTGGGTTATATGATATTTTTCACACATCATCACAAAGCCTGACAGATCCTCCTGGGAGACATTATATTTTGTGATTACATATTTTATTGAAATATTATCGGATGCCTTTCTATAGTTTCCAATATTTTCCCAGACATTATCAAACGCGTCCGTTCCTTTTATTTTCTGATATGTTTCCCTTTTTCCAGAATCCACACTGATTCGCACATTAATGTCAGGATTATTTTTCAGGTGGCTTTCCAGAAAATATGAATATTTTATTGCATTTGTATTGACTCTGATCATGTATCTATTTTTTTCAGCATAATCCAGGGTTTCTTCAAAATATGGATCAATCGTCGGCTCGCCTCCTCCAAAATCCAGAAAGCAGTCTGCTGATATCATATTTCTGTCGGCTAATTGCTTAAGATATGGGACAATATTAACACTCTGCTCCATATTGCTGCTATGGCTGCAGCAATATAAGCATCTGCAATTACACTGGATATTAATATTCAAAGTGATGATTTTGATATTGACTGGTTTATATGCTTGTCTTTTCAGTATGGAACATCCCGTACACCTGTCTTTTTGCTGGATTTCCTTTATTATCTGCTTTACAAATGCTGAATAAACGTCTGCAATGTTCGCGTCACTATTATAATCAAATTCAATAAAAGGATCCTCACATTCCAGACTATGACAAATAGACAAACCCTTCGACTGGAAATTCAGCCTTCCCCCCAAAGCATAACACTGATAAATTTCTTCAATATGTTTATAATTATGTTTCATAGAATGACCTCTGCAATTTCGTTTCTTCCAGATAACGATACCTGTATTTCATATCCGGTTCCAAATATCCTGATTCTCCCCATTCATTCCAGGCATAGATAAATACTAACTCATTATGTTCCTCAATGCTCTTCTGGATTGTCTTATTGAGATAGTGTCCATAGCTCTGAGGCGTTGATCCTGTATAGATTGTGGACCGGTATCCCCGTCTTGGCGTGTCGTCGTAACCAACGAACAGGCTCCTGAAATAATTCTTCCCATGATGTTTTTCAAGAATCAGGTCACAGGTTTTGCAATAGGAAATCTCCCTGCGCAAAAAACGCCGCAGTACCGGTACCTTCTGATATTTCCACAGCAATTCCTTAATATCCATATACAAGGTATTGCTTTCCCGGCTCAGCCGCCTTGTGTTCACTGGCTCAAAATCAACTTCCCCCGAGGAATACCTGCTGTATAAACCGCCATAATGCCCGATATGCATCGTGATCAGGAATAAACCCTCTATTCCGTTTTCTTTTAAATGCTTATCCCAGCATGCAAACATCTCATCTCGCGTCGCCATAGGGATATTCTGCATATCAAAAACCAGAAATACCGGCTTCCCGTTGATTTTCAAATAGCTTTTATCTTGAAAAAAAGGTATCAGGTAATTAATATGTCTTTCCCAGTCATCAGCATCACCGTATTCCTGATCCATAAGGATTTCTCTGTTTCCGGCACCTCCGTTCCATGTCCTTGTCCATGTTTCATTTGCCCAGCAGAAACAATATTCAATTGGTGAATTCTGTAGTTTCAAAAAATTATCTACCGGTTTATGGAGAACCTGTTTTCCATTCCCAAACCAGTAATGATAGAAACAGAAGGCATCGATTCCATACTGTCCGGCCAGCTTCATCTGATCCACGATCTTTTCCCCGGATTCCAGATCATAGTAATCATAATCCAGCGGAACCCTTGGCTGATAATGACCTCTGAAAACAGGTTTGGCCTTTTTTACATTGATCCATTCCGTGTAACCCTCTCCCCAAAAATCATTATTCTCTTTGGTTACATGATATTGCGGTAAATAGTATGCAATTAATTTCATATATAGTCCCTCGAATCCATGAGTTCATCAAGTATTTCTTCAAAATAGACTGACCTGATACCAGTTTCCTTCTCTAATTCCATTCCGATTTCCCGGTATGGATCGAAAACAGTTATAATCGCAATGTCAGCCATGGGCAGTTCTTTTTTGTCGTGAAACACCGTTTCGCCGTCAATTTCTGAAATCCCCCTGTTTCTGTCATAGCAATAAATATCAATATCTGTATTCTTCAAAATTTTCTTCAATGATTTACCAATATCTGCCATACCATAAATAATCACTGACCTGATCCCATGACGGATGGCCCATGCATCTATATTCCTTCCATTGCGACAGCAGACAGCCCATTTTTCGAACACTCTTTTCCTTTCCTCAGTCCTTTTTTCTTTTATCTTAGGTGACTCGATTTTCCTCAATGCTGTTATAAATACAGCAATACTGACCAGGATACCCAAAACAGCACCTGCAAATAATGACCTCAGTCCCTTCAACATGCTCCATCCTCCAACAACTGTTTCTATAGTCCTAATATCAGGTCAAAAACCTGCATCCTGCATGAACAATATTCAGCTTTTTTCGATTCACCATAAAATACAAGGTCGCCAGGGTCTCCCCCACATATCCGATATACCGGTCGCTTCTTTCCCTTCCCTTTGGCTCACTCAGCTCTTCAACCCGCTCCAGGACCGGAAACAGCCATCCGCAGTATTCGGCCAGTACGCGCTTTCTGGCCAGAATGATATTATAATTATATAGATATTTTTGCCGCAAAACAGATGGAAACACTTCCATATAGTCCGGCTGCAGTTCTGAAAGGGCCGTAAGCACCGCATCCCAGTCCGCCTTTCTTAAGTACCGTTCATGGTGAACCTCTATACATGGTTCATAAGGCATCGGATACGGCAGTACCACATCGATTCCATTGTCCGCCAGCCTCAGAACGTCATCCTCTGAAAGCTCCAGGATCCGCCGGTAATGGGCCAGACCATAGTACTCTGTTTCCGGATCAGCCGGTTTTTGAAGAAGCCGGTTTCTCCATATCCAGTAGAGTGCTGTCAGCTCGGAATAATTACCATTTTTTCCGGAAATATTCTCTCCGTCACAGTCCACAAGGCTGGCAACCCGCTCCCTGCACAGCGCGGCGCCTGCCTGGACTGGTATCACCCACTCCGGCATATGATACCCTCCGGTCAGGGGCTTGTCCTTGTGAAATTTAGCCAGAAACATGTGTATACCCGCCCGGTGACAGCCCACTGGCAGTGCAGACAATGGCATAAATTCTTTGCCGCGGACATAGTAATACCCCATCAGCTCTGCCCACCGGTGGGAAGTAAGACGGACATGGCAGCGCAGACCATGCTTATCGAGATGTTTCTCAATGGCCTCCATCACATTCTCCGGAGTGGCGATCAGGATCCTTGTATTGGCTTTTTCGCTGTCAGAAAGCCTTCCCGCGTAGGTTTCCAGCTCCAGAACAGGAAGTCCGGCCAGGTACTCGGCATTGCCCCCACGCTCTGTCACCAGAAAACAGGAGATTTCCCTGACCGGATATAAATCATGTATTGCTTCATATGCACCCAGGGCAATACTCTGGGCGCCATAGATTACCAGGTTCATGCTTTACCCTTCTCCTCATGCAGTACCGTCATCTCATCATCCCCTCCCGCAAATGTTTCCTGTCCCAGCTCCCCAAGGAAATCCTTCAGGGAAATAAGGGTTCCTGCAAAAGAATTGAACCGGAAATCCCTTTGAACCAGGTCAAAATATTTATAATTCAGCACCATGACCCATGCCGGCTCATTCATGTCAAAATCCTTTAACCGGATCACGTTATTCCCGCAGATCTTCTGATTGCAGATATCCCTTGCAACAATTCCCCTGACCAGAGCCGTCCCTTTCAGCCGCTCACAGACAAAGGAGGTCAACTCCATATCCCCATACAGGTACAGCTCTGATACACCTTTCTTTTCAAAATACAGCTTTGTCCTTTCCTGGAAATCGTCCATGACAGAAATACGGTTCACGATTTCCAGATATTCCTTATAGCGGTACGCTGGATGCGCGGCACTTGGGTGCAGGTTCTTTCCTCCCCAGAAAAATACTCTTGGATCATCCAGAACCGGGGATTTCATCATCTCCAGGTATTCCTTGTGATAGGGATGCCGGGGATTGAGAACATCCTTAAACCAGAACATTTCCTCCGATAGGCCAAACCAGTGATATAAGGGCTTGACTGTGATCATGTCCGCATCATAAAGCCTGATACATTTTTCCACAAAATCAGGAAGCTCCCAGAAATTCCGATCCTGAAGAACCATGGAAATCTCAAATTTCTTTACATACCCCTGCTCCTTTAATGACCTGATAAACTTCAGATTCCCCATAACCTTCTCATAGGTATCATGTCCGCCGTTTAAGTATTTGAAGGTGGTCTTTTCAAAGCTGTTGGGAGTGACCGCTACGGAAAAGTCATAATTCCCCAGGTGCCTGATCCGGTTCCAGTGGGCCTCGTCAAAAAGCGCCCCATTGGTCTCTATGGAGATTTTACAGGCAGGATCCTCCGGGGTAAGCCTTTCCAAAAACTGAAGCATTCTCTGGCTGGCAAATACATCTCCGTTTCCGCAGGCGCTGATATTTTTAATCTTCCCCATGTACGGTTCAATCTTTGAAAGAATCGTATCCAGGTTATGCTTATATGTCTCATCACCGACAAACATACGGTCCCTGCAGGACGGACAGCTATGGTTGCAGGTGAAATCACATGCCACGTTAAAGCTGACCGGAACTGGTGACATCACCGCTGCTGCTTTAAATTCCTCTTCCTCTAATTCCGGCAGGGACGCATTTTCAAGATAAGGGCACGACATGGCACGGCAGTATCTGAATGAATTATCCTCGATACTCTTTCTGATTTCTCCAGCTTTCTCCCCTGTCCAGACCGTATTCAGATCGGCTTCAAGCAGATTGCCGATTCCAACATCCATCCAGCTGCAGATTCTCACATTTCCATTGGGATCCAGATGAACATGTTCATAGGGTCTGCTGCAGAACCTTCTTTTCATAATCTTATTCTCCTATCTGTTTTTAAAATATTCCAATAGACCCATTTCAGGACTAAAACCTTGCATGCATACATGAGATACCTCCACGGTGCTTCACTGCAGGCTATAATCTGACGTACCACCCTTCTGTTTTCCGGACAGTTATCCTTCATCGCTTTCACCACACTGGCAGCAAGCCGGTCCTTCTTTATCCCCTCAGCATTTATCTGTATCCCAAATTCACGGTCCGCGTACTGTTCCAGTCTCCTGATCATCAGAAAGTCCTTCCCATACAGATTCTCCTGATCAAACCTGGACATAAAATTATCCTGCTGGTTCACCCTGTACCGGTACTTGCCCACACAGTCCGGTTCACATTTGATCAATCCCTGAAGCACGGTCAGCAGTACAATCGTCCTATCCCCAACTGTACCGTGTGCTTTGTAAAAAATGCGAAAATCGTGTTCCTCCATTCTCATGAAATTCCGGATCGTCAGTGCACAGATATGCCCGGGCATCTCCCACTGTTCAAAATGCTCTTTTGAGTAGACCTCCCGGCGGCTGTTCCAGAACATACTCCTCTCCCCTATGGTATCTTCCCTTAGCATGTTCCCGCTTTCATCCATCAGCTGGATCTTTCCGCATATTCCGGCAAAGGACGGATTGATTTCCAGAAAATCAATATGTCTCTGGAGCCTTTCCTCGTCGCACCACTGGTCATCCCCGTCACAAAATGACAGATATCTTCCCTTTGCGGCTTTCACAAGGGAATATCCATTTTTGGTGGCACCCACATTATTTTTATGGCGGACAACCCGGATCAGTCCAGGATATGCCCCCGCCATCTCTGCAATGATCCGGCCTGTGGCGTCCGTAGACGCGTCATCACCAATCAGAATTTCATAAGTATAATCCGTCTTTTGGCTGACCAGACTCATGACCGTTTCTTTTATGTAGCTTTCATGATTATAGGCCGGTACAATAATACTTACATCAATCATGTTCCCAGACACTCCCTGCACACTTCATAAATCCGCTCAATCTGTTCCAACGGCAGCTCCTCATACATCGGCAGAACCAGAACAGACTGGGCCAGCTTTCTTGCAGCCGGCAGCTCAAGCTGCTTGTATTTATTTCGGAAACAAGCCTGGTCCGATGTCAGCGGATAAAAATACTTTCGGGAGTAAATATCCTTCTCCTTCAGCCGTTCATACAGCTCATCCCGCTTTCCATTCCGGATCAGAACAGGATAATATGAATAATTCCTTCTTATATCTGCCGGGAACTTAAAAAATCCGATCCCGTCAATCTGGCTGAGCAGGCTGTCATAGAATTCAGCCCGTTTCCTGCGTGCCATAATCGCGTCATCAATATACTTCAGATTGCATAATCCCATAATGGCGCAGAACTCGTTCATCTTGGCATTTGCCCCTACCCCTACAACCAGCTCTTCCCCCTTGATTCCGAAATTTTTCAGATTATACAGCTTGTCATACAGATCTCCATCGCGGAATGCGGCCGCGCCGCCTTCGATGGTGTTGAATACCTTCGTTGCATGAAAGCTGAATACAGACGCATCCCCATATTCCGCAATGCCATGACCCTGACGCTCAACGCCAAAAGCATGTGCCGCGTCATAAATCACCTTTAATCCATATTTGTCCGCAATTTTCTGGATCGCTTCCACATTGCATATGTTCCCGTACACATGGACCGGAACGATGGCTACCGTGTGATCCGTCACAAGGGGTTCTATTTTGCTCTCATCCATGGTCCCATCCTCAGGCTTCACATCGCAGAAAACCGGTGTCAGCCCATTGCGTACAATGGCATGGGTTGTTGAGATAAAGGTAAATGGTGTCGTAATAACCTCAGACCCTCTTGGAAAATCCATGGCCTGTATGGTAAGCTCCAGAGCCATATGTCCATTGACCATCAGGGAGAGTCCCTGTGCCTTCAGATATTTCTTAAGCTTTGTCTCAAGCTCTGTATGGTAAACCCCCATATTGGTCAGCCAGTGGCTGCTCCACAAGGGCCTGATCGCCTCTGTATATTCCTCATAGGAGGGCATTGATGTTCTGGTTACCAGTATTTTTTCCATAATCCGCGGCCCCTTTTCCAGCAAACGTTTCATCTGTTACTACCATTCCATTGGCATAATTCTTAATCAATACCCTGAGCATTTCTTCCTTTGAAGAAAACATCATGAAAAGGAACCCCACTGGCTGTGACTTGTAATTATCAATCCTGTCCCCTGGTTTTCTTATCATGTGTTTTCCGATGACATATTTCTCATACTCCGGCAGCAGCTCTATTTTTTTGATGGTTCCGTTTTTTGTGGCAACCAGTGTCTTATATGCGTAGAATCCCTCTTCCCTGCATGAAAGGGGAATCTGGTCTATGGAAAGTCCGCAGCGGCACCGGGTCTCCCAGTAGTCCCAGTCAAATCCGTTCAGAAGTGTGGACGGCACGGAATACATATTTCCCAGAATCCGTCTCATAACCTCAAGAATATACGGTTTGCCGTTGACATTGATGTACTGGAGATGGAAGATTCCATCCTTCAGGTTGAGGATATCCGCCATTTTCTCAATCTGGCTGATCAGAATCTTATGTACATCCTCATGGTCACTGGCCGGATACGTATCGATCTCAACCCTGTATGGATTGATCATGGAATACTCGTCATTGCTGCAATAAACGATTACCTTTTTATCTTTCAGGAAGGTACAGAAGCCATGCTGTGACCCCTCCAGGAAGGGTTCTATCACAATCCGTCCATTTCTGCTGTATTCAAAGGCATCCTGGATGTACGCCCTGGCCTCTTCCCTTTTTTCAATTTTGTGAATGCCGTTTCCCGCGCTTGCGTCTGACGGCTTAACGATAATCGGCAGATCCATGGCCTCTGCCTGCTTTAAAGCTTCCTCCATATTCCCGAAGCACTGGGTATTGCAGGTAAGGATTCCATGTTCCTTTGCAAAGGCTTTAAACCGGTCCTTATTATGCAGGGTCAGAATGGTTTCATATGGATCATACCCGGGCAGTCCCAGCTTTTCCGCAACATAAGCAGCCGTATATACCCCATAATCATTGCAGCACTGGACAATGGCATCGACTTCTCTCTCCCGTGCCAGAGCCAGCACCCGCTCCTGGTCTGAATAATCCATCTGAATGTATTCATCCACATATTTTTCTCCAGCCAGACCACGTCTGTTTCCAGTGCAGATAATTTCATAGCCTATTTTTCTTAAGGATCTTATAAGCCCCAGATCGTTATGGCTTGCACACAATAATAATGCCTTCATTCTCTTCTCCTGATCAGTTTTTGTATAGCTTCATCACAAGCTGTTCTGTTTTCTTCCAGCCCAGGCAGGGATCTGTGATGGATTTCCCATAACACCCCTGTCCCGGAATCTGGCTTCCGTCCTCCAGATAGCTTTCAATCATCAGCCCTTTGATAAAGCTGTTTAAAGCTGTATTCTCTCTGCAGTATCCGAACACTTCTTTTGCAATGCGCATCTGTTCATCATACTGCTTGTTGGAATTAGCATGATTGCAGTCAATAATCACTCCCATATTGGAGATATTATTGCGGTAGCACAAATCGTGAAATTCAATTATATCCTCATAGTGATAATTGGGATGATTTTTGCCCTCCTTATCTGTATAACCCCTGAGAATCCCATGAGCAAAGCAATTCCCTTCCGTCTCCATTTCCCAGCCTCTGTAGATGAGGCGGTGGGCCATCTGGGCTGCCCTTATACTGTTTACCAGGGTTATCTTACTCCCGCCCACCGGATTTTTCAGACCCACCGGAATATGTTTATCGCTGGCGACCATACGGTGACCCTGGTCCTCCACAGATCTGGCACCCACGGCCATGTAGCACAGCAGATCAGAAATATAATAAATTCCTTCTGGATACAGCATCTCATCTGCCGCATATAGTCCCGTCTCTCTGATCGCTCTGATATGGAGCTTTCTTGTCGCAACAATTCCCTGTATCAGATTTTCGTAATCATCTCCATAAGGATTATGGATAATTCCTTTATATCCTTCTCCCGTTGTTCTTGGCTTACTGGTATAGATCCTGGGAATCAGAAGAATCCGGTCCCGGATATTTTTTTCAAGCTCAGCTAATCTGCTTACATACTCAATCACCGCGTCTTCCCGGTCAGCTGAACATGGACCAATGATCAGGATCTTTCTCTTGTCTATTCCGGATAAAACAGCCTGTATCTCATGAATCCTTTTCTCTCTTCCTTTTTGTTCTTGTTCAGTGAGGGGAATATCCTTTTGAAGCTTTTCAGCATTTGGCAGTTCTTTTATAAAATGCATAGCTACACCTCAACTGCAACACCCAGCTCAGAAGATTTGTATGCCGCATAAATGATCCTGATGGAGTCATAAGCCAGATCAAACCCTGATTTCGGCTCCCTATCATAGTAAACTGCATCCATAAAATCCCGCATTTCGTCTGTATAGCCACGTATGATTTCATCCTCCAGGAAGGGATTATTCCATCCTATTTTGGAGGGAAGCATTTCTGATATATACACATTCTCCAGCCGGTCCTCATCCAGGAAATATGTACTCATCAGATTGGACATAGTAAGATTGCAGTTAATCGCTGTATCATTGCAATACAACTCTATATAATTCTTACTGCCCCCCAAAAGAACATCCGTAGCAATAATTGTTGCTTTGCTTCCATCACTGAATGTAATGATTACAGTCCCATTATCCTCCACATCCTCGGGTCTGGCTGCAATATGTCTGCGGTCATACTGACTTAAAGTAGAAGTTACCCTTCCCATATCCGCAAATACTGTTTTGACCTTTATATCCTCGTTTCTGGCGATTCCCTCAATCTTTTTCAGCCACAGAATTGCAGCCAGCGGATGAGCCCCGGTTCTGATGAATGTACCGCCGCCGGTCTTGTCCCATTTTCCCGCTACCGGTGAACTGGAACCCTTCAGGCTTTCCTCTCCTTTTGCATATAGGATCTTACTCTTCTTTTTGCAGATAATCTCCGCTGCTTTTGATACAGCTGGCGCATACACAAAGTTCTCCGCATACATGAACTTCCTGTCACTCTTGTTTACGATTTCACGGAGCTCATCAATATCTTTAATCAGTTCATCATACATAACTGCCTTGGATACTCTGTTACCAATGGGTATAGGATCTCCCTCTTTTCCGAAATAGCCGCTTAAAGGCTTTTCACAAATAACGTGCTTCCCTGCGGCGAGGGCTTTGATGATCATTTCCTTATGTGCATATGGAGGAGTACAGATGTCAATCACATCAATCTCCGGATCGTGCAGCAAATCCTCAAAATCCAGGGATGCATGAATAAATCCATACCTCTCCTTCATAGCATTCACCTGTTCAAACCGTCTGGCAACAATATGTCTGAAAACCACCGGAACCCCTGTATATCTGATTAACGCATTCATGTGTAATTCTGTTGCTCTGCCTGCTCCTGCCATACCGATATTGACTGGCTTGTTCATTCCGTTCCTCCCACTTGTTTTCATACTCTGTTTCATTTTGAAAAGTTCTCTTGTTCCCACTCCATTTTCTTCTGGATCTCTCCCACTTTCTTGTAAAACATAGTCCTGCTGACCCCACATAAGTCCGCTGCTTCCGTCGCCGTAATCTCTTTCGACACCCACCGGTTATAGATTTGGGTGAAATTCCCCGGCATCTGTTTTGGCGGCCGTCCAAACTTGATTCCCTTCTGCTTTGCTTCCGCGATTCCTTCCCTCTGTCGGCTTTTCCGGACATTTTTATCCTTATCTGTAACATAATCCAATATGGAATACACAACGTCTGCCACCAGAAAACCATACTGAGCTTTGCCTTTCCGGGTATCCAGCTGGGGAATTTCCAGAACAATGATATCTGCTTTCTTTTCCTTGGTCAGGATCCGCCATTGTTCCTTGATTTCTGTATATCCTCCCCCCAGATCCGCCAGCCTGCTGATATAAAGCACATCATCTTTGTCAAGTTTTCTGACTAATTTTGCATATTGCGGAAAGGTCTTCTTGTTTTTCTGAGGGATATCTATATAGATATGTTCTTCTGGCACCTGCATTTCAAGCATGGTTGTGCGGATATCCTTTTCCTGGTTTTCTGTCGTAATTCTCCCATAGGCATATACTTTACCCATGCATATCCCCTCCATTTTAAAAACCTATAGGTTTTTTAAAAAACAATGTATTGAAAAAACAAGCTGATTCTTTATTTACATCGTCATCTTTCGGGATAAGTTAAGCTTTTTCTTTGTTGATTTTCACAACACTTTTCCAAAATAAAATTTGTCGAAAAACCTATGACTTTTTCAATTAAGTCTCTTCCCTTGAAAATACAAGAAAATCCGGCACTAAAAAAGGTGTAAAGCCATGAACTGCATATTCATGACATTACACCTTTCTGATGCCGGATTTTCTCTCTAAAACTTCCTCCACGTCTCCCTGGAGAACATCACCAGGATCGGGAATATCTCCAGTCTCCCGGCCAGCATATCAAATATCAGGATCAGCTTGGAGAAATTGCTGAATACACTGAAATTCCCACTGGGGCCTACCACGTCCAGTCCGGGACCGATGTTGTTGAAGGTCGCGGCCACTGCTGTGAAGTTGGTGACCAGGGTCTGCTCGTCCACTGCGATCAGAAGCATGGAGAATGCAAAGATCAGCACATAAGCCACACAGTAGACATTGGTGGCGCGTACCACCTCATGCTCGATCAGCTTACCGTCCATCTTGATCTTCTTGACAGCATTGGGATGAACCAGCTGGATCAGTTCCTTCTTCACTGTCTTAATAAGGATCAGGAACCGGGACACCTTCATGCCGCCGCCAGTGCTTCCTGCGCAGGCCCCCATGAACATCAGCATCACCAGGATCGTCCGGGATGCCTGGGGCCATTTGTTAAAATCCGTGGTGGCAAAGCCGGTGGTGGTGACAATGGAGCCCACCTGGAAGGCCGCCTGCTGGAAGGCCGCACCCACAGACTGGAAGATCCCCAGGGTATCCCAGGTAATGGCTGCGATAGAAGCCGCGATCACCAGCAGATAGGTACGGATCTCCTCCATCTCAAAGGCCTGCTTCGCCTTGCCCATAATGATGAAGAAATAAGCATTAAAATTGATTCCAAACAGGATCATAAAAACCGTAACCACATTCTGCAGATAGGGGGAATAGCCGGCAAAGCTGTCATTCTTGATGCCAAAGCCTCCGGTTCCGGCTGTTCCGAATGCCGTGGTCAGAGCATCGAAAAAGGGCATCCCTCCCAGCAGCAAAAACACGATCTCAGTCACTGTCATCACAATGTAGATCTCATAGAGAATCTTTGCCGTGGTCTGCACCTTAGGGACCAGACGGCTGACGCTGGGGCCGGGGCTCTCCGCCTTCATCAGGTTCATACGGCTCCCGCCGGCCATAGGCAGAAGGCACAGCAAAAACACCAGGACACCCATGCCGCCGATCCAGTGGGTAAAGCTCCTCCAGAACAGCAGACAGTTGGGCAGCGCCTCCACACTGGTCAGGATACTGGCTCCCGTGGTGGTGAAACCGGAAACCGTCTCAAAAAGCGCATCCACCGGATTGGGGATATAGCCGCTGATGACAAAGGGCATGGCCCCCATGACACTTAAAACCACCCAGCTTAAAGACACGGTTACAAAGCCCTCTGCCGCATAGAAGATCTCGCTCTTTGGCTTTTTTCGCACCAATAGAAGGCCTAACACCAGACAGGCCACCGCTGTAATGGCAAGGCTGGTTCCGGACGGCTCTCTGTAGATCACCGCCACCGTGCAGGGAAGCAAAAGCAATACCGCCTCGACATTCAGAATCCATCCGATAACATATACTATAATGGAATAATTCATAAGTAACTCCTATTTTCTGTAACCGTTCAGCCATGCAGCCATGTGAAAACAAGAAGATTCATGGCCGGACTGCCGCTATTTTTTCAAAATATCCCTTATATCCCTGAGCCCCTTCTGGCTGGTCACTACGATCACCGTATCCCCTTTCTGGATATGATCCTGGCCTCTTGGAATCCGGATCGTTCCGTTCCGGTTGATACAGCCGATCAGAAGATTGTCCTTGAGCCGGATCTTCATCAGCGGAACATTGGTCACCTCCGAATCCTCACGGATCTGGAATTCCAGCGCCTCCGCCTTGCCGTCCAGAATATGGTACAAGGTTTCCACATTGCTTCCGATGGTATTCTGCATGGCGCGTACGTGCTGCAGGATGGTATCAGCGGTAATGAATTTGGGATGGATCAGGCTCCCCAGGTCCATCCGGTTGATAATTTCGTCAAAGGCAATCCGGTTGATCTTGGTCACCAGTTTGGCCCTGGAGATCTCCTTGGCAAAAAGAGCCAGGAACACATTCTCCTCGTCCATACTGGTCAGGGTGACAAATGCCTCCGCCTTGTCCAGCCCCTCCTCCCGCAAAAGATCCCGGTTGCTGCCGTCTCCGTTGATGATCAGAGTATCTGGCAAATGCTCACACAGCTCCTCGCAGCGCTTCCTGTCCCGCTCAATGATCTTCACACGGATACGCATGGAGGTCAGCTGTCTGGCCAGATACACAGCGATCTTGCTGCCTCCGATGATCATGGTATTGGTGACAGGATTGGTCTGAACCCCGATCTTCTTAAAAAATTCCATGGAATTGCGGGGCGCCGCCATAATGGATACGATGTCTCCATCATGAATGACATATTTTCCATCCGGGATAACTACCTCATCTCCCCGCTCCACGCCGCTGATCAGTACATCACAGTGGTACTTACTGTCAATGTCCATGACCGACAGCCCATCCAGCCTGAATTCCGGCTGGACTTTAAACTTCACCAGCTCCGCCCGCCCTTTTGCGAATGGATCAATCTTGATGGCTGACGGGAAGCGCAGGATCCTGGATATCTCGTTGGCCGCCGCCAGCTCCGGATTAAGGATCATGGAAATCCCCAGCTTCTCCTGGATAAACCCGATCTCCTGGTAATACACCGGATTGCGCACACGGGCAATGGTATGGCAGTTTCCCGCCTTCTTGGCGATCACACAGCACAGCAGATTCAGCTCGTCGGAACCTGTAACCGCAATCATAATATCTGCCGTCTCCACACCAGCTTCCGTCTGAACCGCGATACTGGCGCCGTTTCCCACAAGCTTGATGGCGTCAATCTCCTCCGGAACCCCCTGGATCCTTGCCGCTGATTCGTCAATCAGTACAACATCATGCTCCTCCTGGGCAAGCTGCGCTCCCAGAGTGACGCCGACCTTTCCGCAGCCAATAATGATTATCTTCATGTAGCCCTCCATACGATTTGATATTCATAAAACATTTTCAGGCACCTGCTTTAGATGCAGCAGCACCGTAACCGTTCAGACCTTTGCACTGTTACATGGCACCATCTGTCTCCAGCTTCCCCATCCCTTTAAAGACCTTTTCTGCCGTTATGGGCAGCTCCCGGATGTGGACGCCGCCGGTCGCATTGGCTATGGCGCCGGCTATGGCCGGGGACGGTGTGTTGATCACGATCTCCCCGATGGACTTGGCGCCGAATGGTCCGGTTGCCTCATAGCTGGACTCGAATTCCACCCGGAGTCTGCCTATATCCATGCGGGAAGGCAGCTTGTACTGCATAAAGGAATTCTCATATACCCTTCCCTGCCGGGAACGGGTGACATCCTCAAACATGGCCATACCAATGCCCTGCCCCAGGCCGCCCTCTGTCTGAACCCGTGTCAGATTGGGATTGAGTGATGTGCCGCAGTCCACCACGGCTACATAATCCACCAGGTCATAATGTCCCGTTTCTTTGTCCAGCTCGATTTCCGCGATCCCCACCATAAAGGGCGGAGGCGATATCTCGGAAGATCTGGTCTCCACAACCTCCAGAGCCTTCCCATTGTTGCACATAACACGGTTTGCCAGATCCTTCAGGGTGATCTGGCCGGCGCTGTCCGTGCGAAAGACGGTTTCTCCGTCGAAATCCACGTCTTCCACGGCACATTCCAGATATTCGGCACCCTTTTCCCGTATCTTTTTTACCATCTTCTCACTGGCCTTCACCGCCGCCATACCGGTGAGATAAGCGGTGCTGGAAGCGTAAGAACCAGAATCATAAGGCGACACATCCGTATCCACTCCATGGGGGATCACATTCTCTATATCGCAGCACAGGCAGTCTGCGCAGATCTGGGCCAGAGTCGTATCACAGCCGGTACCCATATCCGCCGCCGCAATCATCATGGTATAGAAGCCGTCGTCATTGAGCTTGAGTCCCACGGATCCCACATCACATCTGGATATGGAGGATCCCTGCATGGCCATGGCCACGCCTACGGAACGCACCTTTCCATTGCCCATGTCCCGACAGGGATATTTCTCATCCCACCCAATCATCTCCCTGGCTCTGGCCATACAGCGGTCCAGAGCGCAGCTTCCGGCTGTCTCCCCATAATAGGCAGGCATCACATCCCCCTCCCGCACCATATTCTTCTCCCGCAGCAGGGTGGGGTCCATATGTAGCTTCTCCGCCAGCTCATTGACCGCGCTCTCCAGGGCGAAGATCCCCTGGGTGGCGCCGTAGCCCCGGTAGGCTCCTGCGGACATGGTGTTGGTATATACCACATCGTAGGCAAACCGGAAGGCCCGGGGAGTCCGGTACAGGGGGATGGACTTGTGGCCGGAAAGCCCCACCGTAGTAGGGCCATGCTCCCCGAATGCCCCTGTATTGGACAAGGTATACAGATCAATGGCCTGGAGAATCCCATGCTCGTCGGCTCCTACCCGCACGGTCACCTCCATCTCGTGGCGGGGGGAGGACGCGATCTGGGACTCATAGCGGGTGAAGATCATCATGGCCGGACGGCCTGTGAGCCAGGTCACCAGGGCCGGATAGATCTCCGATACGGCACTCTGCTTGGCTCCGAAGCCGCCTCCGATCCGGGGCTTGATCACTCTCACCCTGGATTTGGGAATGTTCAGGGCATTGGCCACGATCCTGCGGCAGTGGAACACCACCTGTGTGGAAGTTGTGACCACCAGACGCCCGTAAGTATCCATGGTTGTGAAGGTCCGGAAGGTCTCCATCATAGCCTGCTGGTTGGCCTTTACGTGGTAAGTCTGCTCCACCTTGCAGGCACATCCCGCCAGCACGGCATCCACATCTCCCATGGATTCCTGGCCGCAGGCACACAGATTCCGTCTGTTGTCCGCTCCCACATCACAGAGGCTCTCCCAGTTGTCCTCGGGATGAACCAGCACCGGATTGTCCTTGGCCTTGTGGATATCCAGCACCGGCTCCAGTACCTGATAGCGGACGCGGATCAGTTTCAGAGCCCGGTCCACTGCTTCTTCGGTCTCACCGGCCACCACCGCGGCCACATCTCCCACAAACCGCATCCTCCTGTCCAGGATCAGCCGGTCATAGGGGCTGGGCTCCGGGTAGGTCTGGCCGGCCATAGTGAACCGCCGCTTCGGCGCGTCCTCCCAGTTGAGCACTGCCGCGATCCCGTCTACGGCCCTGGCGCGGCTGGTGTCCATCTCTTCGATCCAGGCATGGGCATGGGGACACCGGAGCACCTTGACCACCAGACAGTCTTTCGGTGCAATATCTTCTGTGTAGACCGGCTTTCCGGTCACCAGGGCTTTGGCATCCTTCTTGATCACCGGTGCGCCCACATAACGCCTCTTTACTTCCATCCGCCTACACCTCCCTGCCAAGATATTTCTCGATTGCACGCAGCTGGCTGGCATACCCGGTACAGCGGCAGAGGTTCCCGGCCAGATACTCCCTGACAGCATCCTGATCCGGGTGATCCAGCTCCCGCTCCATGGCCAGCACATTCATGATAAGGCCCGGACTGCAGAAGCCGCACTGCTCCCCGCCCTCCTGGGCCAGGAAGAGTCCCAACTCCTCCGCCTGCCGTGAAACTCCCTCCAGAGTCGTCACTTCTCTCCCCTCCACCCTGGCTGCCAGAGTAGAGCAGGACAGTACCGGCATCCCGTCCAGCCATACAGTACACAAGCCGCAGTTGGATGTCTCACAACCCCGTTTCACACTGTAGCAGCCCTTTTCCCGGACTACATCCAGAAGTACCGTGGACGGCGTGATCCTGGCAGTCACCCTTCTGCCATTCAATACAAACTGAATTTCCATACTACACCCCCTCCTGTGCAGGCCCGCTCCGGCCGGCCTCCGGCTCCTGACCAGCCACCCACGGACCGGACTTCTGGCTCTCCGGTTCTGGCCTGCCGGCATCCTCACCAGCCTTGTGATCCGTCTGTTCCAGTCTCTCCAGCAGCCTGCGGATATACACCTGGGCCAGATGCCTGCGGTACTCCCCGCCTGCCCGCATATTATCCCCATAGGTATAAGCTTCTGCGGCCTTTCTGGCCTGCTCTGCCAGGGATTCTCCTGTCACCGGACGCACCACCAGGGCTGCCTTAGCAGGACGGGCCCCTACAGAGAAGTAATATGTTCCGTCCTTTCTGGCCACTCCGCAGGCAATCACCGGAAAATCTGTTCCGGAATTCCGCTGGGTTATGTAAGCCGCCTTCCTGCCGTCTTTTCTGATGATCACACGGACCAGGATATCCCGGTCATATGCCCTGGCGGCAAACTCTGCCAGGGGGATGGTTCCGCCCTTATACAGCTCCACCCAGGCATCCGTCACCAGCATGCAGGCCAGAATATCTGAAAAACCGAAACGTCCGAAGATACTTCCACCCACCGTAGCCCCATTGCGGAACTGGGTTCCCACTATGTGTCTGGTACACTCCCGGAATATATTGTCAAAATATTCATTAAGACCCTTATGGGTCTCCAGCTTCCTTAAGCTGCACATACAGCCGATACGGAATTCCTTGTCATCCTCCTGGATCTGATCCAGACCCAGCCCTGACAGATCAATCAGGGTTCCCTTTTGTCCCCTGCCCATCTTCAGCCACATCATACCGCCCACCAGCACATTGCTGCGCTTCTGGTTCAGCTCATAAGCCTCCTCAAGACTCTCCACCTTTTTGTATTCCTTTGCACGAAACACTGCTTTCCCTCCCCGATATTTTGCTTATGGCTCTTATCTGGAAAAATAGGTATCAAAGATACTTCGCGCCACCGGGGCTGCCACCTGGCCGCCGGAACCGCTCTCCTCTACCACTACAGTCACCACAATCTCCGGATGATCCACCGGCGCGAATCCTGTAAACCAGGCATGGGTCTCTTTTCCTGTCTCGAATTCTGCCGAACCGGTCTTCCCGGCCACCTCGTAGGCATCGGTCCGCACCGCCGAACCTGTTCCTTCCGTGACCACCTGCCTCATGAGCCCGGACAGCTCCTGGGCCTCCCGGGCCGACATAAGACTGCCAGAGGACTCTGGCAGAAACTTCTCCCACACCTCTCCGGCCGCACTCTCCACCCGGTCCACCAGATAAGGCTTCATCAGCACACCACCATTGGCAATCGCCGCTGTAATCATGGCATTGTGCATGGGTGTCATCTGGGTACTGCCCTGGCCGATGGAGGTCTGGAGGATCTCCCAGCTGCCTGCATCTGCCCCCATGGAATAAGAGCTTTTGCTGTAGGCAAAAGCCAGAGGAAGCTCTGCGTTGAACAAAAGCTGGTCCGTCAGCTCCTTCATACGCGCCAGATTCAGCCGGAGTCCCAGACTGGCAAAGGCGCCGTTGCAGGAATTGGCAAAGGCCTGACGGATCGTCTGGTGGCCGTGGGCATTGCCGTGATAGCAGGATATGGTATAATCCTCATGCCGAAACTGCCCGCTGCAGTCAAACTCCATATCCGGCCAGGTATCCGGGTGCTCCCGGATGTAAGCCAGCATGGTGACCAGCTTGAAGGTAGAACCCGGCGGATACACCCCCTGGGCCGCCCTGTTGAGAAGACGGGCCTGGGTACTGTCCCCGGAGACCAGGCTGTCCCAGTCTGCTGCCAGGGTGTTTGGATCAAAGGAAGGTCTGGATACCATGGCCAGAATCTTCCCCGTATCCGGTTCCATGACCACTACGGCGCCATTTCTCTCCCCCAGGGCATCCCAGGCCACCTGCTGCAGATCCACATCCAGGGTTGTTATCACATTGTCACCGATATTCTTCACACCTGACAGCTCATTTATGGTCTTCTCCACCAGATTCACATGAGAGCTGAGAAGATAAAAATTGGCCAGAGCCTCCAGACCGGTCTTGCCCCGGTCTGAATATCCCACCACATGGGCAAAGAGACTGCCATAGGGATAGACACGAACCTCCGCTCCGTCCTCACCGGTCTGGGTCCCGGCCAGCATCCGCCCGTCGCTGCCAAGGATCTGTCCCCGGACGATCCTGTCCGCAAAACGGTCAAGCCGTGCATTGTAGGAATTGTTGATCACATGTCCGCTTTCTGCCTGGAGAAAGTAGCCGAAATACCCCACCATCCCCACAAACACTGCCACAAGCAGGTAGGTAACCAGCATCATGCTTCTGTTTGTTCTAACATCCGGCTGCTCTCTCTTCATATTCCTCCTCGTTTTCCTTCAGGATATACAGCCCCTGCATGACTCCAAACAAGATAAAGGTACTGAGAATGGAGCTGCCTCCATAGCTGACCAGAGGCAGGGTCACCCCGGTGGAAGGGATGAACTTGATAACGCCCCCCACTGTCAGGATCACCTGGACCATATATTCTACTGCCAGTCCGAAGGCCACCAGCTTATAGAAAACCGCCTGCATTCTTCCTGCCAGCATCACAAACTGCAAAAAACACCCCAGACAGACCAGAAGCACGCACAAGGCAAAGACGCCTCCCAGCTCCTCCGATATGGCGGCAAAGGCGAAATCCTTCTCCACTACCGGGATCCGGTAGGGCATCCCCTGGTAAAGGCCCATCCCAAACCAGCCGCCGGTACCGATGGCAAACAGAGACTGGGTGATCTGGTAGCCCCGGTTGTCGATATCCGCCCAGGGATTGATCCATGCCTCCACTCTCACCCGCACATGGGAAAACAAGGCATATGCCAGCATACCCGCCCCACATCCGCCTGCCATACCGGCCAGCAGATACAGATAATTGGAAGTAGCCACAAACAGCATGGCCACATAGGTAACAAAGAAAAGCAGCGCGCTTCCCAGGTCCCTGGAACATACCAGCACCAGGACATGGGCCGCCGCTACCGCCGTAGTTGCCATGACTGTCCTGAAATCTGTGGAACGGTAATACATAGCAGCCACAAAGAATACAAAACTGATCTTGACAAACTCCGAGGGCTGGAAGGCCACCCCTGCCACCGTCACCGAAAGCTGGGCGCCGAAGCTGTTGTTCCCCACCCCGTATACCACGGCAAGAAGTCCCAGCCCCACAATCCCATACAGCCAGGGAAGCCTGCACAGCTGCCAGACCCGGTCCATCACAAAGGGAATGATCCAGGTCACCAGCGCGGACACAGCCACAATCAGAAACTGGCGTACAGCCCGGACAAAGGAAAGCCGGGTCAGGATAATGAAGCCCACACACAGCAGGATGCACATATTGTTCACCAGCAGCCGCGATACATTCCTGTAAAAGATCCCGGAAAGTCCCACATAAGCGGCAAAGAACACCACCTGCGCCAGATAGAACAGCACGATCCGTTCGTCCTCTGTCTTCAGATATAAGATCAGATACGCAATAAAATGCAGCAGAAACATGGCTGCATTCTGGCGTCTGCATACCCTCCTTCTTCTCTCCTCCTCCCCAAACCGGAAATAACTGAAATTCCAGTAGGTATAGACAAGCATGAGAAGAATTATCAGGTATTTTGAAATCTCAATGACAACATTTATCATAAGCCCTCTACTTTACCGGCGGAAGATCCCCACTACAGGCCTGACAGCATGAACGGTTGTGAAAACATGACCACGGCCGCACTGTTTCCTGCGTCACTCCACCCCCCGCTTCATATGCCCCCTTGTAAAATCGTCAAAAGGTACCGGCGTATCCTTCTTGTATACGAAATGTTCGATATATGCACGGATCACCTGATCCGTCCGGACGGCATCCTCCACGGAGAACTGGAGCCGCAGGATATCTGCTCCCAGACGTCCCACCTGCTTTTCCTGCTCCAGAAGAGACAGCGGCTGTGGATTGTAGACCGTATTGTAGCAGAAGCGGCATACATTCCGTACCGGAAGCAGCTTCCCGGTACGGTCTTTCATATGGAGAATTCCCGTTTTCCGGTCACAGCCACAGGTTGTCCGCCGGATACACTGGGCAGACACCATGGCCGGAAGATGGCCATAAGCCACCAGTTCCCAGACACCAGGCGACGCTGCCGCCAGCTCCATGATCTCCGCCCCATTCAGCTCCAGAGGAAATGTCAGGCGACTGGCCCCGGCCTCCCGCAGCCAGCCGGCTGCCCTATGGTTCATGGCATACATATTGGCATCAAAGACCAGGGGAAGCCGGTTTTCCTTCTCTTTCAGGAACCCCACTGTTTCCAGGGACCGGACCAGCATCTCGTCAAAGCCCGCCTCCTGCAGCACTTCCCAGTTCTTTGTGAAATATTGTTTGGCTTCTGGCCGAAATATATACGGCCAGACCAGAACACAGCGTTTTCCTTTTTTATGACAGCGGTCTGCTGCCTGCTTCCAGAGCTTTGCGCCAAAGCCGCCGGAATCCAGGTATATAGATGCTACTTCCCTATAGTCCAGAGCTGCATCCAGGCCTTCTGCATTTTCCAGAAGGACATGGATAGATGGCTGCCGGCTGGTATCCGCCGCTTTCACCCGACCGGCAGATTCTGGCGCCGGTCCCGCTTCTGACTTCCGTCTGTATGGCTCCAACACCGACTCCTTCAAAGCCTCCAGCCCCTGGCGTCTCAAATCATTGACTGCCTGAACCGGCAGAAAACAGGACCCGGAAATAACAGCTTCCAGTTCTTCGAAATAAAAGGACGAATTTCCTGTTTTTCGCATCTGCTTTAAAAGCTGCTCTTCCCCGAGAGGCTGGCTCTTTGCAGACTGCACCAGGGCCCCGGTCACCTGGATCCCTTGGCTCCGGCCATCTGGTCCGGCTGTCACTGGTACCAGGCCCTGCTTTGTCCGGCCACGGCCTTCCGCGATTCCGGCTGCCTGTTTCCTGACGTCTTCCTCTGTCTGGCCTGACGCGGGTCTCTTCTCTGTGATGGCCTTGTTTAAAGAAAGCACCAGTCTTGCCGGCTCCCCTTCTGTCACATAGACAGCTCCCCTGACCGGCTCCTGCTTTTTCTGGTTCACATACTCTGCATCCAGACGGTCAAACAATGCCTGATCCACCTGCCGGAAGGCAGGCTTCTCCTTTAAAGCTACCATATCCCGTCCATTGTGCTGGTGGTAGTACCCTTCGGTCTGCCCGCCCCGGTCAAAGAGATCCAGAAGGAGACGTCTGTCCGCCGGTTCCACCTGCCATCCCTTCCGTCCCCGGGCCAGATACCGGTCCACATACCTGCGGTAGACACTTACCACTCCTGCCGTGTACCTGGGACTCTTCATTCTTCCCTCAATTTTCAGGGAATATACCCCCGCCTCTATAATATCTGGCAGAATATCCAGAGTACACAGATCCTTAAGGCTCATCACATAAGACTCTTTCTCTGCTGCTCTCTGTTGTATCCTTCCCTTCTGCGGCCTATTCCCAGGCCCCCACTCTGCCTGTGTCCGTTCCCGCCTGCCCCTGTCCATTCCAGACAGACTCCTGGCTGTCTCAATCACCTCATAGGGCAGGCGGCATGGCTGGGCACAGCGCCCCCTGTTGCCGCTCCTTCCCCCGATCAGGCTGCTAAGCAGACACTGACCAGAATAACAGTAACACAAAGCTCCATGAACAAAGCTCTCGATCTCAATATCTACTTCCTGATGGATCCTGGCAATCTCCTCCAGAGACAATTCCCTGGCTGTCACAATACGGGAAGCCCCCTGCTCCTTTAACATTCCGGCAAACCCGGGACCAGTAACCGTCATCTGGGTACTGGCATGAACCGACAGATCCGGGAAATGCTCCCGCACAAAGGAAAATACCCCCATATCCTGGACAATGACCGCATCCAGCCCCCGCTCATAGCAGGGCCTTAAAAATCCATACAGATCTTCCAGCTCCCGCTCCTTCACCAGGGTATTCACCGTCATATACAGACGGCAACCATGGAGATGGGCATAATCAATAGCCTCCAGAAACTGTTCCTCCTGGGGATTCTCTGCATAGGCCCTGGCTCCGAACCGGCTTCCCCCCATATAGACCGCATCCGCCCCGGCATTGACCGCGGCGGTCATACTCTCCATGGATCCGGCTGGCGCCAGAATCTCTACTTCCCGTCTCAAAGCTTCTTCCATCCTCCTTCAGGTTTTAAACGTACTCTCAGAAAATCAGACACAAAGGCAAGTCAGGCCAGCCTATCTCTGGTTCACGGCTGCCGCAGCCGCCGTGGCAGCCTTCATGGCATTCTGCTGCTCCAGCTTCGACTTGAGGGCATTCTCCTCTTTCTTAAGTTCTTTATTCTTCTTCCGCTCCTGCTCCAGCTCTCTCTGGAGCTTTTCCAGCTCCAGCTGGGTCTTAACCAGCTCATGCTTTAAGCTGTAGGCATCCTTCTCCATAGAAGCCTTCTGCTCTGCCAGAAGATCTGCCCTCTCCTGCTCCTTGAAATAATCGTCCGCAAGATTCAGCGCTTCCATAACAAACTGGTAATCACTGCTCAGCCTTGTAAAGCCTTCCTGCCTTTTCAGTCTGCTGATCTTCTCATTCAAATAGGCGGCAATCCTCTGAAGATACATCTCCTCCTCAGCTCCGCCAAGTTTATAAATCTTCCCATCTATCAGTACTTCGGTATAATTTTTCTGGTTCATGCTCTGGCTCCTACGATCATTGATAAAAGACTGCCTGCAGCTGCTTCACGCTCTCCCGGCAGTGACGGCAGTTCTCCTCCGGCTATCTGCTGCAGCCGCCCGGATATGGAAACGGCTGCCTTCTGCTTCATTATATCAGAGCTTTCCCGGATGAACAAGTTCTTTTATTCACGTGACGGCAGCGGGGCATCTGACTCCCCTATAGGAATATCCAGATGCCTGTATGCGTGCTCCGTAGCTACCCGGCCCCGGGGGGTACGGTTCAAAAAGCCATTCATAAGAAGATATGGCTCGTACACATCCTCCAGTGTCCCTGCATCCTCCCCCAGAGCCGCCGCCAGGGTATCCAGCCCCACCGGGCCGCCGCCAAACTTCTGAATGATGGTCAGCAGGATACTCCTGTCATTATTGTCCAGGCCCACCTTGTCCACATCCAGAATATCCAGGGCAAAGTCCGCCACCTGCTTTGTGATCACCCCGTCATACTTCACTTGGGCAAAATCCCTTACACGCTTCAGAAGCCGGTTGGCAAGCCTGGGCGTCCCCCTGGACCGGCGGGCGATCTCCCCGGCTCCCGCACTGTCAATCTCTACCCCCAGCACCGCCGCCGAACGCTCCACAATGACCCTTAACTCCTCTGTATTGTAGAATTCCAGTTTCTGTACCACCCCAAAGCGGTCTCTTAAAGGTGCGGTCAGAAGCCCCGCCCGTGTCGTAGCGCCCACCAGGGTAAAATGCGGCAGCTCCAGACGGATCGACCGGGCCGAGGAGTCCTTCCCCAGCATGATATCAATGGCGAAATCCTCCATGGCCGGATACAGCACCTCCTCCACCTGCCGGTTCAGCCGGTGGATCTCGTCCACAAAAAGCACATCTCCCTCCTGGAGATTGTTAAGAATCGCTGCCATCTCCCCCGGCTTTTCGATGGCCGGACCGGAGGTTATCTTCATATTGACCCCCATCTCATTGGCAATGATACCTGAGAGTGTGGTCTTGCCCAGTCCCGGAGGACCGTAAAACAGCACATGATCCAGGGACTCCCCCCTGGCCCTGGCCGCGTCTATATAGACCTTCAGATTAGTCTTGATCTTCTGCTGGCCAATGTATTCTGCCAGCATCTGGGGACGCAGATTCTGCTCGGTCTTCTTCTCCTCTTCTGTGATCTCTGTTGTAATGATTCTCCGTTCCATATATGCTCCGTCTTCTTAGAGCGTGTCTGAAAATTCATTCCCGGCATCTCCACAAGGGACGCCTGCGGTGTCCCACAAACTGTGACGCACATCTGCCGGAAAGCAATTTTCAGACACACTCTAGCCAAATCTGATTTCATCTTCCTCCCGCAAAAAGCACAAGAGCGTAACAAATGCTGAAAAATCAAAAGGCCAGATATTTTAAAGATGCTTTCAGCACATCTTCCGATGTCATATTCTCCGTCACCGGCACCTGGCGCACCGCCTTCATGGCTTCCGTAGAGGAATAGCCCAAAGCTACCAGGGCCTCCGCCGCCTCCCGGACCGCCCCGTCTCCCGCCAGAGTCCCCTGCGCCGCCGCAGCCGGAACAGCCCCTGCTGCTTCCAGAGTGCCCGACAGAACATCCTCTGCCCTGATCCTGTCCTTCAGATCCAGGATCACCCGCTTGGCCGTCTTGGGCCCGATCCCCGGTGCTTTGGCTATCGCCTTTCCATCCTCTGCCAGAATGGCCATCTGCAGATCCTCAAGGCTTAAACTGGACAAAATGGAAAGGGCAGCCCTTGCCCCGATCCCATTGACCGTCAGAAGCATCCGGAACATACCAAGCTCCGGCCTGCTTAAAAATCCATACAAGGTCATGGCATCCTCCCGTACCTGGAAGGAGGTATAGAGCTTCACATCTTTCCCGATTCCCGGAAGCATCTCCATAACCCGGACAGGCACATGGATATTCCAGCCGATCTGTCCGCACTCCACCACTGCCACATCATCATATAGCTCTGTCAAAGTTCCTTTAATATATGAAAACAAGGCCCTGACTCCTTTCTCTTCTGAAGCTTACTGTCATCCTGCCAGAGTGTGTCTGACAGTTACTCCAGTATACATAAAAATGCACAAGGGACGCATTTCCTATTATTGATCATATCATATTCAATCCCTTCCCGCAAGGAGAATCGAACAGACATTCTGTGTAGGCGGTCATTTCGTTAATGTTTACGGGGCTACTGTCAGTCCTCTAAGTGTATTCACACAGTTGCAGCCCACAATAACAGAAGGGATTCCAGCAACACCCAATGTGCCGGAATCCCTTCTGTTCTGTCCATTCTCTTTGTACCAATAGTTATTATATCTCCGGATATTGATATCCGGAAACAATCATTCTGCTTTTCAGAACCGGTACCGTAATTCCCAGTCTCCTTGCTGCACGCTCCGGAGACGTATCTCCATCCTGAACCATAGAATATATCTCAAAAGTCCTGCCTTGTTCCCTGCCTTGTTCCCTGCCTTCCTCTCTGCCTTCTTCCCTGAGTTTCTCTGATCTCAATTTTAAAATCTGTCCGCCCATAACATCACCAATCCTTTCCCTTGACGGGTTGTCTTTGGGTATTACATAATCTGCAATCCGGTTAATCAACTCAATCAAATCAACATAAAGCTGTGCTTTACTGCCAGTGTCATGTAATTTTGACAACTGATTATTAATCTCTCGGTAATCATCTAACATCTGTTCCATTTTTTCCTGGTTGGCACGATTCGATTTCAGAAAGTGTTCATACCTTAATATATGGTATGGCAGCAATAACAAGAGCTGTTTTTCAAATATACTGCTCACTGTATAATCTTTAGCCATGATCACAGGAACCCGGTACATCACAGACTGTCCGTCTGCAAAATGTACTCTGACTTCATGATATGGCGGCATATTCCTATGGTTGCGTATATACAGCACACAAGATTCAGGAAAATCTATCTCCGTAATATTTCCGTCTGTCAAAGAAAAATGTTCCAGGGCAATTGCAAAATCATATTCCATCATCCTGACCGCCATATTGCCATCCTTTTCCGACTGACACTCAATATGATAGATATGACCCTCAATCCGTATAATGGAATCTGTAATCACCTTACCGAATTTTTCATAATGCTCGTTCCTCAACTGTTCAAATCCCTGTTCATCCGAATACTCTGTTCCAAAAACTTCGTTAATCAGAGGAATCAGCAAAAACGGCATCTTCTGCGCAATTGTCCGAAATACATCATCGAAAATCGTACTGCCGCCATTTTCCCTCTCCTGCTCTAAAATACTTACATCCTCACATCCCATTACCTTCTCTCCTTACACACATTATATCCTTTGGCCAAATATTTGTCAACGCCTCAGCAAGACATGACTTTAACTATGTTACTGTTCACGGGGCGCATCTTCTTGTCCGGCTACGCCAGACAAGAAGCATCGGGCGTTCGCCCGATGTGGAAAACTGGACAAAAACAGTCTTACAAGCGAGCTTGACGTCTGTTTTTGTCCAGTTTTCCCCGCCCCGTGAACTGTAACTTAACTATTGCAGCTTTACAGACCGCCCAAAAGATGTTATCTTAATAAAAATACAATTAACTGGCATCTGCACACTACCCTATAAGGAGATTTCCATGATCACCATACAGAAACCCCTGGTTCTTCCTAACACCTATCCCCTGGAGCGGATCGGCCCCCTGGAGGACCTCCTTTTTTTTGATATTGAGACAACCGGGTTTTCCGGGGATTATGCCAGCCTGTATCTGATCGGCTGTACATATTACAAAGAAAACCACTGGCATCTGATCCAGTGGTTTGCAGACACAAAAGATTGCGAAGAAGAGCTGCTTTGCGCATTTTTTCATTTTCTGGAGGATTATAAGATTCTGGTCCATTTCAACGGAGATGGCTTTGACCTCCCCTTCCTTTTAAAACGCTGCCGCCATTTCAGACTTCCTTATGATTTCTCAGCTGTGGAAAGCTTTGATATCTACCGGAGAATCCGGCCCTACCGCAGGCTTCTGGGCCTGGACAGCATGAAACAGAAGGCCATTGAGCAGTTTCTGGGGGTGGAAAGAGAGGATACCTTTTCCGGCGGGGAGCTGATTGAGGTCTATACGGCTTATCTGCACAACCACAGCCAGAAGCTCTACGACCTGCTGATCCTCCACAATGAAGACGATCTGAAGGGGATGCCCCGGATCCTTCCGGTACTGAACTACCCGGATTTTCTGGAGCATGAGTTTTGCCTTGTTTCCTGGAGGCTTCTTGACAAGACCTGCAGCGGCTCTGGTTCAGAAGCTCCCGCAATAACCGCCCTGCCCTCCGGCGCAGCCACGGCTTCCGCGAAGCTCCTGCCTTCCGGCATAGCAGCTCCTGCCCGGGGCTCTCTGCCTCCTGACACAAAGAGCACCTTTCTGGAGCTGGTCTGTGAAAGCAGCTATGAGATTCCGGCGGCATTTACCACAGAGTCGGAAATGGTCCGGTGCACAGCAAAAGGCTCCCGGCTCTGCTTCACCATCCGGCTCTACCGCGGCATTATGAAACACTTCTATCCAAACTATAAGGACTACTATTATCTCATTTACGAAGATACAGCAGTTCACAAAAGCGTAGGCGAATATGTTGACAAAAGCGCCCGCACCAGGGCCACTGCCCGGACCTGCTACACCCGCATGGAAGGCATCTTTGTTCCGCAGTTTTCCCCGATCTGGGAACCGGTCATGAAGCTGGAGCCAAAGGACAAGGTACCTTATGCGCCGCTGGAACAGCTCCGGCTGGAGGAGACAGATGCTTTCGCCAGATATCTGGAACAGCTATTTGGACAGCTTGGCGTGAAACATCCTTATAATGACAAATTCAGATAATCCCCCCATACTTCAGCAGGAACACCCACACAAAGATGGTAACAACCGACACCACTGTGCTGACCACCACAAACTCCCCGGCCAGTTCCCCGTCCCCGCCCATATTCTGGGCCATGGGATAGGAGGACGCGGCCACCGGTGTCGCGAACATGGTGAACAGCACGAACCTCTCTACCGGGTCTAATCCAGCTCCCACAGCCAGAGCCAGCACCAGCACCGGGAAGACCACCATCTTGAAGCCAAGGGCCAGAACCAGATACCCTGCATTTCCACGGATCTCCGAAAAATGAAGGGTCCCTCCCAGGACAAACAGTGCCAGAGGCGTAGTCATCCCCGCAAACTGGCTAACAGGCTTTTCGATACACACCGGCAGATGGATCTGCAGGAAGAAAAACACCAGCCCGGTCAGAGCCCCCAGGATCAGCGGATTCGTGCAAACATTCTTCAAAACCACAGGAAGCCGCAGCTTCCCGCCCCGGAAATACTCCAGCACAAACACAGCCACCACATTGTAGATGGGGATGATGATGGCCACCATCATGGAAGCCAGGGTAGTACTCCCCGCCCCGAATACACTCTCTGTCAAAGGAATGGCAAAGAGCACAAAGTTACTCCGGTATATGGCCTGGATCACCACGGCCCGCTGGGGATTCCCCTTAACGATCCGCGGGATAATCAGAAACAGAGCCAGGATCAGTCCCAGAAGCAGCCCCGTACCCAGGACCAGTACCCGGACATTGAGCACGAACTTTGGATCGATCTGATACATATTGTTAAACATAAGGAACGGAAAAAATATCTTAAACACTACCTGGTTCAGCCGTCCCATGAATCCCTCATCCACAACCCCCAGCTTCTTCACACCGAAGCCCAGGGAAATATACACCAGAAACGGCACCACCGCATTGACTGCCACCAGAAAGCTTTCCATAAACTGTCGCTCCTCCCTGTCTGCCAAATCTTTATCCTTGCACCATCTTCCGGATCAGCTCCACCGACCCGTCGATTCCATAGCTGGCACTGTTGATACACAGATCATAGTGGACCGAATTTCCCCACTGCTGCCTTGTATAATACTTATAATACTTCACATGGTCCCGGTCCATTTTTTTCAGCATATGAACCGCCTGCTTCTTTGTCATCTTTCCTTCATTGACCGCCATGACCCGGTGAACCCTCTGCTCAAAAGGCGCATTGATGAAAATGCTGATGTGGGGAATGCGGTTATTAGCCAGGATCACATTGGCACACCGCCCCATGATAATAAAATCCTCCTTCTTAGCCATGTCACAGATCAGATCCGACTGGTTGAAAAAAACGGCATCACTCTTGGACAATCCATGATAGCGGCTGAATTCCTTCATCCGCTGCTTTAAGGTCCGCTCCGGCCCCTTGGCAAAAGCCGGCTGGGTATAGACTGGCCTGGTGTAGACGGTCTGGACATTGCCGTCGACACCCCTGCGGCTTTTATAGGGATGTCCTGCAGTATCCTCCACCAGATCCTTCCCTGCCTCCAGACGGTTCAGCACCGCGTTGAAAATCTCCACATCATAGAAATTCATCTTCAGGGAGTCTGCCAGGGCAAACCCGATCTCCGTTCCACCGCTGCCATAGGTACGGCCGATACAGATAATCTTGTGATCCTGACCAGAGAAGCGGTTTGCCAGATTCAGGGCATTGACCTCTGCCATATGCTGATCCAGGATATCTCCCTCCGCAAAGCTGGTGGGCAGGCTGGTGACGTCCTTTAAGATCCTGTCATACTCAGACATAATCATTTTCCGCATACTGACATCCTGGATAGTCCTGGCCATATTGCTGATCAGGGCCAGCTCACTGCGCACCAGATGGGCCTGCTTGCGCTCCAGCATCAGCTCGCACAGCTCCTTCACACAGCTCTCCCTGTCCCGGTTGAACACACGTCCCAGAGACGAGCCCAGCTGTGCATAAACCTCCGCATCCAGATCATAGATACGCTCTGCCAGTTCACGGATTCCTTCCTTACTATATTCCATAGCTGTCTCACCTCCCTACAAAAAGAAAACGACCATATCCAGCAGAAACACCGGAAACAGAAATTTCAGTGACCAGACAAAATATCCGAAAAATGACGGCATGGAGATACCATTCTCATCGGAAATGGATTTGACCATAAAGTTGGGCGCATTTCCAATATAGGTATTGGCTCCCATGAACACAGCACCGCAGGATATGGCCATAAGCATCCGCACCGGAACCGTGCCAAGGGATGTGACGACTCCCTGGGCAAAGTTCATGGAGCCCGCCGTAGTCAAAAATACCAGGTAGGTGGGGGTATTATCCAGGAAGCTGGACAAAAGCCCCGTGGCCCAGAACATCTGGGCCGGCTCTGTGATCCCCAGACTGGCTCCCACGGACTTTAAGAGCATCAGGGCCGGCTGCATGGTGATAAAGATCCCCACGAAAAGGACTGCCACCTCCTGGATCGCCCCCCAGGTAAAATGGTTTTTCCTCCGGATTTCCGGCTTTGTGGTCTTAAAGGACAAAGCCGCAGCCAGCAGGATCACCGCGATCTCAATCACCGACGGCCAGCCCAGCACTACTTCGCCAAAAATCCGGATGCCACGTACATGTCCTTCCCCATCCTGAAAGGAAGCCATCCCCGGCAGCGTACCGCTTAAAATGACCGCTCCCACGATCATCACCAGAAAGACCAGATTGTGCAGCCCCTCAAGCCGGATTTCCGTGCCCGGCCTGCTGATATCCGGTTTCAGACCCCTGGCAATATCCCCACAGTACATCCTGCGGTCAATACGGTAAAACAGCCACAACAGCACCACCATGTTCAGAACCATAACCGGCAGAAGCCTCAGACTCCAGAAAAAGGAAACTCCCCGGGAAAATCCCATCAGCAGCGGCGGATCCCCGATGGGTGTCAGGCATCCCCCGATATTGGAGATCAGGAAGATAAAAAACACCATAATATGGGCCCGGTTCTTCCGCCATGCATTCATCTTGATCACCGGACGCACCATCAGCATACTGGCCCCGGTGGTTCCGATCAGGCTGGACAGCAGGGTTCCTACGGCCAGCAGCAGCACATTCACCCTGGGCGATCCGGCCAGATCTCCCTCCATGGTGATATTGCCCGCCACACAAAACAGCCCAAACAGCAGAACAATAAAGGTAAGATAATCATTAACCATACATTCCAGCACCGTCTCCAGGGTATGGGAAACCCCAAAGACCCATGCAAATGGAACAGCAAATAATACAGACCAGAAGGCTACCACCACCGGCTGGTGCTCCTCCCACCAGTGGGCAGCCGCCAGGGGCATCACAGCGATGCACAGCAGCAGACCCGCGAAAGGAATACAAAGCAGCGGTAAAACACTTCCGGATACCATCACTTCACTCAACTCCAGGACCTCCTTTATCCTATTATGTACTCTCTTAAGTCTTTGTAGCTTATAAGCTTCCAGGAGTACATTGTTTTTAGACACGCTTTAACATTATATGTGCTTTTTTGAGATTTGGCATCGGAAATAATTCACGAGGTATTTTCCCAGCTTTCCGATTCTTTGGAAAATATGTACAATTTTTATTCATATGAAAGGAGCAGCCAAAGTCCGGTACCCCTGTGAGACCGTTTCCGTGCAGCCAGCGCAGCAAATATGCGGACTTGTCTAAACTGTTACACCCCGTAACAAAAAAATTGCAAAAAATTTAAAAATAGTACTTCACAGAATCAAAAAAATGTGCTATAGTATTACCCAGATGGGGGTATAGCTCAGTTGGGAGAGCGCTTGAATGGCATTCAAGAGGTCATGGGTTCGAATCCCACTATCTCCACGAACCAAAGCCCGCATAGATACGATAAGGCTTGTATCTATGCGGTTTTTGTTGTCCATAGATAAGAATAAACATTCCTTATATTCTCAAAAAAGAGCGGTGGCAAGTTCCGCTCTCTTTCTTTATCCTTCCTTTTCTTTTAAACGTATTCAAACTATCCCATCAAATTCATTCACATAAGCAAATGCCGCTTTTTTATCTGCCAACAGCTAAACCAGACATCCCTCCACCTTTGCCAGCAGCTCCTCCACATAATTCTCCCAGGTAAATGCCGCCGCCTTTCCATACCCTCTTCTGGCAATGGCTTCCGCCTGGTCCGGATGGTTCAGAAGATTATGTACGATCTCCGGAAGCTTCTCCAGCTCCTCCAGAGAATAATAGACAATGGACTCCCTGTCCTGGAAATGCTTCCGCAAGTAGCTGCTGGGATCTGTCAGGGCTATTGACCCCCGCAGCATGGCATTGAAGATCCGGTCATGACTTCCGGCCTTGAACCAGGGCATCACATTAAGGTTGATTCTCGCATTCTCCATCCTGGCCAGAGTGTCTGCCAGGGGAATCCGTTCCTTAGACAGGGTATGAAGCCGCGGACTGTCCGCGCAGGGGCAGTTCTGCCATCCATCCCCCAGAACATAAAGATCCACACCGCCCTTCACCAGAGCCACTACTACCCGCTCCCGCATCACCATCCGCACCCAGCCGTCCAAAAGGCTCATCCCGGCCACAGCACCCTGGATCCTCCCCGGAACCAGGGGACGGTTATCCGGGAACAATGTCTCCGCCACTACCTGGTCCACAGACAGTCTGGTATCCTGCAGGATCCTTTCCCCCATACCAGCATAGATTTTAAAATCCTCCGGCTTCATGGTCTGCTTCATAACCTCCAGAAATCCCTCCGGTCTGGTATAGGTGCCGGAAAAAAGCAGATCCAGATGTTTCTCATTCCAGGGAACCGGCTCTTTCTCCACCGGGGTTCCTCCATGGGGCATAAATTCCACATGCTTCACCTGGGGGAAATAGCGTTTCACATATTCCACGTGATTCTCATCAGGGCAAAGCAGCAGATACTGCTCCATAGCAGGGCTTTCCAGATAAGGGCAAAGATCCATATGAAAAGGCGGATCCATGAGAATGTTCACCACCAGGGCGCCAAGCTGGTTCCAGAGCTGCCACATGTCTTCCTTCTGGATCGCCTCCCCATTGAAGGTCAGCACCGCATCCACGCCCTTTGCCAGATAGGCTTCCAGGGCTGCCCCGTCATGGGAGCCCCGGGCCAGATCGCAGATAAAGGTCTCATGCCCTCTGCGGACCAGCTCTCCGGATATCTCGCTGGTAAAATATCTGGTATCCTGATAATATCCCTTCTCATTTCCTGCATAGAACAGAAGAAATCTCCGTTTTCCGGCCCCAGGTGTCCTGGAGCGTGTCTGGAAATTCATTCCCGGCATCCCCTTAGTCCCTTCTGTATGATCCGTAATACGCCCTCCCCCCTGATACAGAAGAAAACTGTTCTCACAAAGCAGATTCCGAAAGCCTGCGGCTTCCACCTTTCGCCCATACTCCTGGTCCAGAAGCATGCCATCCGCAAAGTCAGCTCCAGGCGCCCCCACCTGGGACAGTACCTGCCGCCGGACCAGCACTGCTGCTCCCTTCATCCCAGGCATGATCTCACAAGGGTATCTCATTGGCACATTGATACGTCTCACAAGCTGCTCCAGCCCCACCGGGTCAGCCACGGCTTTCACCAGACCAGACAGACGGGAATTCATGACACAGCCAGACATGCTTCCCACGGTTCCTGCCCCGGCAGAGCCGTACAATGCCATCCTCAGCCAGAACAATGCATGTCCCGAAAGGATGACGCTGCTGTCCGTCAAAAGGCAGTCTGCATCCGTCCAGGCAGCTGCGGTTCCTTTTTCCCAGACCTGGAGTGTCCCAGTCTCTCCCTTGCCGGCAGAATCCGCCTTCCCCCCATCCACTGTCCTGCTCCCCGGCAGTTCCTGCCCCAGCTCCACCAAAACCAGATCCGCCTGCTGCCTGAGCCATTCCCGGTCTGATTCCACTCCCAATGCCGTTTCCCCATGCCTGTCTACCACGGCCACGATCTGTCCGGAGCATCCCGCCAGGGCACGGCGGATACTCTCCACACACGGTCTCACAGAGCCGTCTTTGCCGTGGCACCGGAGCACCACCGATACCCTGCCTGCCGCAGCCCCGCACTCTTCCAGCTGTTCCAGCATCTTTTGGATCTGGGCCTGGTCCTCCTGTTCCTGGCAGCAGGCCAGGGCATGCTCATAGCAGAGCCAGGACTGCTCCCGGTTCTCATCCAGGTAATAATTCCCCAGCATCACATACAGCTCATAATTTTCCGGATTAAAACAGAGACCCTGACGGATCGCTGCCCAGGTGCGTTCCCCATCCCCCATGCTCTGCCCGATATATCCGTCATAGATTGCCAGCACGTCGTCATACAGGCCGCCCTGGGCCAGATATTCCTGGAGGATCCTGTCCGCCGCCTTGAAATCGGCTGCGGAAATCAGATCCTGCAGCTGCTCTTTTATCATTCCTTCTTTGTTGTGATCCATCTCTTTCTTCCTCCATGAGTCTGCAGTGCAGCTTGCTTCTATTACATTTCTCTCCAGAACAAAACTACATACATTATAACCTAAAAATAAACTTGTGCAAGTCATATATACCCAAATGCCTGCATAATCAATCCATACAGACCGATCATGCAGGCACACATCACCTCATCAAAACTCCCGGAGTACTTCCCAGATTCCCTCTTCTTCATTGCTCCCTGTAACATACTTCACCTGCTGCTTAACGCTCTCCGGTGCATTGCCCATAGCAAAGCCGCAGCCCACGGCCTGAAGCATGCCCACATCATTTTCCCCGTCGCCAAAGGCGGCAGCCTCCTCCACCGGAATCCCATAATGGTCACAGAGATACCTGACTCCGGCAGCCTTATGGACAGAACCGTCCATCACCTCCAGATAGAATTTATTGGACTTAAGAACAGACAGCCCCGGGTACCGCTTCCGCAGCAGAATCCCGGTACGGTCGATGGGTTCCGGCTCGCCCATTAAAAGAAACTTATGAACCCCTCCGGCCTCTGCAAAGATCTCCCCTATATCTCCGGCTACAGACTTCCCCTGGGTGATCCTTTCCTCCCGTACTACCCATGGATTTGTATCATCCTTCACCACCCACAAATCTTTGCTGTAGGTATTGCAGCAGATCTCAGGACATTCATGCTCCAGAAGCTCATATATCTCCACCGCCAGCCCCAGCTCAATCTGCCTGCTGTACAGGGCCTTCCCGTCCGCATCCAAAACCAGACCGCCACTGTAGCAGATAAATGGTTTCCGGTTCCCCAATTCCCTCCGGATCACCTCAACACCAGCCGGTCCGCGTGCTGACACCAGGATAAAGGGAATCCCCTTTCTGTCCAGCTCCAGGATCTTCTCCCGGGTCCGCCCCGGAATATGATGCTGGCTGTTGATCAGGGTTCCGTCAATATCACTGAACAAAATACGGAAATCCTGCTGCCCACGTACCCATTTCTGTCTCTCTCCCATGACTGTTTCCTCCTTACTGTCGCAGCACCCCATTAATCTCCCTCTGAAGCTTCAGCAGTCCGGTGTCTATGGATATCTCCCCGCTGATGATGCCCTGGATCACGCTGTCCGCCTGACTGATCACAGTCGGATACTGACGGAAGCCGGGTGTCTCCACTGCCTCCTCCATGACCTGGCGGATAATGTCCACATCCATGTTGCCACTGCCCGGAATATCATTTCCCAGCACCTGCTTTAAAAGCGGGGACTCCACTGCCCTGCGCAGGGCAGGCATGCCCTGGGAAACCTCCAGCAGATGGATCTGGGTCTCCTCCTCATAGCAGAGCTCCTTTAAGAATTCCCACGCCAGATGCTCCTGCCGGCTCCGGCTGCTGATCCCCATAAGAAGCGTATCCAGCCGGGACTGTCCCTTCCCGTCCGGCCCCGCCGGAAGACGGACACAGTCCCACTCAAAATCCGAGTATTTTTTGATCCTCCATGGATAAGGCTTATAGGTCCTGTACTCAGAAAATGCAAAGGGACGGAACGCGACCTTCCCCTGGTCAAACTCCCGTGCCGTTACCGTGTATCCTCCATTTATCCGGTTCAGCTCCCGGATAAAACGGATGGCCGCATCCACCCTGGAATCCGCAAAATAACACAGCGTCCCATCCTTTTCAAACAGGGACACGCCATTGGAAGCCACCGCCTCCTGCCACCCATAGTCAAAGCATCCGAACTGGTCTGTCACCCCGTCTCCATCCGTATCCCTGGTCACCTGACTGCACAAGGACAGAAAATCATCCCAGGTCCATACCTCCCCCGGCATGGCGATCCCCTCCTGGTCCAGCAGGGTTTTGTTGACGAACATCAGGGTCGGGACGCTTTCGTAGGGAAGAGCGTACTGGGCATCGCGGATATTGCCATAACGGTATGCTCCCTGGTAGTAGGCCTCACTTTCAAAGGATTCATCCTTCTGGATCAGCGGTTCCAGTCTCTTTAAAATACCCAGGGAAGCCAGGATATCCAGCTCCCCCTCCGGGATCATGAACACGTCCGGCTCCTTTCCCAGAAGGATCTGCTCCGAAAGCCACTCCGGGTAATCCTCCTTCAGGATCCCGCTGGTATACTCCACCCGGACCCCTGGATGCTTCTCTTCAAACCGGCGGATAGCTGCATCAATGACCTCATAGCAGTTGCCCGTAGGGACGCCCCAGTAGCTCCCGGCGATCATGCCAAAATGAAGCACGGTTCCCTGGCTCTCTGCGCGTATCCGGATCACCGCGCAGCCTCCGATAGTCACCAGCAAAAGGAGCCCCACTGCCATGGGAATCCAGGCCATGCGCCCTCTCTTGTATCTCATACCCGTCCTTCCTTTCTCCCCCAGAACCGCCAGATATCCTTACGTTTCCCGGTCCTTTCCTGCTTCCCGGTCCTTTCCTGCTTCCCGGTCAAAGCTCCCTGGTAGTGGCCCCCGTCTGCACCGCCCAGATTGCCAGCTGGGTTCTGTCACGCAGATCCAGCTTGCCAAGGACTGAGCTGAGACAGTTGCGCACCGTTCCCTCCGAAAGGTTCAGTGCCGCCGCGATTTCCTTGTTTGATCTGCCGTAGCCCACCTGCTGGATCACCTTCCATTCGGTCTTTCCGATATCCTGGATATTCCGGTCATCTACCTGAATAGTATAATTTCCCTTGGCCATCTGGGAAAAGAGCCGCACCACCTTCACCGCAATATCCGGATTGATCATGGCCTTGCCGTCATATACAGTGCGGATTGCAGCAGACAGCTCTGCCATGGACACACCCTTGAGCAGATAACCGCTGGCGCCGTATTTCAATGCGTTATACACATATTCGTCATCGTCAAAGGTAGTCAGGATGATAATCTTGATCTGGGGATAATTCTCCTTGATGATCTGGGTACAGCTCACCCCGTCCATCCCCGGCATACGGATGTCCATCAGGATCACATCCGGCTTTGCCGAACGGACAGACCGGATCACCTCCCGCCCGTCTCCTACTGTGTCGATCACCTCCATATCCTGATTGGCAGACAGCACGATCTTCAGGCTGTCCCGGATCAGTTCCTGGTCATCGGCGATCACAATCTTTATCTTCTCTCTCACGAATGCTCCTCTCCCCAGCGAATGGGTATGCGGGCGATGATGAAAAATCCCTCCTGGTTCCCAT
>Ga0137308_100867_pt1 | contig 38599 bp, 36 predicted proteins | sample Inofrocosms_June_FD_97181 | JGI IMG/M metagenome (GOLD analysis project Ga0137308, IMG submission 97181) | Mouse cecal microbial communities from Vienna, Austria - N-Acetylneuraminic and N-Acetylglucosamine D2O microcosms_June | ecosystem: Host-associated > Mammals > Digestive system > Large...
GGAATAAGTGAAAAAGGAACTGCTCCAAAGCAGGACGCATCCTGTACTTGGAGCAGTTGAAGCGTAAGAAGGGGGCTGTCGTGAAATCCACTTTTTCCTAATATGTTCCATTCCAAATAGCCTGAAACCCTGCCTTGGAATTTCTCTCTTTCTCATACACATAAGAACTTGCGTAGCCCGGCTCCTGTCTTGCTACATAGCCTGCAAAAGTCTCCTCCCATGGCCGCATAATCTCCTGAAATCTTTCCACTGCCGCATCATAAGTACTTTTATCATTCGGATCAATCTTAGAAAATGCCTCTGTAATCTCGGAAATCATCTTCGTATTGGAAGCAACCGGCTGCGTTCTGGTTCCGCCAATATAATACCCTTCCCACATGGGATTTTGTTTATCCGCCGCTGCCAGATCTAAAAGGAGCTTTGAAGTTTCCAGCTTCCTGTCTATCTTCTTTTCTACCGCTTCACTTAAAACCTTTACCTGATCTTCCGTTAGACCCAGACCTGATTTATGTACATAGGCCCTCGCAATCCCTATGTTGGCATAAGTATTATAGGTACCCGAACCTCCGGCATCTAAAAAATTGTCGATGTACTCTCCCGTCTTCTGCATATTCATCAATTCTTTCCACGTCACTTCTATTCCGCCTGCGAAAAGTTTTGTTTTCAGATTGTCAGGAGTATTGGCGATTCCCTTCGAAATATTCTCCTTCATCTCGTTCACAAGGGCGTTCAGTCCCCCTACCGTACTCCGATCCGCGTGCAGAGTGGTTCGAATTTTACTTCCAAATGCAGCAGAATATGCCGTGAATTCATCTTCACTGATCTGCCCCTTTGCATATTGTTCAAACACTCCGAAATACTGTTCCGTATTTCTCAAATAATGTCTATCTTCTGTACGCACCACCTTAATGCCCCCTGGTTGGTATGTGTTTGCCAATGAAACAGCATCTTCACTTTGCACATGTGTAATTTCCCAACCGTCTAATCTTTTTCCTTCTGACAGCTTCACCCCCGTCAGCGCTCCCTTGCTTCCCTCATCTTGTAATGGTTGAATGGATTTCCACTCTGCCTTTTCCACTGTCTCCCCTATCATTTCTCCGATGTCTGAGAGCAGTTCATTGGATTTCTGCTCTAAATCAGCAAGCTGACCTTCCTTCCACGTAATCATTTCCTTACTTGTCTCTTCAGATGGATCATGCAGCTGATCCAGTTCAATCTCCGATTTCACAACACGCGCTTCCCCATCGACCCTTGCCTTGACGGAACCGGCCATCTCTGCTTTCTGCAAGCCTAAGGATAAATCCATTACATTTGCAAGCCTTTCATTTTCAAGCTCCTGTTCTGTCTTCGGTTCGTCTTTCTTTTTCTTCTCAGCCTGCTTCTCCATTTCCTTGGTCATAGCTTTGGAAATCTGATCCTCTATATCTTTAAGCTGTTTTTCATAGACCTCTAACTGGGATTGAATGGACTCCATCGACTTTCCCTCTTTTTTAGCAGAACTGATCAGAGAATCCTTCTGTTCCATGATATTCATTTTCTGTTTCATAAGCGTCTCAATGAGACTTTCCCTCTTTCCCTGGGGTGAGATAAAAGCCATATCCTTACGTCCTTTCTCTGCCGAAGCATCCCCAACCTTCCCGGTTTTCTGTACAGCACTTTGATTCATACGGTATACGTTAAAAATTTGGTTTTGTACTATGGGGTTCAAATTCAGTTTCATAATCATAGTCTCCTTCCTTGAATGACCAACTTATGACATCATGGCATCTGTTTCACAAGCGCGATCCAAAAATTATTTTCGCTGTTACTATAAGGTATCTGTAAAATTTCTTCTTTTCCACGGTAATCCACTTCCACGCAGTTTCCTCCTGAACCCATTTTCGGAATTTTAGAATATCCACCAAATCCAAGCCAGAACTGTTTTCCCTCTACTCCATATTTCTCCAGAAGCCGGTCCATGGCCACCCTATGAATCAAAACACGTGAATCATCCCATGATAATGCATGGGCATATTCCTCACTGTCCAGAATGACGATGGGGTCTTTGTTATTCTCTTTCACTACGATATAATTCTCTTCCACATAACGCGGATAAGAGCTATGTATGACCAGAAAGAACACCCCGGCAAGCATCATGATGCCAGCGACGCCCCATGCCACTACTGCCGGCTTTGAATACGGCCGAAAGGCGGAAACCTTTAAAATCCGCTGCCGCAGCTCTCCATAATCTCCTTCTCCCGCAAAAGTCGCAGCTGCCCCTCCTCCCTCTGCGCCAGATTTTCCGTTTCCTAAAATCTGAATACTTTTTAAAAGTAACATACCATAATCATACGCATTCTTCCCGCTTTTCTGAATGGTGATACGATCACAGATCTCCTCAAAATCCTGCTGAAAATATTTCCTGCATATACCAAAAAATACATTCGGCCACAACAGGATCTGCAGCAGATCCCATAACAGATAGTACCACAAATGCCCCAGCCGGATGTGGTTATTTTCATGCATCAAGATGACTTCCAGTTCTTCTTTTTCCATCTCCTTTTGCATTACCTCCGGCACCACAATATTCGGGCAAAACAAACCTGCCGTAAACGGAGTTGCCGCCAGTTTATTGATCCTCACTTCCTGCCCGCAAATTTGAACACGCTCCATTTGTTTCACAAATTTGACAAGCCTTTTCCTGCCTGAAAACAAAAAAACCGCGCAAACTATCATCCCAAACAGATATCCATATCTAACCCACCAGCAATTCATACATGGTATATTCCAACAATCCAGCAGACGTCGAAAAAGGTCTTCCTCATAAATGATTTTAAGCTTACCCAGAAATGGGGTAAGCAATAATAATCCCCATGACATCCCTTTTAAAAATATATTTTTTCTGAATAAAATCTCCCTTAGAAGAAAAATCAGCGGAAACAGAAAAAAAGAAATCAGGGCACATTGACCGAGCAACACGCCAAAATATGCAGTCGTGAAATCCAATGTCTTTAACATCAGGCTGTCTGTCATTTGCCTTGGCCTTCCTTCTCCCTGCCTGTTTCTGAAAACCTGCAGGCTTCTAAAATACTCTTCAGTTCCTCTGCCTGTTCTTCTGTCAATGTGACATTTTTCAACAATGCTGCGGCAGCATTCGCATGACTTCCTGAAAAATAACTGTCTGCAAATCTGTTACTCTTCTCTTTCAGGCATTCATCTCTGGATTTTAACGGGGTGTAAATATAAACCCTTGCATCATTTTCATCTACCACATAATCCAAAAGCCGTTTCTGGCATAATCGGTTCATCAAGACCCGTACCATTCTAGGCGTCATATCTGTATTACCTGCAAGTCTGCGTATAATCTCTGAAGACGTCAGTGGAACGCCGCTATCCCAAAATGCTTCCATGATCTGCCATTCGCTCTCGCTGGGCGTTGTTTCTCTCTTTGGCATATAATTTTACCTCCCTAGTCATCCATAGGAACGAATTTGACACAATTACCGATAAACCGTCAACTGCCTCTTTTATTGTACCGCTGTATTTATCCCGATATTATATATATCGGTTAACACATGTTATTGGTTAACGCTTGTTATTAATTTTCCAAAAGAAATTCTCCTTAAACCGGCTCCTATTATAAATCATTTTTTCCAAAGGAAATGGCTTCCTTATTCCCAGTTTCTTTACTCCCTCGGTCAACCGGCACGCATTGATTGAATTATCCAAAGCGTATGCAAAAATCACGCACAGATCAAAATCTTCTATCCCACAGGGCCTTGGCAGTAACAGAGAAATCTCTGTTGTAATTTCCTTTGCCAGTCTCAATTTTCCACTCAACAAAATATCCACTACCGGATTGCCGGTTTGGTATGGAAAAGACAGGGAAGTTGAAAACGTTTTCAGCTTGTTCAGGTATGCTTTGCTTTCATCCAGTTCTCCATGATTTAACAGCCCATTAAGTACAGACAAGTGATTTGCAATATCATGGCGAAATGCCTCCGTTTTTCATATCTTTCGAATCCGATAACTGTCCTTTACAACGGTTTTCAGACATAACCCTGCCTTAAAATCCCTTGTTCCAGTTACACATTCCCTGATCGGAACGGCAAATTCTTTATCTAACCCCAATGGAGTAAACTCATTGCTGTGAAACAAAACCATTGGCGGATTGGTTACCGTTAAATGTTCCTTTCTGATTCTTCCGACTAACTTCCCCAAATGCGTGTCGCATTCCAGTTGATGCAGGCTCTTTTCCTGTTCGTGTAATTGCTTTTTCATCTCTTCCCTTTTCCGGGTTGATTTCACTCGGCAGAATCAGCCCTATTTCAGCATAATATCTGAGAGTTTTGGCAGACACGCTGCATATTTTTGAGAACTCACCAATAGACAGCACTGATAATCACCACCTTTTCTTTCTTACCAGTATACACGTTACCGTAAGGGAAAAGTCAAAGGCATTTTTTATTGAATCCGTTTTCTTTCTGCCACGCAGCCAAACCGGCAAAGCGCATGGAAAAGTGAAAAAAGATGCCTGGGGCAGACATTCCGTATCTACACGATGGCCTCCACCAGCACCTTATCTCCCACAGCAACTTCTTTGACGCCGATTTCTTTTCTTTTATTAAACTGAAATGTCACCATATACCCTGTTTTCAAATGGTAATGCTCCAGATAATCTGACAATTGCCGTTCCCCCTCCGCATGTCTTGCAGGTCCATACCAGACCTTGGTTTCGATGATAAAACGCTCTCCATGATAGTCCACAATCAAATCCGTTCGTTCTCTGTTTCTTGTCTCGGCCTCCGCATAGCAGTTCCCCTGCCCGTTAATTACAGGCTTTAAAAACAGCATAAAATACCGCCGTCCGTCATCTTCATAAAATTTCTCTCCCAGATCCCCGTAGAGGTCATCAAAGTGTATCACAAACCGCTCTATGACCCTCTTCATATTCAACCGTCCGTTTTCTATAAAGAGGTTTTTGTCTTTCCATGCGGCATCGCAGATCCCCTCCCGCTGCATTTCCGGGGATACAAGGAAAAAATTATACAGCAATGTTTCGAATATCCGGTTCGCGATTTGTACCAGATTGTCCCTTATTTTTACAAAGCCAAACATCAGAGCAGCTTCAATCGACCGTACTCCGATTACATAGGAGATTTCTTTTCCCTGGAAGAGAAGGCTTCGGAGCATCGAATCCAACTCTGGATAGTCCTCTAACTTATGGAGCAGCGAATCAAACAACGTGTTTGGTTCAGATAATAAAATGCGGACCGCCTTCAAAAATCCATCTTCCGTCCACGCGCTCTGCCTGTCTGGAAATAATTCATCACCGGCAACCCTTTCATCCATAAGTTTACAAAGCCTGGATACCAGATACGGATACCCTGATGTATAATCATGAAGCAGCCCCGCGATCTGACAGATGTCCATATTGGTATGATGGTCCTTCTCGTATTCGTTCAGCATTCCGATAATATCTTTTACCGAAAAACTCATATCTATCAGGAAATCTGCCGCAATATTCCACGGACTATTGACCTTCTGTTCCTCATCAGAACGGATTTTTCTCTTTATGCTTTTCACATCATAAATCCCGGCAAGGATCACAGAGTGGAAAGCCGCAACACTCTTCCTGTTGATATAATATCCACGAAGCTGTGCAAGAAAATCCAGGAAAACCTGGTTGTTCGAAGCACTGTCCACCTCATCGACAAGCAGGATGACCGGTTTGGGGGCCTCTCTGCAGATATCGCTTAAAAATTCAAATAGCTCCAGAAGTTCCAGTTCTGTTTTATGTTTTTTAAGCTCTTCCTTTAAGGGCATAGTCTGTCTGGGATTAATCCTTGCATCTCTTTCCAACGCCCGAATAAAATGTCTGGCAAAAGCAACGGAAAAAACATTTTCGTCTTTAAATTTTGCCGCACCCAGCATTTGAAAATCCAGACTCACCACGATATAATCCTTTTTTAAAAACGCTCCCAATGCCTGGAGTGTCGTTGTCTTTCCATATTGTCTGGCCCGGTTGATGGTAAAATACTGACCAGCATCTACCATTTCTTTTATCTTTTGAAGGCGTTCTGTAATATCGACCATGTAATGCAGATCAGGTTGGCAGTCTGCGTTAACGTTGAACATTTTGTCAATTTCCATCTTAATCACCTGTTCCTCTCAAAAATACGATCGTATATCCCCGGTCTGCTTTCAGGCGGCCTGCATGGCGCCTCCAAAGAGCCAGTAAAACCGGCTCTCTTTTTTCCTAGTATACAGGCTTTCACAGAAAAATACAACAAACTCATTGCAGTTCCTTTCCTTCTGCGCCCTGCTCGTTACTGGTCAGACCCTGGCCAAAAGTAAAAATGAATATACCAAGCAGCTTCTCTCTGACACGAGGAAGCTACTTGGCATTATTCTGGAAATATGGCTTATTAACAGCGGACCGATTTACTATTTTCGTAAACAATGATAAAATAATTTCATGGAGGGGCGAAATAAGATGATTACTTTAGATAACAGCCAGTGGAATCAATTGGACGAAATGATTCTGAATTTACATATACAGAAGGATGTTACTGCATTGCAGACGCAGATCCTGGAGCGGCTCGCGGTTTTGATTCCCCATCGGCGTTCCTTTTTCGACCTGTGTACCACGCAGAACGGGCAGCGGGTCTTTTTCGCGCCGGTTTCCCTGAGAATCACAAGCCGGACACAGCTTCTGCGGATGGTTTATGAGAAGATGAGCATTGCGGCAGCGTTGCCGGAGGAACCGTTGGATTTGGATAAGTGAGGTTGACAATCCGTTAAAAAATCAGTATTGACTCTCCCGCGGCGTCATGGTTTAGGATGAAACCGAAAGGAGGAAACAAGACCATGAAAACCGTAAAAGAGGTGTCGGAGATCACAGGGGTGAGCATCCGGACGCTGCGGTATTACGATGAGATCGGGCTTCTGAAGCCGGCGGCGATGACCGAAGCCGGCTACCGCTTATATGACAACCGGACCATCGAAAGGCTCCAGGAGATCCTGTTTTTCCGGGAGCTGGAGATCCCTCTGGCGGATATCCGGAGGCTCCTGGACAACCCGGATTATGACCGGGAGCAGGTTCTTCGGACGCAGAAGTCCCTGTTGGAGCGGAAGCGGAACAGGCTGAACGGGATCATCGAACTGATCACAGATGTAATGAAAGGAGTCAATATCATGAGCTTTGAAGCATTCAGCAATGAAGAGGTACAGAAGATCTTAGACCATACTCTGGAGTGTATGCCGAAACAGAATCTGGAGGAACAGGCGGAAAAATACGGCGGCCTGGAGCAGTACCGGGAGTACCTGGCGTCCGGCTTTCAGAATAAGCAGGCGCTCTCGGATATATTCCGCTGGTACGGCAGCAAGGAAAAGGCCATGGAAGCCATCCTGCAATCCACCGGGAACACGGAGGATTTTGCGCAGCCCCAGGAGGAAAACGAGCAGATCTACCGGCAGTTCATGAAGGCAAAGGAAACCGGGGATGCATTACTTGCAGAAGAGGCCGTGAAAAGGCTTGCCGAGAGCTACAAGAACATGTTCCGGCTGGACAACGCAAGGAGCATCCTGCTGGATCTGGCGAAGGAATATCTGCAGAACGGGAAACTGGCGGAGGTGACGGACGCGCAGTTTGGAGAAGGCTGCTCGGAATATGCGGCGCGGGCGATCCGGGAGTATTATGGGGTATGATATGGAACAACTGAGGAATCCTGAAGGAAGATGAATGAACTTATGAAGGGCCGGCGGTCACAGAAAGTTCACAAAAAAATTAGCACTCGCTATTGACGAGTGCTAATTTGCGTGTTATAGTACAGATAGAACAAAGGAGAAGGAAAGAAAGGAACCACTTAGAAGTCCCGTTTCCTTCCTGGTATAATCCGCAGGAAGTATCTTGATACGAATTATACGAAGCATCCCCGGTTCGAGTTAACAAGTTGTTTTTCATTAGAAAAGGAGCGATGACTTATGATGACACCCAGTATTTTTGGAGAAAACTTATTTGATGATTTATTTGATGGATTTTTTGATTTTCCCGCGTATGACAACAGGGCAATGGAGAAAGCACAGAGGAAGCTGTACGGTCGCCACGCAATGCATATGATGAAGACAGACGTACAGGAGCATGATGACCACTATGAGGTAGACATTGATCTGCCCGGTTTTCAGAAAGAAGAGCTTTCCCTGGAACTGAAAGACGGATATCTGGTAGTCGGCGCGGCAAAGGGGCTCAGCAAAGACGAGGAAGATAAGAAGACCGGAAGGTTTGTACGCCGGGAGCGGTATGCAGGCAGTATGAGCAGATCGTTCTATGTCGGAGAAGAGGTAAAGCAGGAAGACATCCATGCCAGGTATGAGAGCGGGGTACTGAAGCTGGCGATCCCAAAGCCGGAAGAGAAAAAGCCGCAGGTTGAGGAAAAGAAGTATATTGCCATCGAGGGATAATGGCCCCTCTTTTATAGATGAAGCAACGGATATACAACCCGGAGCGCGGGACAGTGCAGAAGCTGTCCGGCTCCGGGTTTTTGTGATTTGGATAAGAGGAGAAAATAGCAGGATACATTGACTGAAATGCTGCGTATGAGTATAATTAAAGAAAAAGTATTGTTAGAGATAACTCGGTAAAGAGGCAATGCGAGCCGGACATGACACAAAAAGCAATACAAAGTAAAGGAGACTGTTTTATGGACAAAAAAGCAATGTACAAGTTAACCTACGGATTATTCGTCCTGACCGCAAAGGCGGACGGCAAGGACAACGGCTGCATCATCAACACGGCCATCCAGGCGGCGTCGGAGCCGAATCAGATGAGCATTGCAGTGAACAAAGCAAATTTTACCCATGATATGATCAAGCAGACCGGAGAATTTACCGTATCGATCATCAGCCAGGATGCGGATTTTGAACTGTTCAAGCGGTTTGGGTTCCAGTCAGGGCGGGACGCGGACAAGTTTGCCGGCTTTGACGCATATGAGACCGGGACCAATGGCATCCGGCATATTACGGAGGGAACCAATGCGTATATTTCTGTGAAGGTAGAGAAGACACAGGATCTGGGTTCCCATACGATGTTTATCGGGACCATCACCGATATGGAGGTTTTGAGCCAGACGCCGTCAGTCACCTACGAGTATTATCTGAACAATATCAAGCCGAAGCCGCAGGCAGCAGGCAAAACGGAGAGCGGCAAGACCGTATGGCGCTGCCGGATCTGCGGGTATGAATATGTGGGGGCGGAGCTGCCGGAAGATTTTATCTGCCCGCTGTGCAAGCACCCGGCTTCGGATTTTGAGAAAGTAGTTTTATAAAATGACAGCTCATTCTGCGGCCCAGTATTACGCTGCATGGCTGCAGGTAAGTACAGTATTGGGGATTGCCCCCTGGCAGGGCAGTCCCCATAATAAATGAAAATTTTCCACCTGTACGGTTGCAATCCGAAGTCTGTAACTTCGGCCTGCAAGCTCAGCGCATAGAGCTTATGTAAACAATGCTTCCAACGGCTCTGTCTTTTTGTACTGGACATATTTTCCCCTGACCGCCCGGCTCACGGTAGACACAGAGACCCTCAAGTCCGCCGCGATGTCCTCCATTCCCATGGGCTTCAAGGAGTCCCGATGTATAAAATAATCCTCCTGCCGCGCCAAAATCGCTTCCATAATGCGGGTAATGGTTTTTCGCCTCTGTTCCACACAGCCGAACACAAACCTGGCCCGTTCCAGTCGTTCCTTGAAGTAAGCGGTGAGCTCGGGATCCGTCGCGTCCTTCATCATGTGGATGTAATAATCGCTGAACCGGTATTCCCCCATCCACTGGTCGTTGATCTCCACGGTCCATTTTCCCCCTGGGCGGGACACGATGATATCCGGCACAACATAGGATGATTCCTCCGACTGGACGTCCATGAGCGGGCGGGGGTTCAGGCTTCCGATCAGGTGGATATATTCCTTGACCCGGATCGTGGAAATGCCCAGGCTCCGGGAGATGGTCCCGATTTGTCCGCTGACCAGCTCTGTCAGATAATCCCGCAGAAGCACGCATAATGTTTCCTCGGCAAGATCCTTTGCCTCCAGCTGCCTGATCAGGCATTCCGCCAGATTCGGCGCAAAGATCCCCGCAGGCTCCAGCTCCCGCAGGATGGCAAGGCACTGATCCAGCTCCTCCTTCGGATAGCCGGACTCGGCGGATAGCTCGCCGGAATCATGGGTGAAAAATCCCTTCTCGTCCAGACAGTCCACCAGATAGCTCATCATTTTCATCTGTTTCTGGGAATAGTCCTTCCAGTTCAATTGTCCCAAAAGGAGTTCCTTTACCGGGTCGCCGGATCTGGCTGAAAATTCCTGCTCAAAATGTTCTCTGTCGTCAGGATTGCCGGGGTGCTGGTCTGCGTAGGAAGTCCCGGCATCGGACTCAGAAAACTTTTCAATGCTTGTCATCAGGTCATTTTCCCGCTGCTCCGCGCGCTCCAGCAGCGGGTTTTCCAGATATTCATTTACCATAAAATCCTCCAGCTCCTGGTTGGTGAGCGCGAGAATATCCAGGGACTGTACCTGGCCGGCGGACAGGACCTGCTTCTGTTCGGCGGCGGTGTAATTCATTAAATCCATAGGCTTCCTCCGTGATTCGTATTTTTCGTTAACAGCTTTTACCCCAGGCCGACTATATCTCGGTTGGCTTTATAGTAGTTAGTTCCGGCGGCCTTATCCTTTTCCAGATAGTGATGCTCCACCAGATTTTCCAAAATCTTTTTCCGGAAATAAGAAGAGTCGCTTAATTCCAGATATTCTGCGATCTCGGCGGCCTTCCTTGCGGTATTGTAGCAGAAGGACAGTACCTTTTCATCATGCGGGGTCCCATTTGGTACAGGTACAAATTCCACATTTTCGGCATCATCCGCGATCACACCCTCGGAATAGGTCAGATCCGGCAATACCAATGTAAAATGATCCGACGCGGAATAGATATAGGGGCGATGGCGCTCATCAGCATCCATATATTCCTGCATGATTTTATCAAAGCCTGTGCCTGCCGCTTCCATAACATTGCATTTGACCAATATCCCGCAGATCAATTCATTTCTTCTTTTGGAAATTATTTTAGACAGATCATAAGTTTTGCCAATCTTTTCTCCCTGATAAAAACTTCCCGGTGAAGAAATTTCGAGCCTGTCTTTCAACATATCGACTTGAATCTGCGTTCCATCCAGAAAATAATCTCGGTGTGCTACGGCGCTTACAATGCCTTCAAACAAGGCGCGTTCCGGATAAGAATCAATCGTTACGCGAGAATTTGCCAGCTTGATAAAGGTATGGTTCATTCGCTGCTTTACAAATTCCAGCATATAGCAAATGCTGTCTGTGATATTTCCTTTGAAACGATTGATGGTGACGATTCTTTCGCTGCCTTTATTAAAACCTGAAAAGACAGAGCACTGCACTTCTGTTTTGGGCTGATCATACCCGTCCCGGAACAGCAGGGCACCGTTTTTAAGTTTGTGATCCGGCGTAAAAAATCCAAGCGACATCAGCGCTTTGTCCGTCAGCTTTGCGCCGCCGTTATGCTCCTGGTGAAATGCAAAAAGTTTGGAAAATTCCTCTCTTACATAGATTTCTTCCGATTCAAGAATATCAAATTGTGTGTTGCTGCTCTTAATACTCATCTGAATGATTTCTTCATAGGTCGCGCCGTTTGTAAATCCATCCCGCCTCATATAAATAGAAGGGATATGATTAAATTTTACAATGACCGGTTTTATCAGAGATTCCGTTACATCCACCCTGATCAAATATAATTCCCGTCCATTTTTTTCATATCGGATGAAAGATATCCGCAATGCGGGCTTTGGAAACAGGTGTTCATTAATCTGATTATTCAAAAAGTTGCGCTCATTGTCCGCATCTTTTCTGGAGAATCCGATTAATTTGTTTGTCTTATCTTCTACGCCGATGAAAAAAGAGCCGCCTTCCGCATTAGAAAATCCTGCGATCGTCTTGAGCCAGCCGACAACATCATTTCTGCTCAGCTTTGCTTTGCATTCCATATTCATATCTTCTATTGCAGAAATCGCAACCAATTGTTCCAGATACATGATCTCCTCCTGTGAATCGATATCTTTGAAGTACTTCAATTATACTTCAAAGCAACTTCAAAGTCAACTTCAATACGACTTCAAAATACGATTGGAGAGGTTGAAATCCATTTGATTATCTTCTATAATAGGGATATACTTAGCAACTTCGGATCAGGAAACGGATATGGAGGCAATATGGAGAACATTTTTATATCGGATATCACAATAGAATGTGTCAGGCATTTGAAAAATATTACGATACCACTGTCAGACGGAGAGAGAAAGCATTTGATTCTTACAGGCAAAAACGGAAGCGGAAAGACGAGTGTACTGGAGGCGCTGTCTGATTATTTAAATCTTCGAATCACTTCCAAAGAAGTGGCAAATATATTACGTAGTCTAAGCAGTCTTCTACAAGACCCAAAAGCAAGGAGGGATGAAAAAAACTGGGTCGAATATCATGAAGAAGAATTAGAAAAAACGGGTGCCACAAAAACAGGTGTGAAATTACGGTTCAATTGCCAGGAGGAATTACTAAGAGATTACTTTAAAGAGGGAGAATTTGTTTTAGCATACTATAAAGCAGAGAGGGCATTTTATGCAGAGCAGCCAGGCCATATTGAAAAGGTAGAGCTGAAAGATATATATACGATGGAAGAGATGCCACGGCAGGAATTTATAAAATATTTGGCGGATCTCAAGGTGACGGAAGCATTGGCCAGAAGTAACAGAAAACAGGAAAAAGCAGAAGCAATTGCAGAATGGTTCGCGAAGTTTCAGGATTTGTTGCAGAAAATATTTGACGACTCATCTCTTGAATTGATATTTGAAGAAGATACATTTTCATTTTCCATAAAGGAAAAAGACAGAGAAGTTTTTGACTTCAATACATTGGCGAGCGGTTTTGCGGCGGCTTTGGATATCATCTTAGACGTAATGATGCGAATGCAGAAAAGCAAGGGACGGATATTCGATTTCAACATGCCGGGAATTGTTCTGATTGACGAAATCGAGACTCATCTTCATCTTGAACTGCAGAAGAAGATACTGGATTTACTGACAACAATATTTCCAAATATCCAGTTTATCATGTCTACGCATTCGCCTTTCATATTGAACAGCCTGTCCAATGCAGTGATATATGATCTGGAAAAAAGGATGCTCGTACAAGATGGGCTGGCGAATATTCCTTACAGCGGCATTGTTGAGGGATATTTTAAATCCAGCGAACTGTCATATTCGTTAAAAGAGAAATATGAGAGATATAAGATACTTACTCAGAAACATGACCTGTTAGATGATGATTTTGAGGAGATTGCGCAACTGGAAATGTATTTGAACGAGATCCCGGATTACCTGGCGCTTGGCATTACTACAGAATACCAACGGATAAAAATGGAATTTGAGAACAGGGAGGACCTTTGATGGTTAAGGTAAAACGTACGTTTCCGGCCCCTGCGTCTTTGGAGATTGAATCAAAGAAAAGAACCGGGAGCTATGAGAAGCCGGATGTGATAAGACAACTGAGAGACGATTTTCATAATAAATGCTATATATGTGAAATGAAGAATCTGCAGGATCCTGAGGTGGAACATTTACTGCCGCATAAAAACGGAAAATATTGGGACAGGAAGTTTGACTGGAATAATCTTTTCTGGTCATGCGGCCACTGCAACAGTGTTAAAAACCAAAAGAAGTATGATATGGGAATCATAGACTGCTGTAAGCTGGATCCTGAAAAAGTGATTTTTTTCAGGATGACTGAGAATGCGGTTGCGGCAGATGCAAAAAACGAGAATGATGTATCGGCAGTAGTGACGGCGGAGCTGGTCTGCGAAGTATTTAATAAAAAGAATACGGGGTTGAGAGATTGCAAAACGGAGATGAGATTTCAGGAGCTTACCAGGGAAATGAATCTGTTGTATGATAATCTTGAAGAAATAAAAAAGCACCCGGATTCTAAATTCGTATTGAGAAAATTGAAAGCATTGCTGAGGAGAGAATCGGCATTTGCGGCATTTAAAAGGGAGTATATCCGGGAACATGCAGAGCGTTTCCCTCAGCTCAGGCAATATATTGAATGATACAATGAGTTACTGTTTGAAAAGTGGTAAGGAACTGTGCAAAAATAACTTGCCTTTTTTGCGCAGTTCCTAAGCTTCTTACAGCGTGAACTCTCCACCGGGCTGCTTTCAGTAAAACTCAGCCCGCCAGATACAACCGATACAATGCGCCTAACTCTCGGATCTCCCGCATCAGCCTTCCCTTTTCCTTCTGGAAATCCCGGCGGGGCATCAGCGCGATCCGCTGAACTACGGCAAAATTCAATCCGCAGATAAAGGAGACCGCGGCATCGGTATCTAAGTCCTTTTTCAAATCCCCCTCCTGCTTTGCCCGTATCAGCAGATCGGTGAAAAATCTGGTAAGCCTGTCCGCATGAGGCAGGGTAAGCCGCGCCATGGCTTCCATGGTATCGGGCGTTTCCTGATTCTGGGAATGTATTTGAAATAAAAGCAGCAGCGACAGCTCCTCCTGATGCTCCATCGCGTCCGCAAAAAAATCCTCTATAAACCGTAAAAAGTCATCCAGAGCGTTTTCGCCGGATGAAAAATTTTGATATGTGGGCGTCCATTGCCCGAGGATCTCCTTTTGCAGCGCCAGCAGAATATCATCACTGTTTTTAAAATATTTGTAAAGCGTGACCGCGGAAATATCGAGCCTACGGGCCAGTTTTTGGATATTGAAGGAATCCATTCCCGCGGCAAGGATCATGGCACGGGCGGCATTTAAAATTTCCTCCCGCCGTTTTCGGCGGATCTGTTCAAAATAAGCGGATTGATCCATTGTAATTCTGTCCTTTTCATTTTTCTGAGGTTTCTTAACATATCAATTCAAAGGGAATAGCCGGTATATCTGCCTGATTGTACAGATTGACCAGATACCACCGGGTCCGCGCAAATTCTACGGAGACTTTCCCGATCCCTTCCGGAAGCAGGATCACCAACTTCTCGCCTTCCACATCAGCGGTAACTGGAATTTCCTCTCTGCGGTCTGCGCTGTCTTCCGCATCAGTACCAGCCAAGATCGCTTCGCTGTAATCCGCCCTGCTTTCCTCACCGGCGTCAGCCAAGATCGCTTCGCTGTAATCCGCCCTGCTTCCATCACCGGCGTCAGCCAAGATCGCTTCGCTGCAATCCGCGTTACCTTCCGCATCAGACGCAGTCAAACACTCATCTCCGCAGCCGGCCCCATGTCCGGCTTCTTCACAAGCAGGCTTCTCCGCACCGGAAATTTCCACCGGATAGACATGCAGTGCCTCCACCGCGTCACCCTTGACCTTCAGCCCGCCCTCTGCGTTCTGAAACACGATCTCAATGCGGCTGCCGTCCCGCCGGATGCTTTCTGCCATGGGCGCGTCGCATAGCAGCGATTCTCCGTATACATGCCCTCTCGCCAGAAGCGCAAGGCGTTCCCCTACGACCTTTTTGTCCTTTGGATGAATGTCCATCTGCTCTCCCGCATCGGAAATGGAGCATAAATATGCATTGCTTACGGTTCTCGCAGCCATTTCCTGACAGCTTCGGATCGTCATGTAATCCCGATTTCCCGGACCGTCCAACAGCCAGTTTTCCCATCCCGGAAGCTGCACGAACAGGAAGGGAAGCCCGGCATCCTTCCAGAGCGCGCGCCAGTCTCCGATCAAAGCAGCCAGCATGTCCCGGTACAGGCACTGCTTCCCGGGCTCATCGTCGCTTTCGCCCTGATACCAGAGAAATCCGCGGATCCCATAGGGGGCGATCGTTTTCAGCATATGCTCATACAGAGATCCCGGAATTTCACACGGCATCATGCATTCCAGATAGTCCTCCGTGCCGGCCGGCATGTTCTGAAAAAAATCCGCCAGCTCCTCGGGGCTGAGTGTCCTTGGCAGCACGGTTTCCCCGAAAGGATCACCAAAGGGGTCTCCCCTGTGGTTCATCGGATTGCCGTGCTGCTTTTCCCAGTATTCCTCCAGATCCATTTCCGCGATCCGGTCCTCGTACATCTGCATCCACGGCTTTCCCGCGCGCTCCACGCTTTCCGCGGACATCCAGGCGCAGGATCGTGTTCCGCCCCAATTGCATCCGATGATCCCCACGGGAACATCCAATACGCGCTCGAGCTCCCGTTCAAAATAATATCCGACCGCGCTGAAATATTCCAGATTTTCCGGATCCGCTTTCCGCCAGATCCCCATCCTGCTGTAGTCAAATTCCTCCGCCTGTCCGTCATAGCTGACCTCCGGCACATCAAAAAAACGGACTCTCGGATTGCTGCAGTTCTTCAAGGCTTCCGCCCGGTGCTTTTCATAGCGCATGTGAAATTCCATATTGGACTGCCCTCCGGCAACCCAGACTTCGCCAACCGCGACCTGAGAAAATGTGATTGCCTCCGATTCCCCTGCCGTGGAAACAGAACGCAGTACGAGCTCTTCCTCATCGGAGGCATCCAATGGGGGCAGCGTCAGCGTCCAGTTGCCGGCCGCGTCCGCAGCGGCTTCCCCCTGTCTGCCCTGGATCTCCCCGCGGATCGTCTCTCCCCGCGCGCCGGTCCCCCAGATGACGACAGGCTTGTTCCTCTGTAAAATCATTCCGTTTTGAAATATTGCTGCTGGTTTCATCCTTTTCCTCCTCTGAATCCCCATGAAGCAATCATGTGCTTACATGCTGTAAAATGAATTAATATCATATTAACTCGTTTTCGCAAAATTTGCAATAGCTGATAAATGAAAAAGCAGAATGGACTTTAAACCTTAGTACGCCGATAAACGACCGAATATGCAGATTTAGACAAGCCAAAATAAAAGTTTATTTCATGACAGATCCTTAGCGCGGAAAAGGCTAAAATCCGTCTTATCTTTTCACTGATTTTGTTGTAAAATAGAAACAGAGTGAATGAAAAGGAGACGATTCAGCATGAAGAGAAGGAAGAAAATCTATCTGTATATGACCGCTGCCCTGATACTTCTTTATTTTGGGCTGGTGTCGCTTCTTTACTTTTCTGAATATTCCAGCGGCAGCGCGATGATCCGCACCTTCGGTGACGCGGTCTGGTATTCCCTGGTGACGCTGACCACGGTGGGATACGGCGACCTGACGCCGGTCACTCCCCTGGGATATGCGGTCGGAGTGGTATTCCTCCTTCTGTCCGCGGGGATCATGATGACCTTATTCGGCGCGGTCATATCCTTTGTCACCAGTGAGGGGCTCCCGCTCCTCCTGCTGGGCCTGCAGAGGAAAAAGGACTGGTATTACTTTGCGGATTATGGTCCGGAATCCTATACCCTGGCTGCCAACATCTACAAGGAGGATCCGAATACGGTGATCATCTTCGGGGAAAAAAGGGAGGACCAGATGGAATTTCCGGACTATCCCTGCCTGTTCATCAGCGTTTCCCCCAGCCGTATCGTTGCGTGTAAGAAAAACAAGGGGAAAAAATGCAGAGTTTTTCTCATGAAGGAAAACGATATCGGCGTGAACAGCCGCGCGGTTGACCTGTATCGATTGCCGGTGGAGGTTTACGCAAGGACAACCAACGGTCAGGACCATGTCTCAGGAAATATCAATTTTTTCCACAGCTATGACTGCTGCGCCAGACAATACTGGCGTTCCAAGCCGCTGTGCAGCCATGAGGATACAATCATCATCATTGGATTCGGGAACTATGGGCGATGCATTCTGGAAAGGGCGATCCTGATCAACATTATTTCTGCGGATCAGCACGTGGCCTATCATATTTTTGGGGATCCCAGGAGATTTCTCGCCATGCACAGCCATCTGCGGGAGACGTTTTCCGTGGGGGCGGTTTCGGATACAATTGATTCTCTGATCTTCCATGACGACGCCTGGGAAACATATCATGAACTTCTGGAGCGGGCGGACCGCATCATCATCTGTCCGGATGACGAGCCGGAGGGGTGGAATATATTCTGGAGACTGAACCGGTATTACAGGATTCGCGGACAGATCGACCTGCACAGCAGCCGGAAGGCTCCCGGAGTCTCCTATTTTGGTACAAATGAAGAAATCTACACTCCGAATCAGATCATGCGGACAGGACTGAACAAGGCGGCGATCATGATCAATGAGCTTTTCCGCAGCTCGGTTTCTTATCCTACCTATAGCTGGGAGGAGCTGGATGACCTCCACCGGGAGTCCAAGATCGCCGCGGCAGACCATATACTGATGAAGATCCGCGTCCTGCTCAAAGACGAGACGATCACGGAGCTGACCTCCGGGACGGTGGAAAAAGCGTATCGTACATACTGTGAAACAAAGACTGACAAGTCTATGCAGGATATGTACCGCAGGCTGGACCATATGCGGTGGCTCCGTTTTTATACATTTTATAACTGGAGCTACGGCCCCGCCCGGGATGATGCCGCAAGACAGCATCCCATGTTCTGCCCGTACGCAGAGCTGACGGAAGAGCAGAAGCGGGAGCGCGATGCCGCGTGGGAGCTTTTGGGAAGCATCTCCTCGGCGCTTTAGGATTGGACTTGTGTTTTGGCGGGAGCAATACAGATCATCTGACAAGCTGCGGATACTTCTCCTTATTCCTGCGCTTGCATTCATACATGATCTCATCCGCCTTTTGGAGGATCTCGTCATAGGACAGATGATTGTCTGCCCCGTCGATATCCACAACGCCGTAGCTGAAGCTGCACTGATATTCGGCATAGTCCCCGGTCTGGAAATCGCGGAGGATCTCTGCCATCTTCCGCTCGATCAGCTCACCGATACTGCCGCTGAGCACAAGGCAGAATTCGTCTCCGCCGATCCGGGCAAAGGTGTCCTCGCTTCGGAAATTGGTTTTGATCAGTTCTACAAAATTCTGAATATAAATATCGCCTTCCAGATGTCCGTACTTATCATTTACATATTTGAGGCCGTCCAGATCGAGATAGCAGAGCGTGGTGTTCTGCTCCTCCCGGAGGACCATTTCCATATACTCTTCAAAAAACAGACGGTTCTTGATCCCTGTACCCGGATCATGGTACGCTTTGCTGGTCAGAGTATGGGCGGCGCGCTTCTCATCTGTGATATCAACGATGATGTGTACGTAGGAGTCATGCTCCTTCCACTCGATCGGAAATGAAGTGATCCGGTAATAGGTGTCGGCCTCGCCGGTCATTTCCCACACCTTGTACTGTTCCTCACTGTTCCACTTGAGGATCTCACCGTGGAACGGGAGCCGCTTTTTACAGGCAGTGCAGACCTCCGAAGCCACGAGCCCTTCCTGTTTTTTCTTATTGCAGTACAGGATTTCCTTTGTATTCATATCGATAACGAGGAGCCACTCCTTCCGTTTGCTGAGCATCTCAATCATCAGCTCGTTATAGCCCTCTATCATCTCGGCGCGGTTCTGGGATCTTATGACCTCTTCCTTCAATTCAGCTTCCCGTGCCCGCAGCTTTTCAAGCTCTTGATTCAGCCGGGCCTCCCGCGCCCGCAATTCCTCAACTTCCGCCTGCAGTAATTGAAAGTCATGCTTCAGGGAACGGTAAGGCTCTTCCAGTGTCGAATCTGTCCGACTGTTCATCAAAGTTTTATCTTCCACGATCAATTCCCTCCCTGGTTTGATTTCTATGAGTTATTTTAGCACATTTTAAAAACACTTACAATTCATCCGGGAGAAAATAAAATAAATATCTGCTCAGTATGGGCGCAAGTTTAGTCCTGATTCCGCCAGTCCAGCGGGCTCACTCCCGTATTCTTCTTGAACAGCCGACTGAAATACCCCTGATCCTGATACCCGATCATCTCGCTGACCTGCTTTACGGACAGCTCCGGGTTGTGGGACAGGTAATGCTTCGCCTGGGACAAACGCATCTGGGTGATGAATTTCAGCGGGGACATCTGGTACTGCTGCTGGAAGATCTTCGTTAAATAGCTGGGGCTGTAGTGCATGCTGCCCGCGATCAGGTTCAGGTTGATATCCATATTATAATTTTGGACCAGGTAATCCCGCAGGGTGGCGGCGATCTGCTCCGGGGAGTTCCGGGTCATGGATTCGTTGAAAATGTCCTCGTAAGCCTTCTGCTCGATCTGATACTGCTTCCGGATGTTCCCAAGGGCCAGGGTCAGCTCCTCAGGATCTACAGGCTTTAACAGATATTCGGACACATGCAGGCGGATGGCGCTCTGTGCGTATTCAAAATCAGAATATCCGCTGATGATGATAAATTTTGTCAGAGGACAGTGGTTGTAGACATTTTTCAGAAGCTCAATCCCGTTCATGACCGGCATCCGGATATCCGTGATCAGGAGGTCCGGGTTATGTTCTTTTACAAGCCGGTAGGCCTCGTCCCCGGTCTGTGCCTTCCCCGCGACTTTAAAATCGGGGGCGCACGCTTCGATCTTTTCCGCCAAATGGTCTAAAAGCAGGCGTTCATCCTCTGCCACAATGACTGAATATTTTGTAGTTCCCATAATGCTTTCTCCTAAGTAAAATATGCTCCCGTCCGATTGAGACGGCAATCCGCATAATCAGGCCTGCGGCCGCAGTCTCCGGGCCGATAACGCCGTGTTTTCCGGAACCTACGGAGCCTTCGCGCGTCTCCCGATGGTCACGATCCCGTGGTGCTGCCCGGTATTTCCATATTCAAAAATGATCTGTTCCCCGCAGTGCAGGCGCCAGCGTATGTACACATTGAGCAGCCCCAGGCCGTCGATGTTCAGCTCCGGCAGGCCAGGCTGTTCGTCCGCGGTTTGGATGCGCTCCCGGATCTGCTCAAGGGCTTTTTCGGAAAATCCGGTGCCCGAATCCTCCACCTCAATCCGCCAGGCGTCTTCGGTGATCACGCTCCGGATGGAAATGTCCCATGGAGGCTTGCAGTCAATCCCGTATTTCAGCGCATTTTCCACGATGGGCTGGATGATCAGCTTGGGCACGGGCACATCCAGGATGGACTCGTCCACCTCAATGGTGTAATTCAGATTTTCCTGAAAACGTACCTTCATGCAGTACAGATACTTCCGCACGTAATCCATTTCCTCCCGAAGGGTGACGGGAGCGTTGGAACTGCCTGTGATGTACCGCATCATCCGGGTCAGGTTCCGGCAGATCGTGATGACCTCCTCTTTCCGCTCCTTCTCCGCAAGCACGATGATGCTGGCCAGCGTATTGTAATAAAAATGCGGATTGATCTGGGACTGCAGGGCCAGGCTCCGGGACTTCAATTCCTGGGCGCGGGAATCCAGCAGCGCGTTCATGGAATTTTTCAGGTTTACGTTCATATCGGCAAATTCCTGGTTCAGCTCTTCCAGCTCTGCGAAGGAATTGCTCAGCTCCGCCTTGTTGTTTTCATCCAGCGTATCCAGCACGGTACTGCGGATGACCCTCTTCAGCTTCCGGATCGGTTTGATGAGCTGGCGGGAAGTCATATAGGAAAAGACCAGACAGAGACCCACCATCAGAAATACAACCATGATCAGAAAGTCCAGCATATTTCGGACCGGAAGAAGAACCTGAGCTTCGTCCTGGACGATTACATGAGTCCAATGGGTGTAGGAGGACGTTTTGTGAGTCACCAGCTCCCGCTCCCCTTCGGCGCCCCAGGTTTTCAGGGACTCACTCTCCGGCTGTCCGCTCACCAGGGAATAATAGTCCGACGGGATATGGGATTCCTCAGATTCCACGTAAGGATAGACCTGGCGGCCGTCGGAATCGTAAATATAGACTTCCGGGGCATTTTTGGTCCGCTTCTTGTAAGTGATGATGCTCTTGAAAACAGAGGAGCATTTTTTCATGGTCTCAATCACACCGATCTCTTCCTTGGAGCTGTCCTGCAGTGTGCGGTAGAGGGAAATATACCAGGTGGGCGGCGTGCTGGAGGTGCCGCTTGTCTTTAAGTCGTTTGTGGCATAGGGCAGGCTGATGGTCTTTTTTCCGGCGTTTTTTGAAACCTCGTCCATCCAGTCCAGGGTGCTCAGATCTATGGGATAAATGTTCGTCTTGGTTCCCACCCGCAGGAGATAGCCGTTGTAATCGTAGAGGTTGATCTGATCCGCGTTCAGGTTCGTCCCGTTGATGGACATGAAAAGCGTGGTCAGATTCCGAAATTCATCGGAGGCGGCGGGCACGTCCATCCACTCGGATAGCTGTTTTTTGATCCTGCTGCTGTATGCAATGTTGATGGAAACGTTGTCCAGCTCGCGCAGCTCCGCATCGGTTCGGGAGAGGAAGGAGTTGTTGAGCTCCTGCAGGCTTTTGGTCTCCCTCTCGATCAGGATTTCGGAGGTGTACTGGAAGAAAAAGATCGAGAAGAGGAGGACGACGATCATGGCCATGAAAAAATAGGTCAGGAAAAAATGGGTCTGGAGTTTGTGCCTCATATGAAAATGTCCTTTGTGCGGTTTTATGAATTACTTCTTTTTTAAATATTTGATGGCGCATATTATTATCAGAATAGCGGCGGTTATTTTGACAATTGATTCAAAAACAGCGAAAAATATCGATAAATAAGCAAGATACATGGCGAACCTCCTTTGTTGTTTGAATATTCATATGTTTAAGATGATTATAACATATAATTACACAAAAGGAAAAGAAAAGGGAAAAGATATTCTTGCAATTGCATTAGTTTGTTTATACCCTTTAGCGCACTGTCTTGTACAGATCTAGCCGCAGCACACGGGAATGTCAAAAAAATCAGTCAAAATCAGAAAATCAACGAGAAAATGCACAACACAAACTCCCTGAAAGAATCAAAAATGTATAAAATAAATAAACAAAAGTGGAAAATGTACAAAAAACTGTGAAAATTGTAAAAAATGTCCTAATTTAAAAGCGAAAAGTACATAGACTGAACTGGGAAAAGGAGGTAGGATTAGTGTAACAGTAACAAAAAACACAGGACTGCAAAAACAGTCAAGGGAGGATGAAAAATGAAGAAAAAAATGATCAGTGCGTTGTTGTGTACGGCTATGGTGGTTACGATGATTGCCGGGTGTTCGGGGGGATCTTCGGACGGCGGAAGCCAGGGCGGAGACTCCGGCGGAAGCACGGAAGCCGACGGCGGCAGTGACGGCGGGGAAGACGCAGGCAGCGCGGATTTCGCGGGGGAGGAATTGAGCATCCTGGTATCCGCGGGGTGGATGGATAACCGGTATGACGATACCATTGCAAGATTTGAGGAGACCTATGATGTGACCGTGGATCTGCAGACGATTCCGGCGGATCAGTACAGCGATATCCTGCAGTCCAAGCTTTCCACGGATTCCTGCGCGGACATCTTCTGGATTCAGTCCAATCCGTTTGCGATCAGCTCCGTGATCGTGGACCCGGAAAAATACTGCATCGATTTTTCAGACGCAGGCTGGAAGGACATTATGCCGGAAGCAAGGCTGTCCTCCTGCGAATATGAGGACAAGCTGTACGGACTGCAGATCTGGCACAATTCACCGGAATATGTCATGGTCTACAACAAGACGTTATTTGATGAACTGAAGCTGGACATTCCGACGACTTACGATGAACTGCTGGAGGTCTGCGAAAAGATCGCGGCAGAGGACATCACACCGTGGTTCCTGCCCGGAGCGGACGGATGGCAGCATCAGCTCGCGTTTTTCCAGATCGGCGGCGTGTATGAGGAGGCAGAGCCGGGACTGTATGACGCGCTGAACGAAAATACGGCTACCTTTGCAGACAACGAGAAGATGCTGGAAGTGCTGGAACAGTTCAAGGAATTATCTGACAAAGGATATTTCGGAGAGGACTGGATCGGAACCGACAGCGCCAACATGGCAAATGAATTTGGCGACAGGAACTGTGCGATGGCAATGGCAAATTCCAGCTATATCAAGCAGATCCAGGAAGAAACCGGCACAGAGGATGAATTTGGTCTGTTCCTGATCCCGCTGGGCGACAACAGCAGCTTCCCCACCAATCCGGCAGGCCCCACCATGTTCGGCTATAAGGGAACAGAGCATGAAGAACTGGTTAAGACATTCTTTGATTTTGTGACAACCACAGAGAGCCTGCAGGAAATCCTGGACAATTCGCCGGCGTATACCAACCTGGACGTGAACGACGACGAACTGGAACAGCACTGGCTGCCGGAGGAAGAGGAGTTCATGGGAACTGTGGATGAGGACAAGATGGGTACGGCAGTGCTCCAGACCGGAACCAAGTACACCAACGACTACTGGGGAGACTTCGGCGCAGATATGATCTCCTTCTGTCAGGATCAGAGCGAAGCAAACGACGTCCTGAAAAATATGGATTCCAACCGGGCAGAAGCGGCGAAGATCGCCGGCGACAGCGCCTGGAAATAAATAAAACTGTAAAGACGCGGTTCACAGCGATTCAGCAGTTCCTTATGTGAACCGCGATAAGAGAAGCAGAGAAGGTAAAGTGCCGGAGGGGAGGCGCGCGGCATTCCCCCGGCGCTTTTTCAGGAATTATGAAAAAAAGAACAAGCCGGTTTTTCATGGTTCCGTAACTGGAAAGTGGTGGTTTTTTTGAAAAAAAATAAAATTTATCCCATGTGGTTCCTGCTTGTTCCGCTTGCGCTTTACAGTGTATTTTTCCTTCTGCCCAGTATCCTGGGAATCGGATATTCGTTTACGGACTGGAACTCCCGCAGCATGGGGGAAGTTAATTTTGTGGGACTTGAGAACTACATCGAAATATTTACATCGGACAAGGATTACCTGTCAGGGATCGGGCATACCCTGATGTTTACGGTCATTTCCAACATCGTAAAGCTGATTCCGGCCCTGTTTCTGGCAATTATGCTGAACGAGGGCATCCGGGGGAAGGGGCTGTACAGGACGCTTCTGTACCTGCCGTCCATTCTGCCCTATGTGATCATCGGTATTTTGTTTACGTCGATTCTGAATTACAACAACGGCATGCTCAACAGCGTGCTGGAATTTCTGCATCTGGATTTCCTGAAACAGAAATGGCTTTCAGACCTGAATGTGGTGTGGAAATCCATTTTCGGGGTAGACGCATGGCGGGGAGTCGGTTATGTCATGACCATCTTCATTGCGGGACTGAGTACCATTCCAAGATCCTACTACGAGGCGGCGCAGATCGACGGGGCCAACTTCTGGCAGAGACTCCGGTATGTGACGCTGCCCATGATCTCAGGCTCGGTTATGATCAACCTGGTATTCGGCATTACCTACGGACTCAAGGTATTTGACATCATCTACGTGCTGACCAACGGCGGGCCGGGGCATGCCACGGAAGTGATCACGACCTATTCCTACCAGCTCTATTCATCCGGGCAGTATGGAATGTCCACGGCGCTGAATACGATCCTGTTGCTGATCACTGCGGTGGTGGGTGTTCTGATCGTGAAAAATATGAGTAAGCAGGAGGTGCAGCAATGACGAAAAAAAGAATACTTGCGGTTTTGAAGCATGTGCTGATGATCCTGCTGTGCCTTGCGGTGGTGCTCCCGTTTTACCTTGTGGTGATCAACTCCTTTAAGACCAAGGGGGAGGCGGCCAGGATGAACCTGTCGCTTCCGACGGAGTGGCAGTTTTCCAACTACACGGAGGTCATTCGGAAAGGAAAGCTGATCCAGGGATTTCTCAACAGCCTGATCTATGCCGGCGTGTCCACATTGATCGGCGTGATCAGCTCCGCTATGGCGTCCTTCGTGATGAGCCGGAGACGGACAAAGGTAAATTCATTTTTGTATTATTTTGTACTCTGCGGGCTGTTTTTCCCGGTAAACTATGTCACCCTTTCCAGAGTGCTTGGCACCTTCCAGCTTACCAATACCAAGGCCGGGATCGTCATCGTATTTACCAGCGCCATGATTCCGTTCTGCGTATTTACGATCCGGAACTTTATCTCGTCCGTGCCGGTGGAGCTGGATGAGGCGGCGGTATTGGACGGGGCGGGGCCCTTGTCCCTGTTTTTCCGGGTGATCATGCCCATGCTCAAGCCGGTGCTCTTTACCTGCTTTATCCTGCAGTTCATGGGCGTGTGGAGCGACTTTTTGACTCCCTTGTATCTGTCGTCCAAGAGCAAGCTCTTCCCGATGACCATGGCGGTGTACCAGTTCTTCGGGAAAAATACAAATTATTGGAATTACATATTCGCGGATATCGTGCTGACCTGTATCCCGGTGATTCTCGTGTACCTGATCGGGCAGAAATACATCATCGGAGGGCTGACCTCCGGAGCGGTGAAAGAATAGAAGCAAATTGGTTACAAAAAAAGGAGGAAAAATATCATGAAAGATTTAGCAATGAACACGAAACTGATCGTACGTCCCATCGTCGGATGCCTGACCCACTCCCATTTCTGGGAGGGTCCGTGCCGTGCGGGGTACAGGGAGGACATGACCGTGGAGGCGGAGTCGGCTGCGGCTGACCAGGCATTTGAAGCGGCGAAGAAGGTGCTGGAAGGCGCTGCGGAGGAAATCCATTTCTTAGAAGCGGTGGACGCCCGCTATGATGAAAAATTTATCGTGGGAAAGGATGTTTTCGCGAAAATCGAGGAGGACATGGATCAGGTAGACTTCTTCCTCTGCATGAACTGGCGGATTCCGAAGCTGGAGCGCTACAAAAAGCCCATCGTCATTTTGCAGAATGGAAATGAAGGAATTGATTTTGCGGCGTACTGCAGAAACATCGGCGTGGAAGCGTATGTGGCAATGGATATACAGGATCTGAATGAGATTGCGCACCTGTTATGGGTAAGGAAGGCTGTGTCCGAGACCCGGGCGCTTGTGCTCACCGCAGGCGGACAGCCCACCTTCGGCATCCAGAGCCTGATCCGGGATCCGGAAGTGCTGCGTCAGAGGTATGGTTTTGAAGTGATCAAGCTTCCCTTCCGTGAAATTTTCAAATATATGGATCAGATCACCGACGAGGAGGCAAAACCGATCGCTGACCGGATCATCAACGGCTCCAAGGAAACGAAGGTGAATACGGACTGGTTTATCAATGATGTAAAATATTATCTGGCGGCGAAGAAAATGATGGACATCTACGACTGCAACGCATTTTCCACGGCGTGCCATGAGCTCTGCACCTCCGAGATTCCCCAGGAGCGGAAGTTCACGCCCTGCATGTGCCATTCCCTGATGAAGGACGAGGGGATTCCAAGCGGCTGTGAGGAAGATCTGAACGCACTGCTGGCCATGACCATTCTGCAGTACGCTGCCCGCCGTCCGGCATTTATGGGCAATCCGAACCACGAGACGGACGAGCTGCTGCGCATCCACCACGCGGTTCCGGCGCTGTGCATGAACGGATACGGCACGAAGCCTTTGGAATACAAGCTGTGGGCATTTACCGGGCAGGGCTTCGGCGGAAAGCTGCAGGTTGATTTTACGGAAAATGAACAGGATCATGTGACGCTGGCCCGCTTCAACCCGGCAGGGGATACGGTCTGCGTAAAGGTGGGACAGGTGCTCCGCTCCGAGTATGACGAGGTTTACTGCAGCCCCTACTATTATATCCAGATGGACGACGCGAGAAGGTATATGCATCATCTGGCGGGCTTCGGCCATCACCAGGTGCTGGTGTTCGGAGACTATATGCAGGAGCTGAAAGACCTGGCCAAGATCATGAACTTCAAGGTGCTGGAGGGCTGACCGGATATGATGTATTTGAATAATGCAGCAACGACATATCCCAAGCCGCAGTGTGTGACAGACGCGCACACTGCGGCTTTATCTGCACCTCCCGCCGGGCAGTTCCGCAGCAGCGGGCAGGGCAGGGGGAAGGATGTGTTTACAGGCTGCCGGGAAAATCTGGGCAGGCTGCTGGGGATCGGCAGCCCGGAGCGGATTTATTTTACATCGGGGGCAACGGATTCGCTGAACCAGTTGTTCCATGGAATGGAAAGAAAGGGAAAAAAGATCCTGGTCACCCAGACCGAGCACAACAGCGTCCTGCGCCCTTTGTATAACGGGATGGCGGCAGGAGCGGAGGTGGAGATTCTGCCCTGCGACAAATACGGACAGGTCAGCCCGGAAGTATTTGAGGAACGGATCAGCCCGGAGACAGGGCTTCTGGTTCTGAACCACTGCTCCAATGTGACCGGCATGATCCAGGACGCCGCCCGGTTCGGAGAAATTGCAGAAAAGCACGGGATTTTATTTATGCTGGACGCTTCCCAGAGCGCGGGATGCATTCCCATAGACTGTGATGGCTGGCATGTGGACGCGCTGGTATTTACCGGTCACAAGGGGCTGTTCGGCCCCCAGGGGACGGGCGGATTTTTCCTGCAAAAAGGCGTGGGGATGCGGCCTTACCGGTACGGTGGTACAGGAAAGGACAGCAGCAGGCTGGTCTACGGGGACGGCGATTACGAGTACGAGACAGGCACCCAGAACGGGCACGGGATTCAGGCTTTGGGGGCCGGGGTGGAATACATTCTGGATTGCGGCGTGGAGCGGATCGCGGAAGCGGAAAAAAGGCTGATGGGAATTTTGTATGACGGACTCTCGGAAATACAAGGCGTGACGGTTTACGGAGAGAAGGGGCGCAATCTGGGGCCGGTGCTGAGTATGAACTTGGAAGGGCTGCGTCCGTCGGAGCTGGCGTATATCCTGCAGAACGGATACGAAACGGTGGTTCGGGCGGGACTCCACTGCGCGCCGCTGATTCATCAGGCTATGGGAACGGAGGAGCAGGGCACAGTGCGGGTCAGTATTTCGGCGCTGACAGAAGAGCAGGAAATCCTGCAATTTCTGGAGATCCTGCGGGAGATCGCGGCAGCGGCGAAAAATTGACGGAGTATGCGCCGCGGCTGGACAGGGAACAGGCAGGAGGTAAATCATGAACATATTGGAGATCATCCCATCCCGGGAACGGTGCGCGGAAGCGGGATGGCACGCGTATGATTTTATATTGGAGCGCCCCATGGATGACGATTTCATCAGATCACTTCGCCCGCTGGGGAGCTTTCTGTACATGCAGATGCTGAAAAAACCATTTTTTAAGATCGAATCGGATCATTATTTATTGAAGGGAATCCGGGGGGATGATTTTTTCCGGATGGCGGTTCATGGGGATTATCTGGATGAAATGAAACATGTAGAGAATATGATTTTAAATGGATGAGCAGGATGAAGCATTTCCCAAAAGGACGACAGGCGATCATGGGGCGCGCCATGGATGAAGCACTCATGGATGACAGCCCTGCATTATTAAAAAAGAAATGGGAATGAAACAGGCGGGATTAAGAACAGGAAGGAATGATATTATGAAATGTATACAGACAGAGCATTATGCGGAATTAACACGGGAAATGTTTTTCCTGCGTTTGATTCCGGTGGAGGAAGAGGTGTTCCGGTGCGTGTTCAGCCAGGAACCGATTGCGGAAACAGAATCGGTATTCATTGACCGGAGGGCGTTTGCCACGGTGCCATATTCTATGGAAGAAACCGAACATAGCTTTCAGATTCGGACAAGCCGTGTGCAGGCGGAAGTCCTGAAGGCGGACGGGCGGATCATCTGGACCCGGCTGGCGGACAGCCGGACAGGTGAGGCGGGGGGCGCTCATGTGATTCTGGAAGAGGGCGGAAGGGAGCTGGAAAAAATTGACGTCATGCGTTATACTACAGGAGACGAGGCGCCTATCATCAACCGGGTAAAAACCGTGGACGGAGAGCGCAATTTTATCCAGAACCTGAAACAGGTGGCGGACCACCAGGCTTACAAAGGGCGGCTGCATTTTCGGTGGAAGCCGGAGGAAGGGATCTACGGCCTGGGGCAGGCAGAGGAAGGGATCTACAATTACAGGGGACATGACCAATACCTGTACCAGCACAATATGCGGATTCCCATGCCGGTTCTCTTGTCGGATCAGGGCTACGGGATGCTGTTCAATTGCGGCAGCCTGATGACCTTCCACGACGGCCCAGACGATTCCTACCTGTTTTTCGATACCATTTCCCAGATGGATTATTACTTTATCGCAAAACAGACACCCGACGGGATCATCGGCACGATCCGGTCCCTCACCGGGCGCGCGGCCATGCTGCCGAAATGGGCGTTCGGCTATATCCAGTCCAAGGAGCAGTATTATACGGCAAAGGAGCTGGCCGACGTGGTGAGAAAATACCGGGAGCTAGGGGTGCCGCTGGACTGCGTGGTGCAGGACTGGAACACTTGGGATCCGGGTAACTGGGGCGAAAAGCTGGTGGACAAGTCGCGGTACGGGGATCTGAAGGAGCGCATGGAGGAGATTCATGGCATGCACGCCCATTCCATGGTGTCTGTGTGGCCCAACATGAATACAGGGGGGAAGAACCACACGGAATTTTTCGAGGCGGGACATCTGCTCAATGACTATGCCACTTACGACGCATTCTCCGAGGAGGCCCGGGAAATGTACTGGCAGCAGGCGAAAAAAGAGCTGTTCGACGGAGGCTTTGACTCCTGGTGGTGCGATTCCACGGAGCCCTTCAGCGGCCCGGACTGGGGCGGCGCCATGAAGCGGGAGCCATGGGAGCGCTACAGGCTGGTAGGAAATGAGCATAAAAAATATTTGCCCTCCGAGCAGGCCAACTTGTTTGCGCTGATGCACGCAAAGGGGATCTATGAAAACCAGAGGAAGGAGACGGGGGACATCCGTGTGCTGAACCTGACCCGCTCCGGGTACGCGTCAGGGCAGAAATACGGCGCGGTGCTCTGGTCCGGCGATACCTACGCGTCCTGGGAAACGCTGAAAAAGCAGATTACGGAGGGCTTGAACATGGGCCTGTCCGGCTACCCCTATTGGACGTTGGATATCGGCGGATTTTTCACGGTGGGAAGCAAATGGCAGAACCGGGGCTGCGGCTGCAATACAGACCCTTCGCCGAAATGGTTCTGGAAGGGAGACTATAACGAGGGCGTGTCGGACTACGGCTACCGGGAGCTGTATGTCAGATGGCTGGAGATGGGCACATTTCTCCCTATGTTCCGTTCCCACGGCACCGATACGCCCCGGGAGATCTGGAACTTCGGAAAAAAGGGCGAGCCGTTTTATGACGCCATTGAGAAATACATCCGCCTGCGGTACGATCTGATGCCGTATATCTATTCCCTGGCCGGGGACGTGTGCCTGAACCATGGGACGATGATGCGCAGTCTCCTGTTCGATTATGTGGCGGATCCCCAGGCGCGGAACATGGATCAGGAATTTATGTTCGGGAAGAGCCTGCTCATCTGCCCGGTGACGGAGCCCATGTATTATGGGAAGGAGAACCAGAAGCTGGAAGCGGAGAAGGTGTGGACCTGCTACTTGCCTGCGGGAGACGACTGGTATCATTACTGGACGGATCGGAAATATGAGGGCGGCCAGTTTGTGACTGTGGACGCGCCGCTGGATGAGATGCCGGTATTTGTGAAAGCGGGCTCGATCATCCCGATGAAAAAGGGACTAACCTATGCGGATGAAAAAAATGAAAATCCGCTGGAGATCCATGTATATCCGGGGAAGGACGGGGCGTTTACACTGTACGAGGATGAAGGGAATAACTACCATTACGAGGACGGAAGGTATGCGCTGACAGAATTTACATGGGACGAAGCAAAGCGGAAGCTGACAATCGACGATACGGCGGGCGGATTTGGCGGGATGGAGAATGGATGGAGAAAGAATGTGAAATTACGCATCCATTGAGTCAGGAACGCGCGATGCATGGCATCCGGTCAATACCGTGATGGGGCGGGTTCATAATAATGGAGGAGACACAAAAAATGTACAAAATATTCTATGCGGATCATGCGAAGGAATGGCTGCAGGCGCTGCCTCTCGGTAATGGCCGTCTGGGAGCGATGGTATACGGCGAGCCATCTACGGGCAGGATCCAGATGAACGAGGAAAGTGTGGTATACGGCGGTCCGATCGACCGGATCAATCCGGATGCGTCGAAGCATTTTCCGGAAATCCGACGCCTGATAAAGGAAGGAAAAATCGAGGAGGCCGAAGAGCTGAGTGTATACGCCTTGTCCGGAACACCACAGAGCCAGAGGCCGTTCCAGACACTGGGGGAATTTTCCTACAAGATTCAAAACAGCGGCGGTGAGATTTCCGGGTATCGGCGTGAGCTGGACCTGGAAAATGGAATCGTCACGGTCCGTTATCAGCAGAATGGGATCACCTATATAATAAAGGCTTTCATTTCCCTGGAAGCGGATACTCTGGCGGTGGAATTCTCGGCGGACAGGCCGGGAAGCCTTTCCATGTCGGGCCTGCTGACGAGAGGGAGATACTATAACTGCGCGGGAAGCGCGGGAGAGGACACGATCTATATCGACGGGGATCTGGGAAAAGGCGGGAGCGAGTTCTGCATACAGGCGAAGGCCTGCGTACAGGGCGGAAGTGTTCAGACGATCGGGGAGCATCTGGTGATCAGAAATGCCGACCGGGCGGTGATCTATGTGAACGGCGTTACCACCTATCCGCTGCGGGAGAAGAAGATTACCGACTGCTATGCATATCTGCGGGAGCAAATGGCGGGGCTGACGTTTGAAGGCTTCGAGGAGGTACGGGAGGCACATATCCGCAGGCATTCGAAAATGTTTGGCAGGTCGGTGCTTGTGCTGGGAGCCGGGGCAGCGGAGAACAAAGCGCATCCGCAGATGACCGCGGATCTGGAGCGGCTTCCCACGGATGAGCGTCTGCGTCGGATTGCCGAGGGTGGTACAGATCATGGAATGGCGGCGCTTTACTATGCATACGGCCGCTACCTGCTGATGTCCTGCAGCCAGCCGGGAGGGCTTCCGGCCAATCTGCAGGGGATCTGGTGCGAAAAGCTGGAGCCCATCTGGGATTCCAAATACACCATCAATATCAACACCCAGATGAATTACTGGCCCGCGGAGATCTGCAACCTTTCCGAGTGCCATATGCCTTTGTTCGAACATCTGGAGCGGATGCTGGAAAACGGAAAGCGCACGGCCCGGGAAATGTACGGCTGCCGCGGGTTTGTGGCCCACCACAATACCGACGTGTGGGCGGATACGGCTCCCCAGGATCTGGCCATTCCGGCGACCTATTGGGTGATGGGCGGCGCATGGCTGGCGACCCACATCTGGAAGCATTTCCGGTATACGATGGATCAGAATTTCCTGGAACGGATGTACCCGATTTTGTTTGAATGCGTACAGTTTTTCGGGGATTTTCTGATGGAGGATGAGGGGGAGCTGGTGATCTGCCCGTCCGTTTCTCCGGAAAATACATATATCATGAAAAATGGAAAGACCGGGCGGCTCTGCATGAGCTCCACCATGGACACGGCAATCCTGCGGGATATTCTGATCCAGTTTTTGGAGAGCGAGCGGATCCTTGGAAAGCAGTCCGACCTGGGAGAGCAGGCAGTCCGGATTTTGGAAAAGCTGCCCGGCTTTGGTGTCGGCAGGCACGGTCAGCTGATGGAATGGCGGGAAGACTATGACGAATGGGAGATCGGCCATCGGCATTTTTCCCATCTCTATCCCATTTTTCCGTCCAATCAGATCAATGAATATGAAAATGCGGAGCTGCTGGAGGCTGGAAAAAAGGCACTGGAGCGGCGCATGCAGCACGGAGGAGGACATACGGGATGGAGCTGCGCGTGGCTCATCAACCTGTACGCGCGGTTCGGCGACGGGGACAGCGCGGTCCGGTATATCCATGACCTGTTAGGAAAGCTGACCGCCCCCAACCTGTTCGACATGCACCCGCCGCTGGAGAGGATATCGGGCATTCCCTGGGTATTCCAGATCGACGGCAACCTGGGCGGCGCCTGCGGGATTGCGCAGTTGCTGCTGCAGAGCCATCTGGACGAGATCCGCCTTCTCCCGGCTCTGCCCTCATCCTGGAAAGAGGGGCGTGTGACGGGACTTTGCGCGGAAGGCGGATTTGAAACGGATATCTGCTGGCAGGACGGGAGGCTGAAGGAAGCGGTTCTCTATGCGAAGAAGGGCGGAAGGGCTGTAGTCCGCTGCGGGGAGAAGCTTGCGGTGTCCACGGCCGGGAAGGAAGTTCCGGTTTCTGTGGATGAAAAGGGGCGTTATGTGTGGGAGACGCAGGTAGGGGAAGCTTACCGGATGGAAGCGGTTTCCATTGGATAGCGATACTCTTTGTTCTGGAAATATGCCTGGTGCTGTGTTACAATCAGATAGATAAATCGATTGGAGGTATAAAATGAACAGACCTGTTACAACATTATTTATGCTGATGTCTGTTGACGGAAAAATCAGCACCGGTGCGTCAGACAGCTTAGACGTGGATAAGGATTTTCCTAAAATCACAGGAGTGAAGGAAGGATTACATCAATATTATGAAATCGAACAGACAACGGATCTGTGGTCGCTGAATTCCGGCAGAGTGCAGGCCAAGATCGGCGCGAACACAGAGGACATGCCCCAAAAAACGCCTGTGTCCTTTGTTTCGATTGATAATCAGCATCTAAAGGAACATGGCATACGTTATCTTTGTGCTTTATCAAAACAATTTGTGCTGGTTACATCGAATGAAAACCATCCGGCATTTGAAGTGGAAGAAGACAACCTTCATATCATATATCAAAAAGAACTGTCGCTGAAAGAGGTTCTTACAAAACTAAGATCAGAATTTGGATGTGAGAGGATCACGATACAAACCGGCGGTACATTAAACGGGCTGTTTCTTCGTGAAAAGCTGATTGATTACATTGATATCGTTGTCGCTCCTGTTTTAATCGGCGGGAAAGATACTTCTACCTTAATTGACGGACAATCCTTGTTGTCAGAAAGCGAATTATCAAAATTGGGTGTGCTGAAATTACAGGAATGCGTGGTTTTGGAAAACTCATATCTTCGATTGCGGTATGAGGTGATTCATGGATAAGCTTTCTGTTGTGTTCAGGAGATTTTCCTGCTTACCATTCAGAAAACCTCCTGCTTATCTGGATAAAAGCACGAATTTTCTGAAAGGGAAGGGAATAGAGTCCCTTGCATTGATATGTTGCAGATATACCGGAATCCGATGTTCCAGTATCATTGAACTTTAGAAAATATGCTTTTTCTTATTCTAGCACACAGACATTGGGCAGCGCAAGAAAAAATTCAGTGCATTTTCGTAGAAAAAAGCCTGGCATCATGATACAATCGAATAGACAAATTGGGATTTGCCGAGCAGATACAGGAGCGTAATCATGAAAAACTATACACAGATTTATGTAAAAAGTGCAAGATGCAGACCGATTGGATGCAATAGGAGAGATAGGAATTGTGGAGGATAGTGTAAATGGGAAAAGAACTATCGGAAATGCCTTTGGAAGAATTATGGGAACTGTTTCCCGTGTTCCTTGTCCCACATAATGATAAATGGAATATATTTTATGATGAAATGGAATCTTTCCTGAAAATCACATTGTCACAGTGCCAGGTTGAGAGAATTAGTCATATTGGGAGTACTGCAATATCTGGAATATGGGCAAAAGATATTGTTGATGTACTGATTGAAGTATCAAAGGATTCCGATATTGAGAATACTGCAAAAGTAATTGAAAAGAACGGGTTTATTCGGATGTCAACAGAAACGGGCAGAATATCGTTTAATCGTGGATATACGAAAGACGGATTTGTTGATAAAGTTTTTCATGTACACCTCCGCTATACTGGAGATAATGATGAATTGTATTTTAGAGATTATTTGAATGAGCATACACAAATAGCCAAGGAATACGAAAAGATGAAATTGAAATTGTGGAAGATGTTTGGACATAATCGGGATGCTTATACTGACGCAAAGACAGAGTTTGTTAAGAAATGGACATCTGAAGCAAAAAATGTTTACACAGGAAGGTATCAATAACTTCCTGTTTGGCGGGAAGATATAGGAAACAGAAAATCGGGATTTATGAAATTGGAGGAATAAATTATGTGGGAAGAATTAGGAATCAGTGGCGGAACTGCAATCATTATTTTGATTGCATTGTATTTTATCGTGAAGTGGGCAGTAAAAAACGGTGTAAAAGAAGCGTATAAGGATATTACTGGAAAGAAAACAGCTGAGGATACTGAAATTGAAACGGCACTCGGACTTGACGATGAAGATAAGTAAATTCCAGTTTGTCGGGAAGTTGCAGGAAGTGTAAAAACGGGATTTGTAACGAGGAGAAATCAAATGAAAAGAGAACAAAAATCATTGCGGAGAAGCGGGACGGATACATGTGAATTTCTAAAAGAATTTTATGATGAATGGACATGATGCTGATGCAATTTCGCATTTTGACAAGGAGGTTTCATGAGTAGGGACAAAGTTGTATTATTTGAGACAAATGATAAAAAGATAACCTTATCTGTACAAATAGAATGGGAAGCATATCAATAATGCACTAAAAGAAGAAGTGGATTATTGAACTGTCGCAAAATTTGCGACAGTTCAAAGGGAGGGCAGATGAAATGGAAATGATGGTTACAGTAATTTTAAATTGTTTATAATAATTTTGGTATACTCGAATCGAGTTCGAAGGGAAAAGAAGATGATAGGACTTGGAGCAATTATCAATAGTGTCAGCATAGTGACAGGCGGAGTGATTGGCCGCTTTGCCGGAAAATTATTCAGGCCGGAACAGCAGGAATCATTAAGTAAAGCCTGTGGGATCAGCGTCCTTTTTATAGCCATTGCCGGAGCAATGGAGGGAATGCTGAAAATAAATGGCCAGGAGATCAGCAGCGGAAAATCCATGCTGGTTGTGCTTTGCCTTGCTTTGGGAACAATGATCGGTGAATTAATTGGCATTGAAAAAGGCTTCGAACATTTTGGAGAATGGCTGAAGAGGAAAACTGGAAACGGAAGTGACACAAGTTTTTAGGATTTGGAGGAAAGAATTACTATGGATGTCAGACTGGTGAGAATAGGCATTGAAGATGCAGAAAAATTGTGCAATATGCAAGTAATAGCTTTTAAAGAATTATATGACAAATATCAAGATACAGAAACCAGTCCTGCAACAGAGCCTATGGACAATATAATTATGAGATTAAACCAGCCATTTACTTATTACTATTTTATCATCACAAATGGCATAGCAGCAGGTGCTATCAGAGTTGTTGATAAACATGAATATGGTGTAACTAAGCGAATATCCCCTGTTTTTGTAATGCCGGAATACAGAAATAGAGGATTGGCGCAAAAGGCAATAAAATTAGCAGAAGAAAAACATGGATGTTCCGATTGGGAATTGGATACAATATTGGAGGAAAAAGGCAACTGCTATTTATATGAGAAAATGGGATACTGTCAAACAGGAGGGTTTAAAACGATAAACGAAAAAATGACATTGGTATTATATAAAAAGAATTGATGCAACTTCCAAAAGGAACGGCAATATCTGTCCTTAGTGAAGATGCAAACATTGAAGCAAACTTTGTTTGTTCAGAAAAACATGGAACATTTTTTAGAGAACATATTGGAAATAGTTTTTCATTTAATGTAGCTTAACTTCTGATATTTTGTTTTCGGACGATAGAATAAAGTTTTTATTTAAGTCTGATATTAAGGAATATCCGGAGCAACAGACTTCAAAACTTCCTGTTGTTCCAGATTCTTGTATTTAACCGACTACCAGTTCGCAGATCTCTTCGAATGTTTTTCCAGGATTCTGCATGATCACATTGTAGATTGGAAGAACTTCCTCCGATTCAGTCTCCATCTCTTCTGCGATGTCTGACAGAGACTTGTTCTTTGCGCATTTTTTCCAGATCAGAGAGACGCGTTCTGTGAGCCTTGCCGCCTCTGCTCTTCTTTCTGATTCCTCAACAGGTACTACAACTCCTTTTTCTACGGCCTCTCCTACAGCCTTCTCCGTTTCTTCTTTCAGCCTTCGGTCGAATTTTTCCTGCACAAATTCCATAAAAGTATCCTCTATGCTCATACCATTTACCTCCTTAAACACCTTCTCATTTGCATGTATGATTGCCTCCAGAGCCGACTTGTATAATTCATTCTCCTGGTTCTTCTGATAATCCTCTATCAGTTTTCTGGCATTATCCGAACCTTTCAGGTTATTGGTCAGACTTTTCAGCCAGAGATTTTCCTTTTCGGACAGCTCCTTCGTCACCAGAATCTGTATGGAAAATACATCGCCCTTTACATTGTAGATACCATCTTCCGCCTTTTCGACCTCATACTTCCGAATCGTCCGCAGATGCCGGATCAGCTTTCGGGGATATCGTTCCGAGACAAACGTGATCGTCACTTCCTTTGCGGAAATACTGTCTGCACGCGTTACATCTGCTTTGTTCTTGATGATCAGCACATCAATCTGCATCGGCTTTTTACTCAGGTGATGTTCATTTTCAAATGTCAGCTTGTCTGCCTCGTCTTCCAGCTCAATCTGAATGTCCGCATAAAATGCAGGGTGCCAATAGATCACTCTTTTTTTCTTCAGTTCCATAGAAAACCTCCTTATTCTGTTGTGTCCAGGAGATTTTCCTGCTTACCATTCAGAAAGCCTCCTGCTTATCTGGATAAAAGCACGAATTTTTTGAAAGGGAAGGGAATAGAGTCCCTTGCATTGATATGTTGCAGATATACCGAAATCCGATGCTCCAGTAT
>Ga0137308_100868_pt1 | contig 38590 bp, 35 predicted proteins | sample Inofrocosms_June_FD_97181 | JGI IMG/M metagenome (GOLD analysis project Ga0137308, IMG submission 97181) | Mouse cecal microbial communities from Vienna, Austria - N-Acetylneuraminic and N-Acetylglucosamine D2O microcosms_June | ecosystem: Host-associated > Mammals > Digestive system > Large...
AGAACTGGCGCACTTTATCCATTTGCGGGACACGGTATGTCCCGGCTACAAGTGGGAGGACTATTATCACGATCTGTTTCATGGCGGCAAGCTGTGGGATGCGGTGAGGATCGCTTTTCGGGGAGCAATACAACGTTTAGATTTTAAGCCTGACTGGTTGGAGGTTGGATTCAATGAACTATGAAAATACTGCGGCCTTTACCGGCCACCGCCCCAGCAAACTGCCCTGGCGTTATGATGAGGCTGATCCCAGGTGCATAGCACTGAAGGAGGTCCTTACGGAGCAGATCAGACTGCTGGCAGACAGGGGCGTGACCACATTCCTCTCAGGTATGGCCCTGGGGACCGATCTCTGGTGCGCCCAGATTGTTCTGGACCTTCGCAAAGAGAATCCCGCCCTACAACTTCACTGTATTCTTCCCTGCGAGGGGCAAAAAAATAAGTGGCCTGCATCAGAACAGGAGCGGTATCGCTCTATCCTGAAGCAGGCCGATGATGTGGTTTTTGTAGAACGGGAGTATACCCGGAACTGTATGCTGGAGCGGAACAGATATATGGTTGATAACTCTTCGATTCTTCTTGCCGTCTACAACGGAGTTCGGCGCAGCGGCACGGGGGCAACCGTGAGCTATGCAAAAAAGTGTGACCGGGAGATCATTGTCATTGAGCCTGCGTCTCAAAGCATCTCTTCTGTCGGAGGAAGGTATCAAGGCCAACCGTCTTAGCCCTCTGCAAACAGTTTGCTTTTTTTACAATCTTATGCCACAATGGCTTTGATCTCCATTGAGGGCAGGAGAAAATTAACGCCTGTCCTCTGCAAAGGAGGCTACCATGAAGATCGTGAGCTGGAATGTAAATGGAATTGTCGCCTGCCGGAGAAAAGGCTTCTTGCAGTTTCTGAGGGACACACAACCGGATGTGATGTGCTGCCAGGAAATCAAAACCCGCTGCGTACTGCGCACACCGGGTTATCATCAATTCTGGAATCCCGCAAAACGTCCAGGCTATTCCGGGACGCTTACTCTGACAAAACTGCTGCCGCTTTCTTGTTCGCTTGGTATGGGCATTGAAAAGTTTGACGATGAGGGAAGACTAATCACGCTTGAATACAAAAATTTTTTTGTTGTCAATGTATATGTCCCCAGTATTCATACCGGCTCAAAGCCGGAAAGGCCGGATTTTCGCTTGGAGTGGGACAATGCGCTGCGGGAGTATGTCTCGAAACTGAAAAAGCCCGTAGTCTTAGCGGGGGACTTTAACGCTACACGCAGCTACATAGACACCTATCCTGAGAACGGGAAAAATGAACCAGAACCGCCCTTTTTTTATTCAGAAGTGCGGGAGGGACTGGAGCGGCTCCTATCTACTGGATTAGTGGACGCTTTTCGGGTACTATACCCACGGCGAACGGGGGCCTATACATGGTGGGGGCCGAAGAACAACGACCGGGCCGAAAACCGTGGTTCGCGATTGGACTACTTCCTTGTGTCTGGTGAAATACTTTCTTCTGTGCGAAGCGTTAAGTTTCACAAAGATACTCACGGTTCGGATCACTGCCCGATCTCTATGCTTTTCAATCCGGTTACGCCGAAGCTGGAAATGAGCGACAGAGATATGGTGGCAATATGGGCCTCCATCAACTGGGATACGCTGGAGGAAGTTCTTCTTTCGATGCAGCAGGATTTGGCCTATGCCGCATACAACCGGGAATGGGACAAGGTTGACCGTCTCCAAAATGAGCTGGTCCGCTCCTGGGCGGCGCGGGCGCTGGCTGTTCGCTCTACCCTGGACAAAAGCACCTTCCCAGGAGTTGACGGTGTTCGATGGACTACGGACGCACAGAAAGCGCGGGCCGCAGTGTCCCTGACCTCCAGAGGCTACCGCCCACTCCCATATCTGCATATGGAGCTGGAAGAAAACGGGAAGACGCGAACAAATCTTCTTCCCGCAATGCGGGATAAGGCCATGCAGATTTTATATTCCTACGCCCTTGACCCTGTTGCGGAATCTACAGCGGATCGCAAGTCCTTTTTCGCAAGAAGAGGACGCTCGGCGCTGGATGCACACGCATACCTCAGTCGAGACTTGAGTGGTGATAATCCACCAGACTATGTAGTCCTTATAGATGTACAATCTTTTTACGACACGGTGGTTCATGACTGGCTGATAAAAAACATCCCAATGGATAAAACGATGCTGCGGAAGTTTTTGAAGGCTGGCATGGTAAAAGAGGGAGAGATGTTCCCAACGGACAAAGGGATGTCCATGGCCTCCAGTCTATCGTCTATCCTGGGGAATATGATCTTGGACGGTTTGCAGTCTTATCTCTACGACCATCTTTACCCCTCTGGGGGCGTTGACTATAGAAACGGAAATCTCCACAGATTCGCTGATGATATGGCTATTACCGCATATGGCTATGAACAGGCGGAGAAGATTATGGCGATTACCTCTGAATTTCTGGCACAGCGGGGCCTGCGGGTACACCCTGATAAATCCTGCATTGCAAATGTCAATGCAGGATTTGACTATATCGGCCGGAACTATAAACGTGTTGACGGCGTTCTGACAGTGACACCGGCAGACAGCTCTATCAGGAAAATAGAACATGAGTTGGAAAAACTCATCATGAACTTTACAGGAACCCAGAGAGCTTTGATTGAGAAGATCAATCAAAAGCTGAAAGGATGGGGGAGCTATCACCGCGTGGAGGATTCCTACATGGAATTCCGCCATATTGACGCTGTTGTTGAGGGGCTGCTGGTGAAAAAGATGTGTGAAAAATATCCCAGCTGGCACCGGCAGACCGTTTTGAATAAGTTCTGGACAAAAGATGGAATGACATATGTTTTTATACTGCCGACCGACCCGTCCGTCAGGGTTGTTCAGCTAGCGCAGTTGCCGATTGTGCGTCACAAACCATGCAGAGTTAAGTTCAACCCCTATTTGGACCAGGATTATCATATCTACCTCAAGCACCGGCGCGATGCGCAAAAAAGCAACGGAGCTTATCGGGCGGTATGGACCCGTCAGAGTGGACGCTGTGCCTATTGCAATCAAAGGATGCTTGCCGATCAAGAGATAGAACTTGTAGAAAAAAACATTGGGCAGGGATGGAAAATAAAAAACCTGATCTACATACACCGGCGTTGCAGCTATCAGGTATGTTTTTCTTCAAACGGAGCGGAGGGAGATCCTATTGACGCAGGGAACTTATGAATGAGGATATAGCCTGAGTTTCGGTATATATCATCTCGCATATTCCCCGAAACCGTTGGAAATTGTGCGCTCAGAGCAAAAGCGGGCATGTTTGGAAATAAGGCCGTAATCCCTTGCAAGATAACGGATTCAGAAAAAACAACGAAACTCGGACATAGGTCTTGACTTCCAAAGTAAGTTCTGATAAAATGATACAGAAATTTACAGAAGAGTATAATCAGCACAAAATATCCACAGTAAAACACAGTGCAAGAGAGGGGGGGGTATAATGAAATGTCGTATTGATTGCAAGGTATGTTGGCAACGAATAAAAAGTCAAATTTATATCATCCGGGATGATAAGTTTATTCTTTTGAATGAATCGGCTTCATTGATATGGATGGGGATTTATCAAGGAAAGACTACTACAGAAATCGCCAAAGATTTATACAACCTCTATGGTACTGATTTCTCTGTTATTTTAGATGATGTAAGTGGAACAGTAAATGATTTAATTTCTGCCGGGGTATTAACTTATGGAAATGTTCAATTCTCTTAAGGAGATATCTAGTTATACGCAAGCTCACCAAGTGTTATGGAATGCGCAAATTGAACTTCTTACATTGTGTAATTTTGCTTGCCAACATTGCTATATACCTAATAGAACATCCAAAGGACTTCCTTTGTTGGTAATTAAAGACTTAGCTACTGCATTTTTTAACATGGGTACATTTAATATAACATTAACCGGCGGAGAGCCCTTATTGCGAGATGATATATTCGAAATTATTGAAGAATTTCGGAATAAGGGATTAAGAGTTAAGCTTTATAGCAATGCGTCTTTACTAGATAGAGATAAATGTATACGATTAAAGGAATTGGGAATTAGTCAGTTTTCAACAACTATATTTTCCCTAAATCCTCAAATTAATGATTGTATTACATGCAAAAATGATTCTTTAAATTTTATTCTACCTAATATAGCATTGTTGGAAGAATTATGTGTGCCAGTTCAAATAAAAATGCCAATTCTGAAAATGAATTACGAGTCTTATGAAGAGCTTAAAACATTCTGTGGTGCGCATAATTATAGCTTTTTTCCAAGTCCTAATATTTCCCCCAAAACCGACGGTGATTCTTCACCACTGAAATTTGAACTAGCTGAACGAGAATTTGCGAAAATGATTCGCAAAATAGATGCAGAACACACAAAAAATGTGACTGGGGATCAAAATGCTTTTAGAAAAGAAGATATCATTTGTCATTCGTTGAATAATTCGGTTTTTATTAATAGTATCGGCGATGTTTTTCCCTGTATCTCATGGCCAGTAAAGTTAGGGAATATTTTTGAAAAGTCAATAGCGGAAATTTGGAACACTTCTGATGTATTACAATACTTAAGGAGCCTAAAGAAATCACATATGAAGTTCTGCGGAAAATGTGAATATTCTACGCATTGTACAGTTTGTCCGGGAGATTCCATGATGGATGGTGATATGTTGGGGTGTTCACATCTACAAAAAAAATGTGCAAAAGCCATTATGGGACTTATATAGGAAATGAAAGACGTAAGTTCATTTTACAAATCTTAAGTCCCAAATAGCAAATAATTTGGAAAAGGGAGAGAATGTGTAGATTAGAAATTTTGGTACAGCTATAGTAACGTTAGTCCCTCTATAGAACTGATCTTGGCCTTCAACCACGACCGAAATTTCTTGCCATTTCGCTTTTTCTGAGCTTCTCGTAGTATATTATAGGGATGAGCAAACGCGAGTTTTGCAAAAGCACAGTGCAGTGGTGTTTATTTTCTCTGCAAGTGCTATATGTCGTATCATATCGTAAGCAAATTCTAGTTTTGCCTGTCCCTATAAAATTTTAAAAGGAGGTGTAAAACATGAAGTATGAAAAGCCTGCAATTCTCGTCAACAAAACGATGCCGCGTGCGGCTGTTGGGGCCGATTGTGGTCACGGCAACAAGTGCAATGGCCCGAAAGATGATCATGACTAGGTAAAGGAGATGGCAGTCAGTATATAAAATACTGACTGCCAGTTTTAAATATGATAAAGGTTGTACTTAAAAATCTTCGCTATGTTCGCTATGCGATACAAGCTGACAAAATCAGTGCCTGGTCAATTATTTTGCTGAGTATGGCGATAAGCAGTATGTCAGCAGCGAAAATACTTGCAATTGGGCAATTACTTGATGATGTTGCCTTGTCACAATCCTTTGGATTCAGACGCATGATTGTGAATACGTGCCTCGTCGTTTTCGTTTATTTGATGGAATACGTATTGTCTGCACTTCAGAACTATCTAAGGTTCAGAATTTGCATTCGCTTGAACAACCAGATGGAAGATAAATTTTTCCTCAAGCTATCTGTTGTTCAGTATTCTTTACTGGAAGATAAAAAGAACAGCGATTTGATTTTTCATGTAAAAGATGGCATTGAAAAAAGATTTTCGGACGGGTTTTCGCATGTGATAGAATTCTTTTCTTTTGCTTTTAGAGCTGCAGGAGTACTTGGGGTAATAATCACAAAGAATATAAGCACAGGTATGATTCTTCTGCTACTCTTTGTTAGCTTGGGCCCCTTATATCAAAAATTAGGGGAGGTCAACTATCAAGCATATGCGGAAGCGAATAAAGCATTTCGCCGTGCCAAAAGCTATCTCCAAATCCTTTCAGACCGGGAGTACGCGAATGAGCGAGAAGTATTTGGCTATGATGCCTTTTTTAATAAAAAGTGGAGAACTTACTATCAAACCGCAATCGAAAAAGAAAGAGGTGCATCTAAACAGAATCATTTTAAGATTCTATTGGTAACTATTACCATAACATTTATGACTGCATTATTGAGTTGTATCATGATTCCTGCATTGCTCAGAGAATCGCTCTCTCTTGGAGTTTATGTGCTGGTTGTGACACAATTGTTCAATTTGGTACATTTTATGTCGTGGAATTTTTCTGATATCACGGAAAATCTTTCAGAAAATGCATTATATCTGGACGATTTTGATCGGTTTATGGATTTGAACGATACTACGCGGGCGGAGGGAGGAATCCTGCCTTCTCAAAAGCACATAAACATCCGAATCGAAGACCTGTCCTTTCGTTATCCAGGCTGTACGGACTATGCATTAAAGAACGTTTCTTTTGAATTCAAAGAGGGAGTACATTATGCCATAGTCGGAAAAAATGGCGCTGGAAAAACTACGCTTGTAAAATTGCTGTTGGGTCTATATGACGAATATGACGGGCAGATTCTGATCAATGGCGTAGACATCCGAACGCTTTCAAAGGCCACTCTCTCTTCCGTTTTTTCCGTAGTATTCCAGGATTATGGGAGATACGCGCTGACACTAAAAGAAAATGTTTTTCTGACGGATTTTGACGATCCACAGAAAGCGGCACAAGCGGAACGTATTTTGTCTCAACTGGGCTTTTGGGAGGGCCTTTGCCATCAGGAAAACAGAATGGATATTAGTCTCGGTAAACTTGACGAGGGCGGTATCGACTTATCGGGAGGACAGTGGCAAAAGCTTGCTATTGCAAGGGGGCTCCTGTCCGATGCTCTTGTATACATATTGGATGAGCCCTCCAGTTCGCTGGACCCAATCAGTGAAAGGCATTTATACGATCTATATGACAAGGTTTTTAAAGAATATACAACCATTACGATTACCCATAGATTAGGAAATACAAAGGGGCAGGATGAAATTTTGGTTTTAGATGGTGGAACGCTTGCGGAATTTGGGTCCCATGAAGCATTGATGAAACGGCATTCCATATACTATGAAATGTTTACCCACCAAAGGAGTTGGTACCATGCGGAAAGTTCATAAGAAGACGTATAACATACGAAGAGTGTTTGGGGAGGTTGTGAGGGTTTCCCCTCTTCAATTTTTTCTACAATACGTCCTGGCTGTTGTGAGTTCTGTCTTCCTAGGCTTATTTATCGTACAATTGCAAAATGTATTTGATCATGCGGCAATCGTAGTTGAGAGCGCGTCTGCGGATGGCGTCTGGAGCCTGCTTTGTTCCTTACTCATCCTGTTCCTGTACAAAGCTGGCTCGGAGAGCTTGGAAATCGCCAACGGATATCTTGGAAATGATTTTTATAACCGTTGCGCAGCATATTTTCTGGATCTATATAATCAAAATATCGCCAAGATGCGCGCAATCACATTTGAAGAGAATGACAATTTAAAGCTCTATCGCAACGCATTGACGGGAGCAACTTCAGCTAGAGGAATGTTGCATGTCATCATGGATATATTTACACTTTATATCCCTTATTTCCTCACGATCATTTTCTATTTGGCAAAACAGGACGCCAGCCTGCTTGCCATTGTCCCACTTGTCGCCATACCGATCTTTATTACGAATCAAATTAAGAAGAAGAATTACCAGAGACTACATAAACATACGATCCATCCAAAACGGAAAAAAGAAGAATACACAAAATACCTTTCCGAATTTCCGTTTCTTAAGGAAGTTCGTGTCAAGGAGGCGTTCCGGTTCTTTTATGGAAAATATCTGTGCGCAAGGTCAGAATACAACAAACTTTGTCTGTCCACAAATGATCAAGAATTCATGCTAAACCTTGGCACAAAAATGATTACCTTGCTTGGTTTTATAACGATTTTGGGCCTTCTGATCGAGCGGCTAGCTACAGGGGCAATCAGCATTGGTGCCTTTGGCGCTATCTTTTATTCGTTGGACGACATGTATAGTTTGATGGAAGAAATGCTTATATCGAGAATCGAAACATATCATAAGGGGCTACCTGCTTTGAAATCATTTATTCAATTTGTGAATGGCGCATATACAGAGCAGGGGGAAGCAACAGGAACGGCGGGGCGCATTCCCTTTAAAAAGATGTCGTTGGAAAGCATTTCATTTATTTATCCAAATACAACTCGAATGGTCCTCAAAAATATCAGCTTTACCATTCATCGGAATGATAAAATCGCAATCGTAGGCTATAACGGGAGCGGGAAGAGCACATTGGCCAAAATCTTGCTTGGGCTATACAGTCCAACCGAGGGCACCATTTTGATAAATGACGACCCGGGTATAAGATCCGGCCCTCAAAATGCCAGCGTCATGTTTCAGCAATTTAATCGCTACAAAGAGACAGTTTTTAATAATATCTGGATCAGTGAGGCAACGGGCGATGAATCGGCTGGGGAGCAGGCGAAAAAAATAGCTTCTGAACGATTGAGGCAAATAAACCTGAATCATTCCGTGCACGTAGAAGATACGCTGGACATATTATGCGCACGTGAATTTGGAGGCATCGACCTTTCCGGTGGACAATGGCAAAAATTAGCGACCGCGAGAATGCTATATCGCGACCGTGACTTTATAGTATTGGACGAGCCGACAGCTGAAATCGATCCAGTATCAGAATCTCAGATGTTTCGTCTGTTTGAGAGCGAAATGAGGAATCGGACGGCAATCATTATTACGCACAGAATGACCTCCATTCGTTTCTGTAACAAAATAATTGTCTTGCGGGATGGAGCGGTCGATGCCATCGGAGACCACGAAACTTTAATGAAAACTTCAGACCTTTACTACGCGTTGTATCACTCGATTGAGGAGAGATACCATTGACTTTCTTTGATTAGAGCAATCGACGCAATATCCAACATCCAGCGCAAGTGAACGAGGAATGACAATCGGAAGGAAAGACCATGCCGAGTGCCTTATGGACAACCAAGATCAGTTTTTCTTTTACGCGAATAGTCACTTGCGGAGGGTGGATTTCATCTTGGTCCACATCTCTCAATGGGGTGAGATACGGATGGCTCACTATATGAAAGTCAGCACGGAAATCTACCAAGTGTATCTCAAGTATATAGCTCCAGAGGACATACACGTCTATTCTATTGACGAGGTGTTCATGGATGTTACAAACTATCTTGCCACCTACGGCCTATCACCCCGGCAGCTTGCAATGAAGATGATTCTTGATGTTCTTGAGACAACCGGCATTACCGCTACAGCGGGCATCGGGACGAACCTATATCTCTGTAAGATCGCAATGGACATTTGGGCAAAGCACATTCAACCGGACGAAAACGGTGTCCGCATTGCTGAACTGGATGAGATGAGCTATCGCCGCAACCTGTGGGACCATCGGCCACTCACCGACTTCTGGCGTGTAGGCAAAGGCTACGCAAAGAAGCTGGAGGCCAACGGACTTTACACGATGGGGGACATTGCGCGGTGTTCCACCGGCAAGCCTACGGAATATTACAATGAGGATTTGCTATATAAGCTCTTTGGCGTGAATGCAGAATTGTTGATAGATCACGCCTGGGGATGGGAACCTTGTACTATTGGTGACATCAAGGCATATAGGCCAGAGAGCAGCAGTACCGGTTCAGGGCAAGTATTACAGTATCCATATCCGTTCGCAAAGGCCAAGCTAGTAGTACATGAGATGGCTGACCAGCTATCGCTTGACCTTGTAGACAAGGGCCTTGTGACCGATCAGTTGACGCTGACCATTGGATATGACATTGATAATTTGCGAGATCAGGAGATCAGTAGCACTTATCAGGGAGATGTAACCGTAGACCGGTATGGTCGCGCCGTACCCAAACAGGCCCACGGAACAGAAACTATGGATGTATACACGTCCTCTACCAAGCAGATCGTTCGTGCGGCACTGGCGCTTATGATGATATTATCAACCTTCCCCATCATGTCTCAGACCGGCATCCGCAAATGCCAATTAGGGATAGGGCGGCGCAGTTCTCGCCGTTTGCGGCGCTAACCGGATATGAGAGAGAAGTGAAAGAAGCCGCAAGGCTTACTGAAAAAAGAATTGAGCTCAGTTCGGAGCAAAAAGAAATATTGAATGAGCAGTTGCGCCTGTTGGAAGACGGGGCGCTACAAGGGACCGTTGCATCATTTACGTTCTTCAAGCCAGATGATCGGAAAGATGGTGGAGCCTATGTTACTGTAGCAGGGAGGATAAAGAAAATCGACCTGGTAGAACGTAATATCATTCTTCTTGATGGAACCATAGTCCCCATTGATGCACTTTATCAAATTTACAGCGAGGCGTGAAAAGGCCCCAGTTCAGCAGGTAACTGACCAATATCGACCTATAATGAAAAAAGGAGCAGAAATGCTCCTTTTTTTCTTTGTTCGACAAAATTTGACAAAAGAATTCAACAGAATCATATATAATGTTAACAAGTTTAGATGCTAATCTTTCACAGAAATAACGCTTGCGTGGTTTCTATGGCCGATCAGTTCTTCACTAGATCCATTAGTGTGTAGGCCATAACCAGCAGGACGTTTTTCAAAACAGAAAGGTTTAGCATGAGCTTGTCCCCTCTAGGTCAGGGGCAATATGCCGTTGATCTAATCGCGTACACTCTTTTCAATAGAATTCAAAAAAGGAAAAGGCCACAAGAGACTAGCAGGTCTCTTGTGGCCTTTTCCTTTTTCGACATTTACTTCCGAAATTTGACAGCATTCGACAAGCAATGCTTCTGTAAACCGGCATACAACGGCTGTTGTTTTCCCAGAATATGCTTGTGTTGTAGACGCACGGCAAAAAAAATAATAGAAGACAGAAAAATTTGCATTCCTGCGGAGATTGGTATCTCTGCCGTGGCCCTCCTGATTGTTGATGCTTCACCCCGAACACAACCATCACACAATCAGGAGGAAATCATGTTTGATAAACATAGCGACTACGCACTGAACAAGCTGGACCCGGAGGCCATTGTCTGTCCCAGCGCCACCGGCATACATATCCGGCTGACCCGTGAGGACTTCGCCAGCGAGGAAGACTTTCTTTACTGGAAAAAACTGTCCGACGGAGACTACAAGGACATTGAGAGTGCGGGGCGCGGCTATTACGATTACTGCATTTCCTTGACCGAGGCCAGGAAATCGACCAGCACATCTGCCGAGGATGCGTTTCTTGCTCCGCTGATAGCAGCAGAACAGAGAGAGCAGAGGATCGCGCTGTTAAAGAAAATCAAGGATGCTCTGACGGAAACGCAGTACCGCCGCTTGTGGATGTACTGCGTGGAAGAAATGAACGAGGCCGAGATTGCGCAAGCCGAACACGTTGGACAACCGCGAGTTTGCCGCTCCCTCTGCCGTGCAAAAATTATTCTGAAAAAAATTTTTTCAGAGGGCAGCAAAACAGGGGATAAAAACGGCTGATTTTCTGTGTTAGGTGAAAGGCGCGTTTCCCCATAACCTTTCGAGCACCTATAAAACTGAATACACGGTATTGCGGGTACAGAAACCATGCAGCAGCGGGACAGGGCGCGCCGCCAGGACAGCAGCTTGTGAAAGGGGGACCAGATGGACAAGCTGTTCGAGCGATCAACGTGAAAGCCCTTGTAAACCGGAGTGGCATCCGGTACGCATTGACCTGTATGGGGGATAATGATACTTCCTCACGGCCTCCTGAAGACTTGGGGGGAACCCTGCGGCGCACGTTCCGAACGGCGCTGCGGAGTTATGACAGCCGCGCCAGCGGCGACCGGCAATACCCCCTCTCGCTGGGGATGTGTGACAAATACGGCGGGAACAACGCGAAGTATCAACAATCAGAACAGCCGCGCCGGAATACCGCCGCTTTATGTCATGCGGCATCAGCACTTTCCGGCGCGGCTATTTGTTTATTCTTGCGGCAGTCAAATTTTTAGGGGCAGAATACAGGGCCCAGTGCAATTTGACTGCCGGAAAAATAAACTGTCCTTGCCCAACAGGGACTATCGATTCTATGTGGTAGTGTTACCATGCGATTTCTCCGCATAGAAATTGTAGGAGGAGGTGTTTGTGATAATCGATAAAACATTGCTGGAGCACCTGGCGTGTTCCAATGTGAGTGATAGGCAGTCTGATACGTTGCAAGATATTTTGAAAGTAGAGATTTCCGGCGAAACTGCACATCAGAGGTTAGAAAGTTTCCTTTCACAAGTTGGAAATCCGTACTGTTTCCGCGTAGGAAAAACTCCGGTACGGATTTCATTTTCTGCAAGCGAAAAACCTTTGGAGGAAAAGCTGCGGTCCTATTTCATGAGTTTGAAAGTTTGATAATTCTCCCAGGATATGCTATAGTCATATCGTTATAGAGGGGGAGGAAAAGGAGGCTCCCCGAAATGGCTAGAATTAGACGGACATCGGACCCCAGAGCAAACTCCACACAGGCTATTTGGAAGATCGGCAAGTACATTCGTCTTTCACGGGATGATGGCAATGTTGTATCGGAATCTGTCGTCAATCAGAATAAAATTCTGGACGATGAAATCCCAGCTTTTTTTGAGGATGGTTTATACGAAGTCATTGATACCTATATTGACGATGGGACCAGCGGTACAACCGACTTGGAGCGGCGGGACTTTCAGCGTATGATTGGCGATATGAAAAGCGGCCGCATCAACTGCATCATTGTAAAAAACCTTTCCAGAGCTTTCCGCAACAGCGCGAACCAGGGCCACTTCCTGGAGGAATTTATTCCGCTGTACAATACCCGTTTTATCTCCTTGTATCAGCCCAGGATCGATACGTTCCTTGACCCGGAAGTTGTACATAGCCTGGAAGTCAGCATCACAGGATTCATGAATGAGCAGTATGCCTATAAAACGTCCGCCGATGTGCGCCGGACGTTCCGGCACAAGCGTGAGAATGGGGAATTTATCGGCGCGTTCGCTCCCTATGGCTATAGCAAGGACCCAGCGGACAAAAACGCCCTCGTGATCGATGAGGACGCGGCTCAGACAATACGGGATATATTTACATGGTTTATCACCGATGGCATGAGCAAGGCAGGCATTGCAAAGCGGCTGAATGAACTCGGCGTACCAAATCCTACGGCATATAAACGTAGCAAGGGATTTCGCTATGAGAATCCCCATGCCACACAGAATGATGGACTGTGGAACCCCACGACCATCACGCGTATGCTCCAGGACCCGGTGTACATCGGCGTGATGCGCCAGGGTAAACAGCGGGTCATTAGCTACAAAGTCCATAAGCGGGCCCCTGTGCCGGAGAACGAGTGGTTTGTGGTTGAAAACGCGATTCCTCCGATTATAGACAGAGAACTCTTTCAAGCAGCGCAGGATCTTCATAAGAAGGATGTCCGGACGGCCCCCGGTCAGAAAGAAGTCTATCTGTTCTCTGGATTCATCCGCTGCGCGGACTGCAAAAAGGGGATGTCCCGCCATTCGTCAAAGGGCTATGTCTACTACCAGTGCAGGACCTTCCGGGACAAATCCAAAACCCAGTGCAGCAAGCACAGCATTCGGATGGAAATTTTGGAGCAGGCCGTTTTGGCTGCAATCCAAAAGCAGATTGAGCTTGTTGATTCTCTCTCTGCAATCATTGAGGAAATCAATCAAGCTCCAAAGGTGCAGACGGAATCACTCCGGCTTACCACTATGCTCAATCAGAGGCAAAAGGAGCTTGATAAGGTGATGGGGCTCTTGGATGGGCTGTACATGGACTGGAAAAGCGGGGACATCACCAGAGATCAGTATCGCCGTATGAAGGTGAAGTTTGAGGAACAGGCCCAGCAGCTTGAAGCTACCATTGACCACATCAAGAGTGAATGCGATACACTGGCCCAAGGCATTGGGACGGATGATCCCTATTTGACAGCGTTCTTAAAGCACCGCAACATCGAATCACTCTCGCGCGGTCTGCTCATCGAGCTGGTCAACACAATTTATATTCACGAAGACGGAAGCATTGATATTGAATTCAAGTTCGCAGACCAATACCGCCGAATTGTAGAGTTTATTGAAAACAACAAAAACGAGCTCTACATTATCGGCGGTAAGGCTGTCTGAAAAGTTGCGCATAAACGACTGCACCCACTGGTCCCACCGGACCCAATGTCACCGCCACCAACGCCTATGCCGCCAGCGCCAAGGGCGCGGCGTTCCCGGTCCTCATGTCCGGAACCAACGTGGCTCTGCCCGACGCCCAGACGCTGTCCCCCGACATCACGGTCAACGGGGCAAACGACACCTTCACCGTGGCGGAGGCCGGACGGTATCGGGTTTCCTATAATATCAACTCCGTCACGCCTCTGACCCTCGGCGCCCGGCTGATGGTCGACGGTACGGAAATCGAAGCCTCCAACGTCATGCCGCAGACGGCACCTTTGAGCCGCCTGTCCAACGATTTCCTGGTGGATCTGGCGGCGGGGGCCAAGGTCTCCCTGCAGGTGTACGGTTACGCGGGCTTGGTGACTCTGCTGCCCAATTCCATCGGGGCCTCCCTGTCCATGGTCCGTCTGAGCTAAGGAGGGGTATTTTATGTCAATGCCCACATTTCCCAAGAATGATCCCCCGCTGACCCGAGAAGGCAGCCTCAATGAGATCATCTCCTCCATCGCCGCCGAGGAGCTGAGCCTGAGCCACCTCCTCAACGTCGAGGGCGAAAAGCTGCAATACGTCCTGGGCACCATGCCCGGTCTGGACGAGGCGGCCTCCCTGGACGAGGTGATGCAGGTCAACAAAAGCGTGAAGGACACCCTGTCCGGCATTATGGAGCAGCAGATGGCGCTGACATCCAAACTGGGCGCGGTGCTGAAGGCCCCCACACTCCCCGGCCCCGAGGGCCCCATGGGCGCCGAGGGCCCCGAGGGTCCCGAGGGCCCCGCCGAGGGCGAGGCCGGTCCCGACGGCCCCGACGGCCCCGATGGAGCGGAAGGGCCCGCCGGCCCCACCGGCCCCACCGGGGCCCCGGGACCCAACCCCACGGCCATCGCCGCCTACGCCGCCAACACCCGGGGCAACAGCATCGGCCTTGGCGACGATGATTTCATCGGCTTTTCGGATGTGTCGGTCGTCTGCCCGGAGCTCTTCCTGGGCGACTCAAGCTCGATGCTCGGGGGAAAGTCGGTGTTCTGCCCGCAGAAGGCGGGCACCTATCAGATCTCCTACCGTGTGACCCTCAGAGTCCCCTCCGTTCAGCCGGTGGGGACCCGGCTGTTGATCTCCAGCGCCGACGACTATGAGGGTGTCATCGCCCCCACGGTGGGCGCCCGGCAGTTTGAATGCACGATCACACTGGCCCTGCCGGAGCGCACCACGATCGAGCTTCAGGCATACTCCACGACCCCCAGCATCCCCGGCGTGGGCGGTCTCCCCGCCCTGGACAATGTCCAGCTGGCCAGCGGTGCCTCGGGCGCTTCCATGCTGGTCGTCCGGCTGAGCGATTAAGCGAGGCCAACCGTCCAAACAGATAGAAAAAAGGGCTCCCGCTGGTTTTACCGGCGGGAGCCCTCTGTTCGGGAAAGAAAAAAGCGGCACACGATGATACCTTCCTGGATAATATCATTCGTTCCGCCTTCTGTTCATAATTTGTTTACTCATTCAAATACCCTGGCCCTCTGATATATTTATATTGACATCAATTCCCAGCCGTTGTATTATAATAGACAGACTTTGGGGAATTTTGTTCTCTTTCTGGTGATAGACGGGCATAAAAAATGAGCCTCTCCTGCGCATCCAAGACACTCTCGACCCTCATCAGAGGGGCAGTACAACGCTTGTGCTGGAGAGCGCTTGGATGGCATCCAAGAGGTCAGCGGTTCGATCCCGCTTATCTCCACCAAGATGAAGGACGCATGTCCCCGGAAGGGATATGCGTCCTTTTACATTCGGCAGGAAGGGGGGAGGCCCATGCTGTTTTGCGACCTGCTGTCCACCGGCAGGGGCGTCACGGCCCTCATCGGCGGCGGGGGCAAGACCACCGCCATGTACACCCTGGCCCGGGAGCTGTCACCACGCGGGACAGTCCTCTGCTGCACCACCACCCGCATCCTCCCGCCGGACCATCTGCCGGTGCTCCTGTCCCCCGGGGAGGAGGCGGTCTCCGCCGCCCTGGCGGACCACGGCTGCGCCTGTCTGGGCACACCGGCGGAAAACGGCAAGCTGTCCGCGCCGGAGCTCCCCATGGCCCGTCTCGCGGCCCTGGCGGACTACGTGCTGGTGGAGGCCGACGGCTCCCGGGGCCTGCCGGTGAAGGCCCACCTGCCCCACGAGCCGGTGATCCCCCCCGAGGCAAGGCGGACCATCCTGCTGGCGGGGGCGTCAGCCTTCTTCCGGCCCGCAGGGGAGGCGGTCCACCGGCCGGAGCAGTTCTGCCGCCTCACCGGCGCGGCCCCGACGGACCCGGTGAGGGCGGAAAACCTGGCCTCCCTCATCCTGGGGGAGGGACTGGGCGATACGATCTTCATCAACCAGGCGGAGAGCGGCGAGGCCCTGAGAGAGGCCTGCCGTCTGGCGGCGTTGCTGCCCCTGCCCCTCTTCGCCGGAGCCCTTCAGAGAGGAGAATGGACATGCTTGTCGTGATCCGAGGCGGCGGCGACATCGCCACCGGCATCGCCCTGCGCCTGCACCGGGCAGGCATGGAGGTGGTCATCTGTGAAACGGCCTGCCCCACCGCCATCCGCCGCACGGTCTGCTTCTCCGAGGCGGTGCGCCTGGGGGAGGCGGTGGTGGAGGGCGTCACGGCCCGCCGGGCGGACCTGGAGGAGGTGCCGGACATCCTGGCCCAGGGGGTGATCCCCGTGCTGGTGGACCCCACCGGGGCCTGTATCGACCCTCTGGTGTCCGACGCGGTGGTGGACGCCATCCTGGCCAAGCGGAACCTGGGCACAACCATCGACATGGCCCCCGTGGTGGTGGCCGCGGGCCCCGGCTTCACCGCCGGGGTGGACTGCCATGCGGTGGTGGAGACCATGCGGGGCCACTACCTGGGCCGGGTGGTCTACGACGGCTCCGCCCTGCCCAACACCGGCGTCCCCGGCCTCATCGGCGGCAAATCCGGCGAGCGGGTCCTGCGAGCCCCGGCGGACGGCATCTTTCAGGGTGTCCGAAGGATCGGCGAACAGGTCCGGGAGGGGGACGCAGCCGGGTACGTGGACGGCATCCCCATGCGGTGTACCGCCGGCGGCACGCTGCGGGGCCTCCTGGCCGACGGCGTGCCGGTGACGAAGGGCATGAAGTGCGGCGACGTGGACCCCCGGTGCGAGCCGGACCACTGCCGCTGTGTCTCGGACAAGGCTTTGGCGGTGGGCGGCGGCGTGCTGGAGGCCATCCTCCATTTCAGCGGCGCGCTGGAGACTGTTTATTAACATCAAAAAACTGCTCCCTTTTCGGAATCTTGTACCCAGTGGGAAATGACTTATAAATATACATTGCAAATGACAGATCAAGATTATATAATCAAATATATAAATCAGTATTTACAGGAGGGCCAAAGATGATTATCTATTCCATAATAATGTTTGTAACAGCGGCTTTGTTTCTTGCTCTTGGCACTGCGATTTATAAAGGAAACACGAAATTGATACATGACTACCATCAAAGAAATATCAAGGAATCCGAGCGAACGGAATACGGCAGGGCTTTTGCAAGAGGAATGTTTGCAATTTGTGCAACACTTTTTTTCAGCGGTATTATTGCGCTGTTTGGCAAAGATGGCCCGATTGCAACAATCGCTTTGATTGTTTTGTTTGCTGGGCTTATCGTTTCCGGCGTGGTTATTGTAAAGATTCAAAAGAGATATAACGGCGGACTGTTTTAACAATAAGTTAATTCCAGTTTATAGAACTGTTCGATTGTTAACGATTATGCGATTTGCGCAGAAATATATTTGATATTTATGCAGAGAGAACACTTTTCAAATCAAAAAGGGAGAAAAACTTTGAAATAACATATAAAGTGAGGAAAAACGATGGAAAACGAAGTAAAGCTGACCAAGCTTGCCAAGTGCGCCGGGTGCGGCGCGAAGGTGGGGGCGGGGGTGCTCTCCCAGCTCCTGGAGGGCATCAAGGTCCACGAGGACCCGGACCTGCTGGTGGGGTTCGACAAGAGCGACGACGCCTCGGTCTACCGGGTCACGGACGATCTGGCCCTGGTGCAGACGGTGGACTTCTTCCCCCCCATCGCCGACGACCCCTACCTCTTCGGCCAGATCGCCGCCACCAACGCCCTCAGCGACGTCTATGCCATGGGCGGCGAGCCCAAGCTGGCATTGAACCTCATGTGCGTGCCCAAGACCATGCCCTCTGAGGCGGTCCACCAGATGCTCCGGGGGGGCTACGACAAGGTCTACGAGGCGGGGTGCCTCATCACCGGCGGCCACAGCATCTTTGACGACGAGCCCAAGTACGGCCTGGCGGTCACCGGCTTCGTCCACCCGGACAAGGTCCTCACCAACAGCGGGGCAAAGCCCGGGGACGTGCTCCTTCTGACCAAGCCCCTGGGCATCGGCGTGCTGACCACCGCCCACAAGGGGGACCTGGCCTCAGCGGAGAGCATGGAGCTGGCCTACAGGCTGATGACCACCCTCAACAAGGGGGCCCGGGACGTGATGGTGAAGTACAACGTCCACGCCTGTACCGACGTCACCGGCTTCTCCCTCCTGGGCCACCTGCTGGAGATGGCCCAGGGCAGCGATACCCAGGCCGTGGTGCATGTGGACCAGGTGGACCTCATCCCCGAGGCCCTGGAGCTGGCCCGCACCGGCGTCCTGCCGGAGGGCATGTACCGCAACCGCACCTTCGCCGAGCCGTCGGTGGACATGGGGGACACCCCCCTGCATAAGCAGGATGTCCTCTTCGACCCCCAGACCGCCGGGGGGCTCCTCATCGCCGTGGACCCGGCGGACGCCCAGGCCCTCCTGGAGGAGCTGAAGCCCGCGGTGCCCAGCGCCCAGCGCATCGGCGTCATGGAGGCATACCAGGGCGGGAAGCGGATCTTCCTGCGCTGACCGTACCCGCTACCCGCATACCGCTCCCCCCAGGGACGCCGTCCCCGGGGGGATTTTTGACAAAAAGGAGCGTTCATCATGCCGATCGTCCACGACGCCGTTCTCTACTCTGTGGTCCGGGAGGAGCACCTGGTCCACAGCGGCTTCTTCCTCCACGAGTATTTCTCCCTCTTCGCCTCCGCCCCGGTGGACTGCCTGCACATCCGGGCGGTCTGCGGCGGGCAGGAGCTGGGCCGGGTGGGCTCTAGCGGCTCACCACGATTTTAGGCGGGTCTTGCCTCCTGGAGGACACGGTAAATTTGGTGCGGGCCGTCTTCTGACCTCAATTTTTTCTGCCCGGGTGCTTGACAGCACCGGCCATATGTGGTATATTTAGCATATCAAGTGCGAAATGCACCACAAAGGAGGTTTTCTTTATGAAAAGAAGATATGGTTTGCTGGGCCTGCTCTCAGCCATTGGCGTCCTGGGAGCCGCTACCGGTCAGGCGTCCCTCTGTCCCTTTTTGGCGTTTGCCCTGTTTTTCGGATGCTTCTTCGTGACGCCCGACGAAATGTTCGTGGAGCGGATGCGGAAGGCCGCGTCCTGGGCGTTCTATGCGGACCTGGCACTCACGACAGCGGTCACCTGCGTCTGCATCGCGGCGGGATATCAGCCGGACGCCGCCCTGCTGCGGGGCGTGGGAGCGGGCTTCGGGACATCTCTGCTGGTCTTCTCCTCCGCCTGCGCCTGGTTTGAGTGGCGGGAGCTCCGGGGGAGCCGCCCATGATCAAGAACCGGATGAAGGAGCTCCGCGCCAAGCACGGTCTGAAGCAGGAGGACCTTGCGGCCCGGGTGGGTGTGCGCCGGGAGACCATCGGGAACCTGGAAACCGGGAGATATAACCCCTCCCTGGTCCTGGCCTGGCATATCGCGGAGGTCTTCGGGGTCCCCATTGAAGAGGTGTTCACGGTGGAGGACTGACCGGACCTGCGGAAAAATTTGGAAAAAATCAGAAAACATTTTACATCTTCCACAAGTTTTCCCGCTATGGTATCTCTCGATGGGAGGAGCTTCCACAAATCCCCCCGAACTTAGAAAGAGAGGTCTTCCATATGTCCCGGAAAAGCATCATGCCCAACATCGCCTATGACACTCTGCGCCGCAGTTTCTACGTCACCATGCGCGCCCGCTCCCCCCAGGACGGCGCCATCCGCCGCGTCACCCGCTGTTACCCCACCCTGGAGCGGGCCGTGGCGGCCCTGGACAGCTTCAACGCCGGGAAACTCCTCTCCCGGAGCGGCAGCGGGGACAAGCTCACCGTAGGGCAGTGGCTGAGCTACTGGCTGGAGCAGGTCGTGACCCCCAGCCGCACCGCAAGCACCACCCACGGCTACACCATGATCGTGCGAAACCACCTCTCCCCGGCCCTGGGCCGGGTGAAGCTCCGGGAGCTCACCGCCCCCCAGATCCAGCTCTACCTTCGCCGCAAGCAGGCCGAGGGGCTCTCCAGCAACACCGTGCGCAAGCACCTGGGGGTCCTCCACAACGCCCTGGAGCAGGCCCGGCGGCAGGACCTCATCTCCCGCAACGAGGCCGGGCAGGTCACGCCCCCCGCCTCCACCCGCCCGGACCACCACTTCTACGACTCCCACACCATGGGACTCCTCTTCGAGGCCCTCTCCGGCACCTCCCTGGAGCCGGTGGTGAAGCTGGCGGGGTACCTGGGCCTGCGGCGCAGTGAGATCTGCGGCCTCAAGTGGGACAACGTGGACCGGGAGCGCAAGATCATCACCATCATCGAGACCCGCACCGCCGTCAACGGCCGGGCGGTGGACAAGGGCACCAAGAACCGCTCCTCCACCCGCCGCCTGGGCTACCGGGGGCTGGAGGATCTGGACCAGACGCTGGAGCGCCTCTGGCGGCAGCGGCAGGCGGACATGGCCCGCCTGGGGGACGCCTACGGGGACGGCGGCTTCGTCATCTGCCACGACGGCGGGCAGCCCTACCAGCCCGACTATCTGAGCAACCGCCTCCAGCGGGTCCTCAAGCGCACGGGACTGCCCTATGTGACCCTCCACGGCCTGCGCCACAGCTTCGCCAGTATCGCGAACAGCCGCAACGTGCCCCTCTTCGGCATCAGCAAAGCCCTGGGCCACAGCAGCACCAACACCACCACCCAGGTCTATATGCACCTCTTCGACGAGACCCACCTGGCCGTCGTCCAGGAGGTGGGCCGGGCCATCGGCGGCGGGACGGTATGAGGGCGGTCTTTCCGAAAAAGAGTTGAAAGCCGTTTCCGCTGGTGGTATACTTGCTCATGGCGGACCGGTCAGTCTATATGGAAGGTGAGTCTGGGCAATGAAGAACAAGAAAGAAAAGACCAACGCGATCCGGATTCTGGAACAAAATAAGATCGAATATCTGACCCATTCCTACAGCGCGGCGGATGCCCTCAGCGGCATGGAGGTTGCCGCTGTATTGGAACGGGACCCCGGGCAGGTCTTTAAGACCTTGGTCACAGCGGGGGGCAGTAAGGAGCACTATGTGTTTATGATCCCTGTCAACAGGAGCCTGAACCTGAAAAGAGCGGCAAAGGAAGTCCAAGAAAAGAGCATCGAGATGATCCGATCAAAGGACCTGCTGCCGCTGACGGGCTACGTCCACGGCGGGTGCTCACCGATTGGAATGAAGAAGCAGTTCAAAACGGTGCTCGACAGCTCCGCGCAGCATTACGAGACCATCCTTTTCAGCGGCGGCAGGATCGGCTGTCAGGTGGAGGTCACAGTGGATGGTCTGAAAAAGATCGTCCCCCTCGAACTCTGCGATATCAGCGATCCCTCCGATGATCTGCAGTAGAACGGACGAGAGGCGCACGGCTTTTTCAGCCGTGCGCCTCTCGCGCCTTCTGCTTACTGGGCGGAGAACTGGTCCTTGCCCACGCCGCACAGGGGGCACTCGAAGTCCTCGGGGAGGTCCTCCCACTTGGTGCCGGGGGCGATGCCGTGGTCGGGATCGCCCAGGGCCTCGTCGTACTCGTAGCCGCAGACGTCGCAAATGTATTTCATCTTGAAAACTCCTTTCTTTTTTCAAACCCGGGAGAGGCCTCCCGCAGTATGATACAGTATGCCCGATTTTGGAAAAAATAGCTGTTGCCGATACGACAGTTGGGGATTTTTCTTTCCCCGCCGTCACTCGATGGATTTCAGGGACTCCGCCATGTCGACCCGCCGCAGTCTGGGCCGCATCCCCGTGGAGATGGCAACGGTGAAGAGCATGGTCATGGCGAAGGCGATGGCATAGCTCAACGGCGCAATGCGGCAGGCGAAGAACATGGAGTCGATCTGTACCTGCTCCATGACATAGGCGTGGAGGGCCTTGCCCATGCCCAGCCCCACCAGGCTCCCCAGGAGGGAGAGCATGTTGATCTCCCGGAACACGTAGGAGGCCACCTCGTTTTGATAGAACCCCAGGACCTTGATGGTGGCGATCTCCCGGATGCGCTCGGTGATGTTGATGTTGGTGAGGTTGTAGAGCACGATAAAGGCCAAAGCCCCGGCGCAGATGACCACCACCACTACCACGTAGTCCAGCCGGGAGAGCATGTTCTCCACCTGGTCCCGGGTGGCCTGGTTGATGGTCACGTTGCTCACGCCCTCCCGGTCCAGGAGCACCGCACCCTCCTCGTAGGGGTCCGCGTCCTCCCGGCCCAGGACGTAGAGGGTGTTATACTCCGGGAGCTCTCCCAGCTGCTGGGCGTAGGTCTCCGGAGAGAGGTAGACATAGTTATAGACGTAGTTGTCCGCGACGGCGGAGATGGTGGCCTCCATGGTCCCCAGGGCGCTGTCCCGGAGCTCCAGGGTGTCCCCCACATGGAGGCCCAGGTTCTCCGCCAGACCGATGTTCACCACCACCTCTCCGGCACCGGGGTAGTCGATGGGCGTCTCCCCGCTGTGGAGGGAGAGGAAGCCCTCCACGCTGCCCTCCGCGGGCACCACCAGGTACACGGATTTGTTCCCCGCCTCTGTGGCCACGTCCACGCTGCCGCTGTGGACCAGGAGGCCGTCAGACGCGCTCCAGCCCGCCTCCTCCAGGAAGGCAGCCGCCGACTCCGCCGTCTGCTCCTTCTGGAAGGCCACCGCGTAGTCGTAGAGGGTGATCTCGCCGAACTGGTCGCCCGCCACGTTCTTGATGGAGTCCCGGATGCCGAAGCCGGTACACAGCAGGGCCGTACACCCGCCGATGCCCAGGATCATCATCACCAGGCGGCTCCGGTAGCGCAGGACGTTGCGCAAGGAGACCTTATGTAAGAAGCTCAGGTGCTTCCACAGGGGGCCCAGGTACTCCAGGAAGATGCGCCTGCCCGCCTTGGGGGCCTTGGGCCGCAGGAGGTCCGACGCCTGCCGGGACAGCTCCACCCGGCACGAGAGGTATGTGGCCCCCATGGAGCACAGCAGTGCCGCCGCGAAGGATACCGCCAGCATTCCCGGCAGGAACACCAGCTTCAGCGGCGCGAAGCCGTAGATGATGGCGAAGATCTCCCAGAAGATCCAGGGCAGGCCGTTGGCCCCCAGGAGGTACCCCAGGGCACTGCCCGCGAGGGCGGCGCTGCCGGAGTAGAAGAGGTACTTGCCCATGATCTGCCCGTTGTCGTAGCCCAGGGCCTTGAGGATGCCGATCTGGGTGCGCTGCTCGTCCACCATGCGCTTCATGGTGGTCATGCACACCAGGGCCGCCACCAGGAAGAAGAACACCGGGAAGACCACCGAGATGGCCTCGATGATGGAGGTGTCGTTCCGGAAGCAGGCGTAGCCCACATTCTCCTCCCGGGTGAGGGTGAAGGTGGAGGGCTCCTCCAGGTCCTCCAGCTGCTGTTTGGCGTCGGCCAGCTTCTCCTCCGCGTCTTTCAGGTCCGTCTCCGCGTTGACAAACTCCGTGTCCGCGTCGGACCGGCCGCCGTTGTACTCCGCCCAGCCGTCGTCCAGCTCCTTGCGGGCGTCGGCCAGCTCCTGGGGGGCCTTGTCCAGCTGTTCCTTGGCCTCGTCCAGCTCCTGCTGGGCGTCGGCAAGCTCCTTCTGGGCCCTCTCCAGCTCACGGCGTCCCCTGGCAAGCTCCCGCTGGGCACTGTCCAGCTGGGCCGAGCCGCTGTCGTACTCCGTACGGCCCTCCTCAAACTCCTTCAGGCCCTCCTCGTACTCGCTCTCACCCTTGGTCAGCTCCCGGTAGGCCTTGTCCAGCTCGGCCTCCGCCTCCGCCTTTCCGGTCTCATAGTCCTTTTTGCCCTGATCCAGCTCCGCCCGGGACTGATCCAGCTTCTGCCGGGACTGGGAGAGCTCCTGCCGGCCTGCGTTCAGCTCATTCCGGCTCTGGTCCAGCCTGCTCCGCAGGCCCGCCAGGGCGGAGGAGTTCAGAGACGTGCCCAGCTGGGACTCTGCGGCGCTCCAGCCGGAGACCAGCTGGTTGGCCGTATCCTGCCCCACGGCGGCGATGAGCGCCTGGTCGCCCCCCGCCAGGCGGCTGACCAGGGAGGCCGCGTCCAGGCTGACCCCCATGGCCGCGGAGACGCTCCCCGCGGCCTGGCTGGCGGAGTCGTAGAGCTGTTTGAGCTGGGTATAGGACGCCTCGCCGCTGTCCAGCTCGGCCTCGCCATCGCGGAGCTCCCGCTCCGCCGCCTGGAGCTTCGTAAGGCCCTCATTGTACTCCCGCTCCCCGTCCTCCAGCTTCTTCTTGGCGGCGTCCAGCTCCTTCTGGGACTCCGCCTTGGCCTTCTCGTACTCCGCCCAGCCGTCGTTGAGCTCCTTGCGGGCATCGGCCAGGTCCTGTTCGGCCTTGTCCAGTTCGGTCTGGCCGATACCGGCCTCCTCCCGGGCGTCGGCCACCTTCTTCTCCGCGGCGGCCAGCTCCCGCTGGGCCTTCTCCAGCTCCCGCTGGCCGTCGGCCACCTTCTGCTCGCCGTCGGCGTAGTCCAGCTTGCCCTGCTCGTAGTCCTCCAGGGCCTGCTTGTACTCCGCCTCGCCGTCCATGAGCTTCTGGTAAGCCTCCTTGAGCTCCTCGTCCGCGTCGTCCCGCTCGCTGTGGTAGGTGTCCCAGCCGTCGGAGACCTCGGCCTCCGCGTCGGCGATCTCCTCCAGGGCGTCGCTTCGAATCTCTTCGTAGCGCGCCTCGGCCCGCTCCTCCACCAGGTCCTCCAGGCCGGGCTTGAGGGCGTCCACCTGCTCGTCATAGGCGTCGGAGTAGGCGGGGGCGGGATCGGTCATGGTGAGATAGATCTCATGGAAGACCTCAGAATCGAAGCCCTCCAGAGGGATATACACGAACCCGGCGATGGTGCCGCCGCCCAGAGAGCTTGTCCCCCGCTCGTAGTTGAGGTAGCTGGGGGAGTTGACCAGCCCCACGACGGTGTAGCTGTCATAGCGCAGGAGCTCCCGGGTGTCCTCGTCGTTGCTCCCGGAGACGGTGAGCGCCTGGTCCAGCCGGTCCGGGGAGAAGTACCGGGCGTCGATGACGCACTCGTCCGGCGCTTCCGGCATCCGTCCGGCGGTGAGGCTGAGGAGGTTTACGTCCTCCGTGATGGAGTGGGCCCGGACCACCCGCTCCGCGCCCTCGTCCAGAACGGTGAGGAAGTCGGTGAACACCGCCCCCCGGGCGGCCTCCACCCCCGCCTCCCCGGCGAAGCGCGCCACGTCCTCCTCCGTGAACCCCAGGGTGGAGAGAAGGCGGAAGTCGTAGAGCCTCTGCTCCTCCAGATACTCGATGCCCGTGGCCATCATAGCCGGCTGGCTGGTGCGCAGGCCCGAAAAGAACCCCACCCCCAGCCCCACAATGGCCAATATCGCCAGGTACCGCCCCAGGCTCTGGCGGATCTCCCGCAGGGCGGATTTCAGCATAGTCCCTACCATTCGATCTCCTCCACCGGAGCCGGGAAGTCATTGGTGCGCACGGAGATCACGGACCCGTTCTTCACCTGGATGACCCGGTCCGCCATCGCGGTCAGGGCGCTGTTGTGGGTGATGATGATGATGGTCATGCCTTGACGGCGGCTCATGATCTGCAGCAGCTTGAGGATGGCCTTGCCTGTGGTGTAGTCCAGGGCGCCCGTGGGCTCGTCGCAGAGGAGGAGCTTCGGGTTTTTCGCCAGGGCCCGGGCGATGGCCACCCGCTGCTGCTCCCCGCCGGAGAGCTGGGCGGGGAAGTTGGCCAGGCGGTCCCCCAGGCCCACGGAGCGCAGCACCTCGGCGGCGTCCATGGGGTTCTTGCAGATCTGGGAGGCCAGCTCCACGTTCTCCAGGGCCGTGAGGTTGGGCACCAGGTTGTAGAACTGGAAGACAAAGCCGATGTCGTGGCGGCGGTAGGCGGTCAGCTGCTTGGAGGAGTAGGCGGAGATCTCCTCGTTCTCCAGGAAGATGCGCCCCTGGGTCAGGGTGTCCATGCCGCCCAGGATGTTGAGCAGGGTGGTCTTCCCCGCGCCGCTGGGGCCCACGATCACGCACAGCTCCCCCTTGCCCACGGTGAAGGTGGCGTCCCGCAGGGCCTCAATCTGGACCTCCCCCATCTGGTAGACCTTTTTGACATGCTCGAAGCGGACAAATACGCTCATATGTTCTCCCCCCGTCGAATTGGGTATCCTGCGGGCCCTGTCGGGGCCCAGATCCGGTTTCATGATGATAAACAGTACTATTATAGCAGACGAAACGTGCAATTGGTGAAGTTTTCGTGAATAGTGGCGGGAAAGGGCCCTCCGCTCCTCACGAAAACCGAGGGCCGGAGGCACTGGTTCGCAATGCTCCGGCCCTCGCAGGCAGGTCTGTGTGAAAAATCAATCGGCCAGGCTGCCAATGGGGTCCCAGGGATCGAGGACGATGGGGTCGGTATCCAGGATCGCGGCCTTGTCCCCCAGGTACTTCTTGTGGACCACGGCCTGGTAGACCAGCAGGTCGAACCAGCTGTCGGAGGCCATGTAGTAGCCCTCGTTGAGGCCCTCGCTGCCCCAACTGTTCTCGATCTTCCAGCGGTTGGGCTTCCCGTCCTCGCCGATGTTCACGCCGGTAAAGCACATGGCGTGGTTCATGGCGCTGTCACAGCAGTCGAGCATCTCCTCCTTGGTCATGGCCACGTCCAGGCCGGTGGCGGGCAGGGAGTCGAAGGACTGGTCGTCCCAGAAGCGGCTGTCCCGGTCGCCGAACTTGCCGCAGTCGCTGCCGAACCAGACCACCTCGCCGTCCTGGAGCTGGCGGAGCACCGCCGCCTTCAGCTCCTCCATGGTGAGGTTGACGTGGCGGATGCCCTTGTCCTCAGCCACATTGCCCAGGTACTTGATAGTGTAGAGCCGGTCGAAGGGCTTGTCGGCGGTGGGGGCGTGGATGAGGCTGACATAGTCGTCCCACACGCCGTCGAAGTACTTGTCCCGGAAGGAGAGGGGGGTCATGCCGCTTTCACGGTGGAAATTCTTGTCCTTGTCCACGTACTCGAAATCGAAGGTCTCCGGGGGCTCGCCGTAGCAGCTGGAGAGGAAGGAGAAGCACTTGGCCAAAAGGGCCTTCTTCTCCGCCTCCAGGGCCTCCCTGGACGCGCCGCCGGCGGCCATCTTCCGCAGGGAGAGGGCGTTCTTGCGCATGAACTTGCTGATGTACTGGTTGCTCCCCCGGGTGTTGCTGGTCTGGAAGGTCTCGGGCATGGCGTCCTTGGGCACCACGCCGTACTTGCGCACCAGGCTGGTGAACATATCCCACTGTCCGCCGTCGGAGAGGCCGCCCTGGAGGAGGAAATTGACCGTGCGGTCGTTGAGGGGCAGGCCTGCGGTCTCCAGGATGGCCTCAAAGAAGTAGTTGCAGCGCTCAAACTTGTCCCAGAAGGCCATGTAGCTCTGGGAGAGCTCGAAGTCCTCCAGGTTCAGCTCCTTGGCGATGTGCTCCCGCAGGACGTTGGTGGCGGCAAAGAGCCAGCAGCGTCCGGAGGACTTCTGGTTGGTGGACTTCATGGTCTTGATGTCCGTGGAGAACTTGAAGACCATCTTCCGCGCGTCGTCGGGACGGCAGATGACCTTGCTGATGTCGGTTGTGTACAGGACGCGGGTCATGGCCTGACGCATCGGGTCGGCGCGGTAGCCCTCCCGGAAGCCGGCCAGGTCGGCAGGTGTGATGTTGCTGCTCATTTTTTGGTGCCTCCTAATATGTAAAGATTTTGGGAACGAGAGGATGTTGGGCTTCGCCCAAACCCACCAGGGGCTTTGCCCCTGGACCCCACCACCTTTGAAAAGGTGGACGAAACTTTTATTTTCGCTTCGCGTACATATTACGAGGGAGGCAGCGGCTTTGGGGCGCTGCCTCCCTGGATATGGCGGTTACTCAGCCTCCGACAGGGCCTTGGCCTCGGCGATGGCCTTTTCCTGGGCCGCGGCCGGGCAGTCCTCATAGCGGACAAAGTGGAAGGTGAAGGAGCCGCGGGACTGGGTCATGGAGCGCAGGTCGATGGCGTAGGTCATCATCTCCGCCTCGGGGACCTCGGCCTCCACGATCTGGTCGCCGTCGCCGGTGGGGTTCATGCCCATGACGCGGCCCCGGCGCTTGTTGAGGTCGCCCAGGATATCGCCCATGTAGCTGTCGGGGATCTTGACCTTCAGCTCGCCCACGGGCTCCAGGAGCACGGGGGACGCCTCGGGCAGAGCGGCCTTGTAGGCCAGCTGGGCGGCGGTCTTGAAGGCGATTTCGGAGGAGTCCACCGGGTGGTAGGAGCCGTCCACCAGGGTGGCCTTCAGGAACACCACCGGGTAGCCGGCCAGCACGCCGTGGACGCAGGCCTCCCGCAGGCCCTTTTCAACGGCGGGGAAGAAGTTCTTGGGCACGCTGCCGCCGAAGACCTCCTCGGCGAAGATCATGTCCTCCTGCTCATCCTGGGGCTCGAAGACGATATGGACGTCGCCGAACTGGCCGCTGCCGCCGGTCTGCTTCTTGTGGCGGCCCTGCTTGCGCACCTGCTTGCGGATCTTCTCGCGGTAGGCCACACGGGGGGTATCCAGCTCGGCCTCCACGCCGAAGCGGCTCTTGAGCTTGCTGACCAGCACATCGATCTGGATGTCGCCCGCGCCGGAGACCACCACCTGATGGGTCTCGGCGTTGTTGACCACGGAGAAGGTGGGGTCCTCCTCGTTGAGGCGGATGAGGCCGGTGCCCACCTTCTCGTCCTGGCCCCGGGTCTTGGGGGCGATGGCACGGGAGTAGCAGGGCTCGGCGAACTGCACAGGGGCGAGGCGCACCACGTTCTTCGGGTCGCAGAGGGTGTCGCCGGTCTTCAGGCGGTCCATCTTGGCGATGGCGCCGATGTCGCCGCAGGCGATCTCCTTGACCTCCTCGTTCTTCTTGCCCTTGATGGTGTAGAGCCGGCCCAGCTTCTCGGTCTTGCCGGTGGAGGGGTTGTAGAGGTTCATATCGCCGGTGATCTTACCGGAGACCACCTTGACCAGGGAGTACTTGCCGTACTGGTCGGAGATGGTCTTGAAGACGATGGCGGCGGTGGGACCGTTGGGATCCCGCTTGACCTCCACGCTGTTCTCGCCGGATTCGTCGGTGCCGGTCTCGGCGGGCATCTCCTGGGGGCCGGGGACCAGGTCCACGATGGTGGAGAGGAGCATCTCCGTGCCCAGGCCCGTCACGGCGGAGCCGCATACCACGGGGGCCAGGGTGCCCTCGTGCATACCGACCTTCAGGCCGGTCATGATCTCGTCCTTGGTGAAGGCCTCGCCGGCGAAGAACTTCTCCATGTTCTCCTCCGTGGTCTCGGCCACGGCCTCCATCAGCTGGTTGTAGAGCTCGTCGAGGACCTTCTGCTTGCTCTCGGGGATGGGGATCTCCACCCGCTTGCCCTTGCGGTCGGCGGGCATCTGGTAGGCCTTCCGGTTGAGCACGTCGATGATGCCGATGGTGCGCTTGTTATCGTCCCAGATGGGGGCCACAACAGGGGCGATGGAGTTGCCCAGCTTCTCCCGCAGGGCGGCCAGGGTTTCGGAGAAATTGGCGTTCTCCTCGTCCTCCTTGGAGACATAGACGATGCAGGGCTTCTTCTGCTCCTTGAGGTACTTCCAGCCGCGCTCCGCGCCCACGCTCAGGCCGTCCTTGGAGGCGCACACCAGCACGCCCACCTCCGCGGCCCGGACGCCGGACTGCATCTCACCGGCGAAGTCGAAGTTGCCGGGGGCGTCCAGGACGTTGATCTTCACCCCGTTGTACATCACCGGGGTCATGGCCAGGGAGATGGAGATCTGGCGCTTGATCTCCTCGGGGTCGTAGTCGCAAACGGTATTGCCGTCCGCCGGCTTGCCCAGGCGGTCGGTGGCACCGGTAATATACAGCATACTCTCCACCAGAGAGGTCTTTCCACTGCCGCCGTGCCCCAGCAGGCAGATGTTGCGAATGTCCATAATGAGTTTGTCTCCTTCCGTTAATCGTGTTCCTGGAACTGTGAATTTGCTTAACGAACCAATTATAGTACTTTTTTCAGTTTGGCACAACTGGAATTTTCTCTTGAAAAAGATTTTGGACAGATTAGACAAAAACACCCCTCTTTTTTTGACTGATCCACCAGCCCTCCGGCCCTACAGCTTATCCACCGTCCACACCAGGGGCAGTACCGGGACCACCCAAAGCAGGAGGTAGGTGAGGATGAGCAGCGGCGTGAGCACGCCCCAGCTTCCGGTGAAGGTGAGGTAGAACCCCAGCAGAATCCCGGAGACGCTGCTGAGGATGGCCAGCAGGTCCCCCACCGCCGCCGTCTGACACAGGCGGCGGCTCCCGGTGACCAGGGACGCATAGGGCAGCAGGCCCTCCCGGTAGAGGAGGCCGCTGGGGCCGTCCGACTCCCGGGCCGGGTCGGAGAGGGCCAGAAGCTCGTCCAGCTCCAGGGTATTGGCCCCGCCGTCGGTGTGGAAGCGGCTCCTGAGGAGTTTTGAGGTGATGTTCCCGTCCCGGGTGCCCAGGGTGAGCTGGACGCCGCTTCGCCCCAGGCCCCGCAGGGCGGTGGAGACGGTCTCGGCGGCGCTGTAGCGGAGGATGAAGACAGCCGTCAGCGTCCCGTCCACCGCCAGGCACATGCAGGGCTTCGCCGGCATGGACCCGGGCAGGCGCACTGCCATATGCCGCATGAACACCGGCGGTCCCGCCAGGACCGTCTCCCCGTGGATCATGCCGCTGAGGCCACCGTGCTCGTGGATGTGGAAGTGCTCCAGGTTCTCCCGCCGGATGCGGGCACTGCGGCAGACGCCCTCGAAGAGCCTGCCCATGGCCCCCCCGGCGGGGATGGCCAGGGCGGCGGCATAGGCGAGGGCGTGGTCCTGCTCCTCGCCGTAGAGCTTGATGTCGTTGATGCCCACGCTCCCCAGGGGGAAGAGGTCCCCGTCGGTGACCACGATGCGCCGGGAGGAGGCCAGATCCGCCGCCCCGTACTGCCCGGCCACTGCCGCACCGCTCCGGGAGAGCTGGGCCGCCAGCCGCCCGAAGGGCACGCTGAAGGCCAGGGGGAACACCAGCGCCGAGGAGAAGCACAGCACCACGGAGCAGCACCACAGAAGGTCCTGCATCCTTCCCTGCCCCGCCGAGGAGAGGGCCCCGAAGACCAGGGACGCCGCCGCCAGCACCGGCAGGAGCAGTCTCTGCCACTGGGCGGAGACATCCTCCATGTTCAGCCGGGTGTAGAAGCCCCGGACGGACCCGGAGCCCTTGGCGATGCCCTGCTTGCAGCAGTCCACCAGGCAGGTGGGGGTGCCCATGGCGGCGGTGCGGAAGCTCTCGTAGGCCCCCCGTGCGTGGCTGGCGAGGCCCCAGAGGGCGAAGACGCACAGCGCCGCCGCCACGCCGCCCAGCGGCGCGGCCTCCGTCCGCAGGGGGAGCAGGAGCATGGTCATCTCGTCCAGCAGCGTCACCAGCGTGACCATGGCGGCGGTGGCGGAGATGGTCCAGGCCCCCTCCCGCAGGCCCTCCAGGGCGGCGCGGTACACCGGCCAGCATAAGACGCTGATGAGCGCCTGGGGCACCAGGACGCAGAGAGCGGCGTTGTCGACGCTCTCGCTGAAGAACGGCACCTCCACCCCCGCCTGGACCAGCACCCACGGGGTCCAGAGTAAAATCAGCACCGCCAAGGAGGAGCGCAGGCTCCCCCGGCACTCCTTCCAGCGGCGCTTGGCCCGGGCGGCGGCCTCCCCGGGGGAGGGCTCGCTGTCCGCCTCCGGCAGGGGGGGCTTGGGCGAGGGCTCCTTGCGCTTGACCTCGCTCCGCCGCTTCTTCCGCCGGACCTTCTCGATGTACTTTCGGACCCGCTCCTGGCGGATCTCCTGCTCCTCCCGCACCGCGTCCACGGTGCTGGCCACCACGTCCTCCATGGAGACGGCCTCCTCCTGGGGGGGAGGGGTCTCCTCCTGCGGGGGCGTCTCGGGGGGCGCTTCCTCCGGCGGCGTCTCGGGCGGACGCTCGGGTTCCGGCGGCGGGGCGGGCTCCTCCGGGGGCTCCTCCGGCGGGGCGGGCTCCTCCGGGACGATGGCCCGGATCTCCTCCGGCCTCAGCAGGTCCGCCCAGAAGGCCAGGTCCGCCAGTTCCTCCTCCCCAGGCTCCTCCGGGGCCGGGGGCTCCGGCTCAGGGGGAGGGGGCGCCTTGGGGGCCGGTTTCCCGGCGGGGTCCGGCTCCTCCTCAGGAGGCGGCTCGGGCTGGAGGGGCTCCTCCTTCCGGCGAAAGAGCTTCCCCTTCCGCTTTTGGGGGGGCTTCGGAGGCTCCCCGGGCACGGTCTCCGGCTCCTCCACCGGCGGGGGCTGGACGGCCTCCGCCTGCTCCTCCGGCGCCGGAGGCGGCTGGACGCCCTCGAACTCCTCCAGGATGTCCTCCAAAGCGAAGTTCCCCTCCGCCGCCGGCTCCCCCAGGAGCAGGCGCTGCGTGTCCATCAGATTGCCTTCCGGCTGGGGGGTATTCTGTTTGTTCGATCCCTGTTTCTCTTCCATATGCGTCTCTTTTCCTGTGTTTCGGTCGAAAGGGGGCCTCAGCGCCGCTGCCGCACCGCCTCATAGAGCAATACCGCGGCGGCGGCCGAGGCGTTGAGGGAGGAGATGCGCCCTCTCATGGGGATGCTCACCAGCACGTCGCAGCTCTCCCGGACCAGACGGCCCATGCCGTCCCCCTCGTTTCCGATGACGATGGCGGCGGGGCCCTTGAGGTCCGCCTCGTAGAGGGGCACGCTCCCCTCCGCCGCCGCGCCGAAGACCCAGACCCCCCGCTCCTTGAGCTCCTTGAGGAGGGCGGGGATGTTGGCCACCCGGGCCACGGGCAGATAGCTGACGGCCCCGGCGCTGGTCTTGGCCACCACGGCGGTGAGTCCGGCGCTGCGGCGCTTGGGGATGATGACCCCGTGGGCCCCGGCGCACTCCGCCGTGCGGATGACGGCCCCCAGGTTGTGGGGGTCGCTGAGCTCGTCGCAGACCACCACCAGGGGCGTCTCCCCCCGCTCTCCGGCGGCGCGGAAGATGTCCTCCACCGATGCGTAGGCCCGCACGGCGGCGGAGGCGATGACCCCCTGGTGGCTCCCGGTGGCGCTCATGGCGTCCAGCTTCCTCCGGTCCGCCTCCACCACCACCACGCCCGCCTTCTTTGCCTGGGCGGCGATGCGGGCGAGGGTGCGGTCCGTCTCCCCCCGGGCGATGTAGAGCTTGTCGATGGGCGTACCGGAGCGGAGGGCCTCGGCGACGGCGTTGCGCCCCTCGATGATCCCGTCGGCCCCGGCGTCCGGGGACTGCGTGTAGTCCTTCATAAAACACACCTCTTTCAAAGGGGCCAAAAGGGCCCTTTTCCAACAAACGCTTTCAAGATGCCCTAAGTATATCACAGATGACGGGGCAGAATAAAGGGGATTCACAGAAATTTCACAGAAAATATGAAGTCTGTTCTTGTGGCGGGGGCGGTTTTGTGGTACCATGCTCCCTGGAGCTTTATAAGGACCCGCGCTTTTTGCGCGGAATCAATAAGGAGAACGTACATGGACGACAATCAGAAAAGGGATCAAAACAACAATAACAAGAACAAAAAGAACTTTAACGGCCTGCTCATCCTCCTGGCGTGGGCCACGGTGCTGACCATCGCTTTCAACTACCTCTCCGCCTACAGCAGTGAGGCCGCCGCCGTGGCCACCACCCACGAGATCAAGTACAGCGAGTTCCTGGAGCTGGTGGAGGACGATAAGGTCGCGGAGGTGGTCTTCACCGAGGGACGCCTGGAGATCACCCCCGTGGAGGGCTGGGCCTACACCGACGAGGAGGGCAATACCTACGACAAGGACTTCACCCTCTTCACCATGCAGCTGGGCATCTACGGCGCGGGGCTCACCGACAAGCTGGACGAGCACGGGGTGAATTACACCTCCCCCTATGTGCCCCAGCGCTCGGCCCTGCTGGAGTTCATGCTGACATACGTCCTGCCCCTGGTGCTGATGGTGGGCCTCTTCATGCTCTTTATGAACATGCTCACCAAGCGGGGCGGGGGCCTCGGCGGCATCGGCAGCGTGGGCAAGAGCAACGCCAAGGTCTACATGGAGAAGTCTACCGGCGTGTCCTTCGCCGACGTGGCCGGGCAGGACGAGGCCAAGGAGTCCCTGGTGGAGATCATCGACTTCCTCCACAACCCCGGCAAGTACACCGCCATCGGCGCGAAGCTCCCCCGGGGCGCATTGCTGGTGGGCTCCCCGGGCACCGGCAAGACCCTCCTCGCCAAGGCCGTGGCCGGGGAGGCGGGGGTGCCCTTCTTCTCCATCTCCGGCTCCGGGTTCGTGGAGATGTTCGTGGGCGTGGGCGCAAGCCGGGTCCGGGACCTCTTCCAGGAGGCGGCCAAGGTGGCCCCCTGCATCATCTTCATCGACGAGATCGACGCCATCGGCAAGACCCGGGACTCCCGCTTCGGCGGCGGCAACGACGAGCGGGAGCAGACCCTCAACCAGCTCCTGGCGGAGATGGACGGCTTCGACCCCACCAAGGGCATCATCGTCCTTGCCGCCACCAACCGGCCGGAGGTGCTGGACAAGGCCCTGCTCCGCCCCGGCCGCTTCGACCGGCGCATCACCGTGGACCGGCCCAACCTGGCCGGACGTCTGGCCACGCTCCAGGTCCACACCAAAAAGATCCGCATGGCCGAGGACGTGGACCTCAACAAGATTGCCCAGGCTACCGCCGGGTGCGTGGGCGCGGATCTGGCCAACACCGTCAACGAGGCGGCCCTCCGGGCGGTCCGCCACGGCCGTCAGGCCGTCAACCAGGAGGACCTGCTGGCCTCCTTTGAGGTGGTCATCGCCGGCGCGGAGAAAAAGGGCACCGTCATCACCGAGCAGGAGAAGAAGATCATCGCCTACCACGAGGTGGGCCACGCCCTCACCGCCGCCAAGCAGAAGAGCGCCCAGCCCGTCAGCAAGATCACCATCGTCCCCCACACCCAGGGGGCCCTGGGCTACACCCTCCACCTGCCGGAGGAGGAGAAGTTCCTCATGAGCAAGGAGGATATCCTCACGGAAATCCGCACCCTGGTGGCTGGCCGGTGCGCCGAGGAGCTGGTGTTCGACACCCAGACCTCCGGCGCGGCCAACGACATCGAGCGGGCCACTGAGCTGGCCCGGAACCTGGTGGCCCGCTTCGGCATGAGCGAGAAGTTCGGCATGATGGCCCTGGGCGCCGTCCAGAGCCAGTACCTGGAGGGCGGCTACAGCATGAACTGCGCCCAGGAGACCTTCGCCGCCGCGGACCGGGAGGTGGTCTCCATCCTCCAGCGCTGCCACGGCGAGGCCATGGAGCTCCTGCGGGAGAACCGGGAGATGCTCGACAAGATTGCCGCCTTTCTCTTCGAGAAGGAGACCATCACCGGGGCCCAGATGATGGCCATCCTGGAGGGCCGGGACCCGGAGCGGGAGGAGTACTACGGCGTGCCCGCCCCCCGGGACGGCGGCGTGGAGCCCCCCGCGAAGCACATCAGCATCACCAGCGAGCCCATTCCTCTGCCGGAGAGCCCCTCCGATGCGGAGGGAGAGGCCCAGGAGTAAGGAGGACTCGGTCATATGGTTTGGAGCATCCAGGAGTGCGCGGCCCAGGACTGCCGTGCCATAGGCGAGGGCCTGGTGGCATATAACCTCCGCCAGGTCCCCATGACCCAGAGGGAGCCCTTTATCAGCGTCAGCAAGAAGGCCGTGGACGAGAGCGGGACCCTCCTGGCGGGCTGCATCGCGGAGATTTACTGCTGGAATGTGGCCTATGTTGAACTGTTGTGGGTGGATGAGCGGTACCGGGGGATGGGGCTGGGCTCAAAGCTTCTGGCGGAGGTGGAGCGCACGGCGGTAGAGGCTGGCTGTACGCTCATCCACCTGGACACCTTCGACTTCCAGGCCAAGGACTTCTACCTCCGCCACGGCTACGAGATCTTCGGCGTGCTGGAGGACTGTCCGGAAGGGCATTGCAGGTACTACCTGAAAAAGAAGCTGAAGGCCTGAGAACGGTCAGCTGCAGCGGCCATATACGGCGGAGTCCGGGAATGGGGCTCCGCCGTTTTTTTGCGCTTTTTCACAAAAAATAATTGATAAGGAGCTTGTCCTGTGGTATAATCGGCCTGACCGATTTATAAAGGAGGATATCCCCATGGACAAGCATAGCGCAGACTTTGAAAAGATGAAGGCACAGCTGCATGAAAACGGTTATAAAGAAAAAGATGTTACGATCACATCTGGAAAAGCAATGTCTTTGGGCGTCCTTTATGCGCTCCCGTTTGTAATCGTTTTCGGCTTGTTATACCGCTTTTTTCTGGTCGGCAGAGCTCATTTGCTAGAGGTGAGCGGTCCTTCTTTTTATATTTTGTTTCTAGTGATCATTGCAGTTTCTGTTGTCATACATGAATTGTTACATGGTATCGGCTGGGCAGTTGCAAGCGGTAAAGGATGGAATGTAGTTCGTTTTAACATCAGTGCAATGATGCCGAGCTGCGCCTGCAAAGCGGCATTGGAAAAGAAACAGTATTTGATCGGCGTTTTATCACCGTTTGTATTGCTGGGTTTCGGCAGTGTGCTTTTTATTTTGATATATCCCGGTACCGTTTCTTTACTCACGATGATGGTCAATTTTGTTGCAGCCGGAGCTGATCTGATGATCGCAGTCAATGTACTAAAAGAAGGGGAGAGTTTGATCGTAGACCATCCAACAGAAGCAGGTTATATTGCATTCTATAAATAGATAAATGTACATTTACTGAAGCATCCATATTTCGTGAACTTTTAGAGGAGGAACAGAACATGCAATACGTTACACTTGGCAGGACCGGACTGAAGATCTCTCGCCTGGGATTCGGCGGCATCCCCATCCAGCGGGTCAGCGCCGCGGAGGCAGGGCCCCTGCTGGATGCGGTGCTCTCCGCCGGGATCAACTACATCGACACCGCCCGGGGCTACACGGTCAGCGAGGAGCTCATCGGGCAGGCCATCGAGGGCAGGCGGGACCAGTTCGTCCTGGCCACCAAGTCCATGGCCCGGGACCGGGAGGCCATGGAAGCGGACATCCAGACCAGCCTCGCCAACCTGCGAACAGACCATATCGACCTCTACCAGGTACATAACCCCACTGTGGCGCAGTTGGAGCAGGTCTGCGCCCCCGGCGGTGCACTGGAGGCCCTGCGGGAGGCCCAAGGTGCCGGGAAGATCGGCCATCTGGGCGTCACCGCCCACTCCCTGGAGGTGTTCGAGCGGGCGCTTGAACTGGACTGGGTGGAGACCGTCATGTTCCCTTACAACATCGTGGAGACCCAGGGCGAGGCCCTCATCAAGAAGGCACAGGCGAAGAATATCGGCTTTATCGCCATGAAGCCTCTGGCGGGCGGCGCGATTGAGGACGCCGCGCTGGCTTTGCGGTTCATTGCCGCCAATGACGCCGTGACCGTGCTGATCCCCGGCATGTATGACCCCAAGGAGGTCGCTCAGAACAAGGCCGCTGTGGAGGACGCAGCCCCACTCACCCAGGAGGAGCTCTCGCGGATGGAGCGTGTCCGGCAGGCGCTGGGGACCAACTTCTGCCGCCGCTGCAGCTACTGCGCCCCCTGTACCATGGGCATCAGCATCCCCAATGCGTTTCTCTTCCACGGCTACCTCAGCCGCTACGGTCTGGAGGACTGGGCCCGGGGCCGCTACGAGACCATGCCGGTCAAGGCTGGGGCCTGCGTGGATTGCGGCGCGTGCGAGGAGCGCTGTCCCTATCAGCTCCCCATTCGTGAGATGCTCAAGAAGGTCGCCGCAGATTTCGGCGCGTAAAAACTAGAATTTTTTTGCAGTTTGATATCCGGGAGCCTCTGGTTGGAGGTTCCCGAATTTTGTGTTTTTTACTAGAGATTATGGTTATGGAAATGTTTAGGCTCTACTTTTATTTATTTGAACTTTTATATATGTATTTATTCGTTTTTAAAAGATTTATTGCATTTTTTGGTTGTATCCCTAAGCTTTTCTCGAGATACTACCAGTCTGCTACCAAAATATAAATTCTTGCAACTGCTAGAAACACCTGGTTCATAAGAAAAACAATAAACAATAATTATATTTCTGCTACCAACCCGCCAAAATCCGCTACCAGCATTCCGCGTCCAAGCCCGAACCCCCTTGCC
>Ga0137308_100869_pt1 | contig 38571 bp, 33 predicted proteins | sample Inofrocosms_June_FD_97181 | JGI IMG/M metagenome (GOLD analysis project Ga0137308, IMG submission 97181) | Mouse cecal microbial communities from Vienna, Austria - N-Acetylneuraminic and N-Acetylglucosamine D2O microcosms_June | ecosystem: Host-associated > Mammals > Digestive system > Large...
CCATTTTGAAAATTATATCGAAGTGTTCAAGCATGGGAACTACCAGCTGGTGACCGCATTCAAGAACAGCGGGATCTTGACATTTTTCACCGTGTTGGGACTTCTGGTGACCGCGGCCATGGCGGCTTATGTGATCCAGAGAAGACGCGACAAACTGATGACAGGCATCCAGGCCATGATCATGCTGGGACTGATGATCCCGGCGGCGATCCTGCCTACGATCCATCTGCTGCAGAGCATGCACATTTACAAGACCATGTTCTCTATGGTGATGATCGAGATCGCTCTGCAGACGCCGTTTGCGATCATGCTGTACCGGGGGTATATGGCCTCCATCCCGAAGGAACTGGAGGAAGCGGCCCGGATCGACGGCTGCAGCAAATGGCAGATTTTCTGGAAGGTGATCTTTCCTCTGCTCAAGCCCATCCAGGCGACGCTCATCATCCTGGTCGGCGTGCAGACCTTCAACGACTTTACGAATCCGCTGTATTTCCTGCCGGGTTCCGAGAATACGACAGTTCAGCTGACGCTGTACAGCTATCAGGGACAGCTGGCCAGCAGCTTCAATCTGCTGTTTGCCGATATCATTGTGATCACGCTCCCGATGCTGATCCTGTTCATCATCTTCAATAAGAAGATCGTAGATGGCATGGTGGCCGGCTCAGTCAAAGGTTAAGGTAACAATTATGAAATTTCGCAGTAAGATAGTGCTTGCATATACCACTGTTGCACTGTTAGTCAGTCTGATCCTGGGCATTGCGGTGGCCAGGATCAGTCTTCAATATGAGATGACCAGCCAGAAAAATAATCTCCGGGTCACCGCAAAATCCTATGTGACCCAGATGGATGAGCGGCTCAGCCGGATGGACGCCATCATGAAATACATCCTGTCGGATACCGTCATGCTGGAAAGCATTACCTGGCTGGCGGAGGATCAGTACGGGGAGATTCCGAACCGCTATGTGCTGGATGCGAAATCCAATCTGGGCACCAGGCTGACCACGGAATACATTATGAAAAATTCACACCGGACCGTGTTCTTCAATCAATCCTCGTTTCTGGCCAGCAGCGCCACCTACACAACGGGAGCGGGAATTTTGCCGAAGCAGCGCCTGATCTCGGAATTTGAGGTGGAGGAGATCCCTTACCTGGAGCGGGCGGACGCGGCGGATGGAAATTCTGTGATCGTCAGTTCCCACCCGGATTACTGGAGCGCCAATGACAAGGTACCGGTCTATTCCCTGATGAAGGCGCTGCGGGGAGAAGGGATGGGCTATCTGGAGGTGGAGAACCGGATGGACAGCCTGGAATCGCTGGAAGCATCGGATCCGGATATTGAATTTTTGCTCATTGTGAATGGAGGAGAGATCCTTTACGCCAGCAATGGAGAATATGGAACGGAATTGTCTGAGGAGGACCGCGAATGGCTTCGAGATCAGCAGGAGAATCAGGTGCTGACGGAAAACGGCTCGATCTATACGAAAGCATCCTCTGAGGAGTTTGACCTGACGGTACTGGCGTATAAAGAGAACGTGCTGCTTGAAAAAGAAAGAGGGCAGCTTTTTTCCATCTCCTTTGCGGCGACGCTGGCCACCTTCGGCATCAGCCTGGCCATGATCATTTTCTGGGCAGGGATCCTGACCCGTCCCATCAAGCGTCTGCAGGAGACGGTGGAACATACAAATATCGAAAATCTGCAGGATAACCGGCACCTGGAGGCGGCCGGGGCACTGGATGAATTTCAGGAGCTGATCCGGTCCTATCAGGCCATGATGACGCGGCTGGACGAGGCGCTGCAGAATGAGAAAAAGGCGGCGAAGCTGCAGCTGCAGGCACAGTTTGATACGCTGCAGGCGCAGGTGAACCCGCATTTTATCTACAATGTGCTCAATACGATCTCGTCCCGCGCGATCCTGGACAATGACGAGACCATCTGTGAGATGTGCGGCTCCCTGGGAACCATGCTGCGCTACTCCACGAACAACAAGGAACGGTATGCCTCGGTGGAGAAGGAGCTGGAATACTTGGACAGTTATTTTTATCTGCTGAAGGCCCGTCATGAAAATTCTCTGGAAGTGAGTATCGATGTGGACCGGGGGATCCGGCGGCAGACCATCCCGAAGATGACTCTGCAGCAGCTGGTGGAAAACTGCGTGAAGCATGGGTTTCAGAACATGGACACCGGCAGGCACATTTCCGTAACGGGAAGGGTACTGGCGGACTGCTGGATTATCCGGGTGGAGGACAACGGCTGCGGAGTTTCGGAGGAAAAGCTTCTGGAGCTGCAGAGAAAGCTGGAGGAAGCGCGGAAGGATATTCTGGAGAGGGTCAAGCCCGCGGAGATGGAGATCGGCGGCATGGGTGTCGTGAACACCTACGCCAGATGCCTGCTGCTGTATTTTGAGGACTGCGTTTTTGAAATGGAAAATGTACCGGACAGCGGGGGATTTGCGGTGACTGTGGGGCAGAGGAAGCCCGGGAATACATAAAAAACGGAATGGGCCGCGGCCGGCAGAGTGTCTGCCGGGTCTGTAAACGTATGAAACAACGATATATCGTTAGGAAGGAAATTGGCTATGAAAATTGAACATTTAAAAATCAACCATTTGACGAATCCGCTGGGCTATGACCTGGCGAATCCCACCATTTCCTATGTGGTGACGGAGGCTGCGGGAAAGCAGCAGGTCAGCGCGCAGGTGCAGGTTTCTCTGAAGGAGGACTTTTCTGAGATCCTGTATGACAGCGGGGAGTGTGACAATGTGGTCAGTACGGGATTTGAACTGCCGCTCACGTTGTCTCCCATGACCCGATATTACTGGAAGGTCCGGGTGACGGATGAGACGGGGGATTGCGCGTGGAGCGAGGTACAGTGGTTTGAGACGGCAAAAACGGTGACCTGGCAGGGCGGTGTCCGCCGGCCGGGAGAGGCGGATTCCTGCCGGTCAGCGCAGGACAGCGCGTGCCAGCCGGAACAGACGGACGCTTGCCGGTCGGCTCAGGGAAGTGCGTGTCAGCCGGGACAGACGGACGGTTGCCGGTCAGAGCAGGACAGCGGGGGTCAGGAATCGGCGGACTGCGGTCAGGGCGGGCAGACCGGCACCTGGCAGGCGAAGTGGATCACCCCCAGGCTGGAGAAGCAGGTCCAGGCGGCGGTCTGGCAGGAGATTGAGATCGCAAAACCAGTGGTCAGAGCACGGGCCTACGCAGTGGGCTTAGGGCTCTATGAGTTCTATGTCAACGGGGAGAAGCAGGGGGAGGAATGCCTCCTTCCGGGATTCTGCGATTATGACAGCTGGATCCAGTACCAGACCTATGAGCTGAGTCTGAAAACCGGAAAGAACCGTGTGGAGCTGCTGCTGGGAGACGGCTGGTACAAGGGCCGCTACGGGATGCGCGTGAAATATGAGAATTACGGAGACCGTCTGGCGGCATTGGCGGAGATCCATGTCTGGTACGAGGACGGCACGGAGGAAGTATTCGGCACCGATGAGAGATGGAAGTCAAGGAAAAGCCGGATCGTGGACAGCGGCATTTATTCCGGAGAGGTGTATGACGCGGGGCTGGATGTCAGCGAGACCTTCGGTACGGAGCTGATCGAATTGGGGTATGACCGCCTGTCTCCCAGGCTGTCCCCGCCGATCACCGTGCATGAGCGGATCAGGCCTGTGGAGGTGATCCATACGCCCGCGGGAGAGACGGTCCTGGACCTGGGGCAGAACATGGTGGGGTGGCTGACCTTCCGCTGCAAGGCGCCTGCCGGGACGAAGCTGCATTTCCAGTTCGGGGAGATCCTCCAAGACGGGAATTTTTACAATGAAAACCTGCGTACCGCAGAAGCGGAATATACGTATATCTCAGACGGGACGGAGCGCTGGGCGCGCCAGTATTTTACGTTCTACGGGTTCCGCTTCGTGAAAGTGGAAGGCTGGGAAGGGGAACCGGATCCGGAGGATTTCCGGGGGCTGGTGATCCATTCGGACATGGAAGAGCTGGGAGAGATCACCACCTCGGATCCGCTGGTGAACCGCCTGGTCTTGAATGCGAAATGGGGCATGAAGGGGAATTTTGTGGATGTGCCCACCGACTGTCCTCAGCGCGACGAGCGGTACGGATGGACCGGGGACGCGCAGATCTTCTCCGGTACGGCCAGCTACTTTATGGATACCTGTGCATTTTACACCAAATTCGGACGGGATCTGTATGCGGAGCAGGTAAAGATGAACGGCAGCGTGCCGGACGTGGTGCCGGTCGCTAATTATCCGGGAGACGCTTCCACCGCCTGGGCGGACGCGGCTACGGTCATTCCCTGGAATGTGTATCTGCATTACGGCGACAAGAATATCCTGCGCCGCCAGTATGACAGCATGAAGGCGTGGGTCGATTATATGAAGCGGGAGGACGACGGAGACGGCGCGAAACGGCTGTGGCAGACGGGAACCCATTACGCGGACTGGCTGGCACTGGACGGTAATTACGCAGGCGGCGTCTACGGCGCGACGGACCCGGACCTGGTAGCCTCCGCCTACTATTATTATTCTGCGAATATCGTGGCAAAGTCTGCGAAGATCCTGGGGAAGGAAGAGGATGCGAAGAGCTATGAAACGCTGGTGCGGGAGATCCATGATGCCTTTATCCGGGAATATTTTACACCTTCGGGCAAGCTGGCGGTGGATACCACGACGGCTTATGTGGTGGTCCTGTACATGGGGCTGACACCGGATTTTGCCTATGAAAAGGTGCGCAAAGGCCTTCTGAACCGGCTGAAAAAGAATTTCTATCACCTGGATACGGGATTTGTGGGAACACCGTACCTGTGCCGGATGCTGTCCGAACATGGGATGAACGACCTGGCGTACCACCTGCTCTTGGAGAAGGGGTATCCGGGATGGCTGTATGAGGTGCTGATGGGCGCTACCACTATCTGGGAGCGGTGGAATTCCGTGGAGCCGGACGGAAAGATCAGCGGAACGGAGATGAACTCGCTGAACCATTATTCCTATGGATCCATTGTGGAATGGATGTTCCGCAATATGGCCGGGATCAATCCATGTGAGGACTATCCGGGATTTAAGAGATTTCGGATCGCGCCCATGCCGAACTACCAGATTGGAAAATCCGAGGCCAGGCTGCAGGCCGCGTCGGGGCTCATCGAGTCGGCGTGGGAGATTGACGGAAAGCAGTTGAAGTTCCGGTTTACGGTGCCATTTGATACTCAGGCGGAGATCGTGCTTCCGGACGCGTCGGCGGAGGTGATCCGGCAGCAGGCTGGGGATATGTCCGGCTGTCAGGGGAAAGAAGTGTCCGGCGGGCAGAGCGGCGAAGCGGAGGTTGCTCAGGCAGGAGACGCAGGCTGCGGCCAGGATGGAACAGTGGGTGAGATCCGGCAGAGCGAAGGCGCAGGCTGCGGCCAGGACGGAGCAATGGGTGAGATCCGGCAGGACGGGAAGAATGTGGTGTTCCTTGCAGGGGCGGGAAGCTATGAGTTCTGCTATGAGCCAACCACACCGTACCGGAAGACCTACAGTCTGGATTCTACCTGGGAGGAGCTGCAGGAAAATCCGAAGACCAGGGCGGTTCTGGATCAAGAGTATCATTTCGACAGGATTCCATTTGAGAAGGAGCTGTGTACCCTGGAGGAGCTGACCTGGGCGCCGTTTACCGGGTATGGCGTTACGAGGGAGAAGCGGGAGAGACTGGACCGGATGCTGCGGGAAGTGGAATAGCGGCTATAAAAGGAATACGGTAAAAAACGATGTGGACCCATGTGCTTGCGGAAATGTCAAGTATGTGGGTCTTATTTTATTCCATGGGAAACATACAGCTATTTTATTCTGCTCATATTTAAACTCTCCGCAGAGGAGAAACCGGGAGCTGCACCCGATGGAAATAAACTATGCACAGAGAAATATTATGATTCGGAAAATCAGCCGGCAAGGGAAATGGGACATTTTGACGGGCGAATCATATTAAGATTGAAAAAAGGAGTCCACGCATGGACTCCTCCGGCCGCAGGCCCCACAAGCATCCGCGGCACAACCACTAAAAATAATATACAGCAATTGATATCAGAAGTTAATCTATATTTTAGTGGTCTGTAAATAAGTTTATGCAGGAATCTATAGATTATGAAATGTTTTAGAGAGTACAATCACACGATACAATTCTCGCAGATTACAACCATCTGCGAAAATGCTTTATAGCATATCTCGACATCTGTTACAATACACCTAACAGGTAGATTTGTCAACACCCATTTTTTCCCTGCCGGCGTGATATCCCTGCCGGCAGGCTTTTCTTTTGTTGATCCGGATGCTTTCCAATCTCAATATATAGACTGCAAAATCATAAATTTACATCAAGAAAAGGAGGATCATTATGGCCAGACAAGGTGAAAACATTTACCAGCGCAAGAACGGCAAATGGGAAGGCAAATACATCAAGGACAGGGTAAACGGCAGAATCAGATACGGTTATATTTCCGGTAGCAGCTACGACGACGTGCTGCGGAAAAAGCAGAGGGCCGCGAAAGCATATGAGGACTCTGTGAAAAAGGAATCCGGCGGCGGGGACCGGCTTCTGTTTTCCAACGTGGCTTCCGAATGGATGAAGGAAAAAGAGTCGTATCTCAAGCAAAGTACCATATGCAGATACCGCAACAACCTGAACCTCCATCTGCTCCCGGCTTATGGAGACCGGCTGGTCACGGATATCACGAGAGACGACGTGGATGCTTTTGTAACCAGGCTCTGCGCGTCAGACGGCAATAACGGCAAAGGACTGTCCGGCAATACCGCAAGGAGCGTTGTATCTGTTCTTAAAACCGTCGTGGAGTATGCCCGGGACTACAGGCGTGTTCCAGTGGCGAACCTGAACGGGATTTTCATCAAAAACCAGGGCAGGCCCATCCGTGTATTCAGCAGAAATGAGCAGAAAATGATCGAGGATTACCTTCATGAGAATATGGATCTGGACAATGACCTCATCGGAATCATGCTCTGCCTCTATACCGGCATCCGTCTCGGCGAGCTCTGCGCCCTCCGCTGGGAGGATGTCCTTCTCGATGAGGGGGAGCTGTATATCCACGCGACCATGCTGCGGATCCAGACCCCGGATCATCCGGATCACAGGACGAAGGTCATTACTACGATGCCCAAGAGCGGAAGCTCCATGCGGAGGATTCCGCTGCCGCCCAATCTGTACAAGCTGCTGTCGGAAATGAAAGGACCGGACGGAACCTATTTTCTGACAAGGCATGAAAATCTGTTTATCGAACCCAGGATCATGGAGAGCCATTTCAAGGCGGTCATTGACGCAGTCGGGATTGCGGATGCCAATTTCCATGCGCTCCGGCATACCTTCGCCACAAGATGCATTGAGCTTGGCTTTGATGTGAAGTCCTTAAGCGAAATCCTTGGCCATTCCAGCGTGAGACTCACCATGGACCGCTATGTACATCCGACCCGGGAAACGAAACAGAAAAATATGGACAAGCTTGCACAGCTCTTGCCCCGCGGATAGAAACGTATCAAAGGTTACATGTCACACCCCGACCAATCATCAAGCTGATTGACCGGGAGGATGCGCATAAAAGCATCCTGTTTCAGCAAATCCCTTTAAAGTCATGAAACGCGCCGCTGGGAGGAGGCGTTTTAGGCCTTCGTGTGAGCCATGCCGTCTTATTTGATCTAAGGACAACGCATAGAACTGATAAGGTGATTTTTAAGGTGATAAGGTGGTTTGATAAATCGGTCTGTTTTTCATGAATCCTGTTTTCATGGGCTTTTCAACGCTTTCTCGCAGATGGTTGTAATCTGCGATTCAAAACGTAAGCTGACTCGGCAGAAAAAAGAGCAAAATCCATGATTTAGGACGATGATCAATGAAGCAAAATGACAAGCGCCATTCCTCCCATTACTGTGTCCTCTACACGCAGACATTAAAGCAATGGGAAGTCACAACGGTACTTAAGAAAAAACTTCCGGAAGGAAGGGGCACGGTGTTTTATCCCTGCATCGAGCTGTGGAGGCACGACAGAAAAGCAACGGAGATCAGGGCGCTTTTCCCCGGATATCTGTTTATCCGTTCCGATATGGAACCGGAGGAGCTTCACCATTTTATAGGAGAGCACCGGAAGGACGTATCGTCCTTCATCAAGGAGCTGCGTATCAGTGAAAAAAAGATTTCCGGCAGCGATGCCGCTGAGCAAGCGGATGAGGCAAAGGAATACCAATATATCCGGATGGATCTGAAAGAAGATGAGAAGGCGTTTTTAGATTTTCTGCTGGCCTGCGGAAATGAGGATACGGGTCAGGAAGCGGGCGGGGATGCAGAGGTCAAAGACGGTACATGCAGAGAGGATACGCGAAAAGCCGGGATATGCAAAAACAGCAATGGGGAAGAATCAGCGGCAGCGCTCAGGATTCCCACGGAAGGCGTTCTGCGGATGTCCTACGGATACCGGGAAGGCGGGAAATATGTTGTCATGAAAGGGCCGCTGAAGGAATACCAGAACCGCATCGCCAGGGTAAACGCCCATGACCGGAAAGCGTATCTGGACATCAAGATCAACGGACGTGCCGTAAGGGCGGGATTTGAAGTCAAGCCGAAACGGTACTGGTTCCCTGACGACAGCGATGCGCCCATGGTCCTGCATGACGGGACAGAAGTGAATCTGGAAAACCTCCGGAATATGATGATGGGGGCGAAGAAGCAGAGATAAGTTGGCTTTCCAGGTATCACATCATACAGTTCCCTTTGGATCGGGGAATGGGTTCTGTCGGAGTGAGGATTATGTGATCAGACATCCTTGGATTCATCAGGAGTCAGTAGAATAAAGGAGAAAAATCATGCGTTAGTTTAGAATGCTTTGATTTGAAAAGATGATGACGGACGGGTAGTCGCTGTATACGTTACCCCACCCCTGATTCTGGTCATAGCGCGCAATCGGAGCGTGGGATGAGATTCCGGAAAGGATTCATCAAACCTGCGGGTGGCGAAGCCTGCCCAAAAATCAGAAGGTTTTGTATGAATGAGGAAAAGGAAGCTTATGGCACGGATGGCGAAGCTATGTCCAAAAGGGGAAAAGGAAAGATCATCAGATGAATAGAATAAGATTAATTTGTAAAGGGGCTGCGGGAATTTCCGGCAACCCCTTCATTATTATGTGCATATATGAAATGAAAAGGAGCGAAAATGACAGACATTGCGGCAAGGTGTATCAGGGAACAGCCCAGATTCAAAGGCATTTTTAAGAATAAAGGAAAATTCGAGAGGCGGGTCATGCTTGCGTCGCCTACCATGCACAATGAGGAAAAGACATTTATAGACAAAGCATTTGACGAGGGTTTCGCAGGCAGAAACATCGCCAGGCTGGAAAAAGAAGCGGCAGAATACATTGGTGTAAAACATGCGGCGGCACTCAGCTCCGGCACTGCGGCAATGCACATGGCAGTAAAGCTCGCCGCGGAACGGATCTATGGCAGCACCGCATCAATCTCCGTTTCCGGCGGTCTTGGAAAGGCAGGGGCATTGCACGGAAAGCGTGTGTTCTGCTCTGATTTTGCATCCCCCACCATGGCGGATGCCATTCTCTTTGAGGGCGGAGAGCCCGTATTTGTAGACGCTTCCGACGAGGACTGGTCCATGGACCCGGAAGTGCTGGAGATCGCGTTTCAGCGGTATCCCGACGTGAAGCTCGTCATGATGAACCATGCATACGGATTTCCCGGACAGATCCTGAGGATCAAGGAAATCTGCGAGGCCCACGGCGCGCTGCTCATCGAGGACGCGTCAGAGTCTCTGGGAGCAAAGGTTTGCGGAAAGCAGACAGGAGCCTTTGGCGATTACGGAATCTTAAGCTTCGGCAGCGATAAGATCATTACGGGATCTGTTGGAGGAATGCTCCTGACGGATGACGATTACAGCGCCAAAAAAGCGAGAAGCCGGGCATCCCATTCCAGGGTCGCGACGCCCTGGAGCCAGCACGAGGAGCTGGGGGAGGACTGCCGGATGAGCGACATTGTTGCGGGGCTGATCCTTGGACAGTTTCAGCATCTGGAGGAGCATATCGCGAAGAAACGGGCGATTTATGAGCGGTATCAGGAAGAACTGGACGGCGATATCATGTATATGAACCCGGTGGGCGAGGGGACGGAGCCGAATTATTGGATGTCCTGTATGACATGCGAGAGCAATATTCAGTTTCAGGAAACCAGGTCGGAGCGGGAGTATACCTACACAAATCAGCACGGGACGGCTTCTCCGATGGAAATCTATGACGCGCTGGAAGCGTTTAATGTGGAGAGTTCTCCGGTGTATAAGCCGATGAGCATGCAGCCGGTATTTCGGGAATTTGATCAGATCACGCTGGATGGGTCGAAGAGGGAGTATGCGGAGTTTGATCAGGACGGGTTCTGGGTGAGGTGCGATGTGGCGAAGGAATGTTTTGAGAGGGGGCTTTGTCTGCCGTCGGATATTAAGATGACGGGGGAGGAGCAGGAGAGGATTATTGAGATAGTGAGGTCTTGTTTTGATTAGGATGGGAATATGAAGTTAAGATACAGATAAAATTTTCCCGAATATAGGATTTTACTACGTGACAATTTATCTGAAAATTGCTGTATTAACCAGTTTGTAAACGATAGGAATGGTATTATTATACTAAAAGGTATGACAAGAGAAAATAATATTGAGGATAGAGGAATTTGAATAAAAGTACGAAAAAGTCATTAGTTGCTGGAATTGGATTGGCAGTTACTTATATGATAATGAAAGTTGTAGTGTCATGGAGAGTTGAAGATCAACATATAGACGATTGTAATCCATATTTAAAAAATAGTGTGAATTTTGTGCATGACGATCAGTGTGTGTGTACTGGAGGGAACGTTAGTCTATACGAAAGATTGGTGAAACCAGCAATAGATAAAACACTGTCATTTATTGGATTAGTAATTCTCTCTCCTTTAATAGGAGTAATTGCATTGATAGTATTTATAGATGATCCGGGTCCTGTTTTTTTTACTCAAAAACGCATAGGAAAAGACAAGTCTTTCTTTATGCTTCATAAGTTTAGGACTATGCGCATGTCTACACCACATGATGTACCGACACATATGCTTTCTAATCCAGAAGCTTACATTACATGCGCTGGAAGCGTGCTGCGAAAGACAAGTCTTGATGAAATTCCACAAATTTGGGACATCTTTAGAGGAAAGATGAGTATTATTGGACCTCGGCCTGCATTATGGAATCAAGAGGATCTTATTGCGGAGCGATCAAGATATGGTGCGGATGCAGTTTTACCAGGTCTTACAGGGTTTGCGCAGATACGGGGCAGAGATAAACTGGAAATACTTGATAAGGCAAGAATGGATGGCGAATATGTAAAGGTTTTAAAGCAGGGTGGGATAAAAGCCTTTCTTTTTGATATAAAAATATTTTGTGAAACTATAGGAAGCGTACTTCGGCATGATGGCGTGATTGAAGGAGGAGATAGAACGCCTTCTATTTCATCTAATGGCTTTCAGGTACATAGTTCTTTCGGACAAAAATGTGTAAAAAAGGAAGAGGTTGGATTTGAGACGTATGGCCATAGAAAGAAGTTTAAAATTGATAAAAAACGTAAAGTAAAGGTTTTGATTACAGGGGCAAATTCTTATATAGGGGAATCATTCAAAATATACTGTAAAAGATATTATCCCAATATTAGCATAGACACTGTTGATATGATGAATAGTAGTTGGAAAGAATACGACTTTAGTCCTTATGATTCAGTTTTTCATGTTGCAGGGATCGCACATGCAGATGTGAGACATATATCTTCAGAAGAGAAGAAACAGTATTATGCTGTGAATACAAAGCTAGTGATGGAGACAGCCCAACACGCCAGAGATGCGGGGGTATCACAATTCATTTTTATGTCTTCTATGATTGTGTATGGTAATCAAGAATTTATAGATGAATATACAATACCAGAGCCGGTAAACTTTTATGGGGACAGTAAATGGCAGGCAGACAAGGGAGTAAGGAAGCTGGAAAATGATCAATTTTATGTTGCTGTTCTGAGACCACCGATGATATACGGACGTGGCAGTAAGGGAAACTATTCAATCTTAGCCCAAATTGCTCGAAAAATCCCCGTTTTTCCAGACTATAAGAATAAGAGGTCAATGCTTTATATCGACAACTTATGTGAGTTCGTTAGTCAATTGGTATTGTCAGGAGAGGGAGGAGTATACTTTCCTCAAAATGCTGAATATACATCTACATCTCATCTGGTGAGGGAAATTAGTATTACAACAGATTCACCTACTTATACAACAAAATTTCTAAAACCGGCAGTGTCATTGGTATCTCACGTGCCTGGGAAAATCAAAATTCTTACAAAGAAAGCATTTGGAAACTGCTATTATGACCAAGGGCTTTCTGTTTATGACGGTATAGATTATCAGATTTACAATCTACGTGAATCAATAATAGCAACAGAGGCTTCGGAATTAGTAGAGGATGCACAAAGGAAATTCGAATGAATATTGTAATAGCTGACTGTTTTGATACGTGGGAACATAGAGTTGATTTAATATATAAAGTTTTGAAAGAAGAAGGGCATCAAGTTACTTGTCTTCTCTCCGACTATAGACATATAGATAAAACACGGAGAACTGAGAAGAAACGTGATACTATATTTTTCACTGCAGAACCTTACAAAAAGAATATTTCACCAGCAAGAGTTCATAGCCATGGCCAGTTAAGCAAAGATATATTTACTTGGGTAGAAGACCATAAAAGTGTGATTGATATCTTATGGGTGCTCGCTCCGCCAAATTCATTTATTTATGATGCGGCAAGAGTCAAGCAAAAATGGCCTAAGATGCACCTTATAATAGATATCATTGACCTCTGGCCAGAGACCATGCCTGTAGGAAGGTTAAAATATCTTCCTTTTTTTTATGTCTGGAGGCTACTAAGGGATCATAATCTTAGAGTCGCGAATGTGGTTGTTACAGAATGCAATTTATTCAAAGAGGTGCTTGGAAGGAAATCTGATGGAATAAAAGTAGAAACACTTTATCTTGCACGTGAGAACAGGGGCTATGAACCAAATCTGTGTTTGCCAAATGATAAACTTGCTTTGTGTTACTTGGGATCCATTAACAACATTATTGATATTGCTGCTATCGGTCAGATTATCCGTGAATGCAGAAAACAGAATCCTGTCATTTTCCATATTATCGGGGATGGGGAAAAGAAGAAGGAGTTATTGAAAGTGGCTGAGGATTCAGGTGCAAAGGTTATTGATCATGGGAAGATTTACAATCAGGAAGAAAAAAAAGGTATTTTTGATTCATGTCATTATGGTCTCAATATCATGAAGCCATCAGTATGTGTGGGGCTTACCATGAAAAGTATTGATTATTTTGAATTCGGCCTACCTATTATTAATAATATTAAAGGTGACACGTGGGAAGCTATCGAGAAATATGATTGTGGTGTGAACCTTGGAAAAAAGAAGCTGCATCTAAGCGTTGAAGAGAATAGCAATCAAAGACTTAACAGTAGACATTTTTTTGAGAAATATTTGACGTTAGAGATAGCAAAGGATAAGATACATACTATTTTGAAAGATATACGCTGAATGACTAGACAGTTAATGGACGGGAGATAACAGATGACTTATATAAAGGGACTTGTCAGTGTAATAATTCCAACTTATAAGAGAACAGATACGGTTATAAGAGCAATTGACTCAGTATTAAACCAAACATATAAAAACATAGAATGCATAGTAGTCAATGATAATGAGGTGTCGGATTCATTTTCGAAGGATTTGGCAACAATTTTAGGTGATTATGTCAACACAAACAAGATTATCTATTTAGAGCAGTCGAAACATATTAATGGCGCGGCGGCTAGAAATTATGGTATAAGAAATGCGAAAGGTGAGTTTATTGCATTTCTTGATGATGATGATTGGTGGAAACCAGATAAAATACAAAAACAGATAGATTATCTATACAGGCTGGACGATGGATATGGCGGTGTCAGTACCTTAATAGAGTTTTATCAGGATGGACATATTGTGCGCCATACGGTTCCTTATAGAGATGGAAAAATTTATAAAGAAATATTAGGAAGAGAGATAGATGTTGCTACAGGTTCTGTTTTACTAAAACGGAAGTGTCTTGACAATGCAGGATATTTCGACGAGAAATTGACCCGACATCAGGAATTGCAGCTTTTATCATATTTTACATATAAATATAAAATCGGGTTATTACCAGAATACCTTTTATGTATGGAGAATGATGATAAAAGAAATCGACCTATGGAGCCAAATCAATTAAGAAGAATGAAAAGGTCTTTTTTTAAATCCGTAAAACCAATAATGGATAGTTTGTCAAATGAGGAACAGTCAGTAATATATTCTTTAAATAGGCTGGATATAGTATATATATGTTTGAAAAGCAGGAAATATAAAGATGCGTTTTATGAATTAGTGAAAATAATGAAAAATCCTAGAGCAAGTATAAAAATAGCAAAAAGAATAGTACGGCGGATGAAGGAGAAATTAGTCAATTTAATAGGTAATTGTTAAATGATTTCGTTATCAATGTGGATAACTTTTCTACAGGTAAGGAGAAAAAAATGAATTAAATTCAGATATATTTTTAAATTTACAGACAATATCAGAATTGAGGGTACACCTTCCTAAGCCTCAAAAAGAATTATGACAATGAAATACTTTTTCAGGCAATTAACGGTTTTAAGCTTCTAATGTATTGTGAACAACTCATACGGTGGGCAACGATTACCGTAAGTTGGCTGGCAATGCCGGCCAGAAAGACATCCGCCTTTGTGGTGGCATGGTTCCGGGTTTTTCTTCCGGAAATGCACATGTTGGTTTTAAAATGATTGATGGCTCGTTCGACAATGGTCCTGATCTTGTAAAGAGCAATCCATTCCTTCGAGTCTCGCTGAACACCGGGAAACATACGGAAATCCATATTTTCATAGGTATAAGTGGTGCGACCTTTTTTAGCAGTACTGCAGGGTTTTTTACAGTCGCAGATCCATGCCCCCTTCTCATAGCGCATTTTGGGGCAGCCCCATTTGATACGGTCAGCCCGTCCCTTCTCCCTGGTAATACCCAAGTACTTCATGGCGAGGAGGGGGTCTTCCGGGCAAGTGGGATATCCGTATTCATTATATCCTACTTTCTTGAGAGTGCTTTCATTCCGGGGATTATATGGAATCAAGGCTTTTGAAAAATGAAATTCATCTTTCAAAAATCCATAGATCTCAATCGTATCAAAAGCAGAATCCCCAAGGAATGTGTCTGGGTGAAAGTGAGGATGAAGCTGGAAGAAGTCGGATAGTATGGGTTTTAAAGAGGAAGAGTCCCCGATGGATTTATCTTCGTCTGGGGAATCCGATTTCTTTTCCACAGGCATTTCTGGATGTAGAGCTTTCAAGTCGTCATCAAGAAAAGCAATATGGCGGACAATTCCAAGTCCATTCGTCAGCATGACAAATTTATCTGCGTAACAGAAATGCCCGTTGATATATTGTTGTTTCGCATCCGGGCAGGAAGCAGCCTTGGAAGGCATCAGGCTGTAGGCCAGTTTATAAGGGTCAATGTCGGGGTTATCCTTATAATAGGATTTGAGGCGACTGATCAGGGAATTCAGTGTTTTTGGATTATTTTCCGAAACATAAAGTTCAATCCCAGAGGTATCGAAGGTGAGCATACTGGCAAGGGAAGAATCTATGAGCTGGCAGATAGGCTCGGTATAATCCACCATTTGCTGGAACATCATTTCAATATAAGGCAGGAAGTTCTGCTTGAACCGGGTAAAAAGAGGAGCATCCGGAACTTTGGAGAAGCCACAGAACTCCCGGAGTTCTCTGCAAAGGGTGAGGAAAAGGATGAGCAGAGAATCCGAAGGGATCGAAAATATTTTCTGAAGGATAAGTGCAGAAAGGAAACCGGTAAGAGGGTAAAGGCGCTTGCGTCCCAGAGATTGATAAAAAGCATTGGTAAAAACGACTGGTATAAACTCAGAAATATCAAAGTGCTCATCCAGAAGCTGAAAGAAGGAAGGGGTATCTTCAAAGAATAGATCCTGACAATTAGAAAAGGAATCATTTAATGAAATTTGACGATATACAGTAGCCATAAATTTTCTCCTCCGTTTATGTATAGAGTGGTTGTTGATAAATCTATTTTATCATAAGCGGAGAGAAAATTTATATAAAAGATGTAAGAAAACCCAGAAAAATCAAGGGATTACTAATTTAACAATTACCTAAGTCAATTTAAAAATGGGAGAAAAATCTTGTTAGTATATTTTTTATTATTGATTTTAACTATAATCTCTCTATTATTATATAAATCAAAAAAAAATCAAATATTTGCTGTCTTGCCATTTGTCTTTATGGCATTTGTAGGAGGATTTAGAGAGAATGTAGGTGCAGATTACAAACAGTATGTTTTCATTTTTGACAGATATTTAGAGAATTTAAGTATAACATCCTATGTTGAAGTTGGATTTCGAAATCTCATTAGATTGATTATACTGATTGGTGGATCGCACCAAATGATGTTTTTTGTTACATCTGTAGTAACGTGTATGTGCTATTATATATTTATTAGGGATAACAGTGATGATTTCTGTATGTCTACTATATTATTTATGTGTCTGGGGCCGTTCTATCTGTCTACATTTAATATTATGAGACAGACACTGGCTGTTGCAATAGTATTATGTGGATTGAAATATTGTTATATAGATAGAAAAAAGTATTGGTTTTACGTGATTATTGCAACTACATTTCATATCACTGCGGTATTCTATTTTTTATTGCCATTTACGAAAAAATTTAAAAAGGAATATCTGTTTTTCTTTGTTGGTTTGTCGATTATAGGTTGTTTGTTTGTAAGATTTGGGATTATAGACCTATTTCTAGCTTTATCGTCAAATTATGATAAGTTTATAGGCTTAGGAGGACGATCATGGAATCTTAGTTATTTAGTATTTTTATTGATTTCATTATTTGTAATAATTTGGAAGCCCTTATACAAAGCAATTGATCAGAAAGCTGTATTGATGGTTATAGTAGCAGCAGTAATGATAGTATCTGCATACGGAGAAGAGAAATATGGTATTTTCGTTACAAGGCTTATTTCACTATGCTCTCCTATATTTATCATTGTAATACCAGAAATCACAAAAAAAATTCGTCCTTATTATGTCATGAAATTAGGTGTTTATTCTTTCTGTATGGCTTATTTTTACAAAATTATAAAGACTGGAGCATCTATATTGCCATATACATTTAACTTCAATCTGCTGAGATAATCTATAACTCAATTAATAAGTTTTTTGAATATTATATTTTGTGAGGGATGGATATTGAAAAGAAACAGAGTGGCTGTAATTTTTACATGTTTTAATAGGGCAGAAAACACAAAATGTTGTTTATGCGCAATAGAGAAAGAAAGTATCAGGTTGTCTGAAACATTTGAAGTTGTTCTTTATGTTTGTGATGATGGTTCAACTGATAATACACAAAATATACTCAAGAGTTCACCCTTAAATGTTCATATAATTAATGGAGGGGGACTTTATTGGTCAAAAGGGATGTATGTTGCTATGAAAGCGGCAGTGAAGGATTCATATGATTATTATCTGATGATAAATGATGATGTGGATTTTTTTGATGGATTTCTTGAAGTAATGATAGCCTCACATAGAAGGGTAGGAGTAAGTTGTGGAATTGTAGGGTCAATGAGAAGCAAAAAAAGAAATATTACTACTTATGGAGGAAAAAAGTACTATGGTATAGATTTTATCAACCCGGAAGCTGGTCTTATAAAATGCGATCTTGCGAACTGGAATAGTTTTCTTATTGATGACAATGTAGTGGTAGATACAGGTTTAATTGATCATAAATATGCACATTCATATGGTGACTATGATTATTGTATGAAAATGCACAGAAACGGATTTGATATTTATATTGCCGATAGATATGTTGGAATATGTGATAGAAATAGAATTGAGGGAACATTTCAAGACTCCTCTATTAGCAGGAAAAGAAGGATTGAGTTACTAAACTCACCTAAAGGATTACCGATTAGATCTGGAATAAGGTATTCTATTAAGAACCGAGATTTTCTTGGATATAAATACTTATTTATATTTTTGGGTGCATATGTAAAGAATTATTTCAAAATTATAATGGGTAAATGATATAACTTTGAAAGGTCTTTCGGTTTGAATTGGGGATCGTAAAGAATATAAAATTGTAAATCAGGGAAGGATGACACAGATGATTGAAGAGGTGAAATATAATGAAAAGACATTAGCATTTATCATTCCAAAAGATTATGATAAATCGGGTATATCATTTTTTACTCCTAATGAGTATTCTCAGCAATTAGCATATATGCATCATTCAAAGGGACATGTCATAGTTCCGCATATTCATAACCGCGTAGTACGGGAAGTTCAATATACTCTTGAGGTTTTAGTAATACGTAAGGGAAGACTTCGTGTCGATTTTTATGATGATGACAAACTTTACATTGAAAGCAGGGTACTAACGGGAGGAGACGTGATGCTTCTTGCCTCAGGCGGCCATGGATTCGAATGTTTGGAAGAGACTGAATTTTTCGAGATTAAACAAGGGCCTTATGCTGGAGAATATGATAAGACAAGATTCGAACCAGTGAGTTTAGATAAGATTTCGATAAGGAGAGAAGAAAATAATGGTCAGGTTTCCAGTCTGTGAGCCGGATTTGGCAGGAAATGAAGTTAAATATGTAAAAGATGCGATTGAAACAGCATGGATTTCCAGTAGTGGAAAATATGTATCAAGATTTGAAGAGGAATTCTCGAAATATTGCGGATGTAAGCATGGAATTGCAGTGACGAATGGAACAGTAGCTTTGCATCTTGCTTTAACTGCACTGGGCGTTGGAAAGGGCGACGAGGTTATAATACCGTCGTTTACAATGATTGCTACTGCATTTGCTGTGTGCTATACAGGGGCAACGCCTGTTTTTATCGATGCAGACCCAAAGACATGGAATATTGATGTAACGAGAATAGAAGAAAAGATAACACCCAGGACGAAAGCGATCATTCCAGTACATATCTTTGGAAATCCATGTGATATGGATGCGATAACAGATTTAGCAGAGAGACATAGTTTATATATTATAGAAGACGCTGCTGAAGCACATGGGGCAGAATATAAGGGCAAAAAGGTCGGTTCTTTTTCCGACATTGCTGCGTTTAGTTTCTTTGCGAATAAAAATATAACAACCGGCGAGGGCGGTATGTGTGTTACTTGTGATGAAAAATATAAAACAGCTTGCAAGTATTATAAAAATATGTGCTTTCCGATAGATGGTCCAAGAAATTATCTGCATGAAGATATCGGTTTCAATTACAGGATGAGCAATATCCATGCGGCTATAGGGCTAGCTCAAACAGAGAACGCTGATTATTATAGGAGCAGGCGGATTCAAAATTTTAACATATACAAAGAGAATCTGAAAGAATGTGAGGGTGTAATTTTTCAGATAGATGAGAAAGACACAGTAAATGTGCACTGGATGAATGCCATTGTAATAGATCCGGATAAATATGGACATTCAAGGGATGAAGTGATCAATATGCTTCATAAAAATGGAATAGAGACAAGGCTTCTTTTCCAGAGTATGGCAAGACAGGGGGCACTAAGAAAATATGGTTGTAAATGTGATGGGGAATATCCTGTGACAGATTGGCTTTCGGAAAATGGCTTCTATCTGCCAAGTAGTTCTAAATTGACGGAGCAGGATGTACAGATAATATGCGATTTGATACATAAATTTAAGAGGTGACATGAAGGTAGGAATATATATAAGGGATATTGATCCAACGGCAGGAGGCGCTTTCCAATTCAGCAATACAGTAACTGCCGGTATAAAGAAGTTACGACAAAATTACGAAGTGACCATTTGTTATAGGGGAAGACCGTTTTCGAAAATGGTATCGTATGGGGGGGACATTTCATATATAAACATTAACTCATATTTGTTTAAACACTATTTTAAACTTATGTTTAAACAGATACGACTGGATTTGAATGATATAAAACGTAAATTTACATTTAGGCCAAGAATTCGTTCTTCAAGTTCTTTACTAGATGATGTTGCGAAAACATATGGGATTGATATTTACTGGTTTATCTATCCAGAACATGAGGTATTGTCAACGCCATTTATTTATACACTGTGGGATTTGGGGCACAGGGAACTACCAATGTTTCCAGAAGTGTCTACTCCTGTTGAACAGTGGAATATTCGCGAAGCACGATATACAGAAATGCTTCCAAGGGCAAGCTATATTCTGACCGGAAATCAGACAGGAAAGCAGGAAATTCTTTCTAATTATTCCGTACCGGAGTCCAAGATTAGAATTGCACCATTTGAGATTTCCTCATTTTGTTATGGAGAGGAGAAAGAACCTGAAATAGGAATAACAGGTGATTATTTTCTTTATCCTGCGCAATTTTGGCCACATAAAAACCATATCTGCATTATAGAAGCTTTAAAAGTTTTACGGGAGCAATACGAGTATTATCCCCAAATAGTGTTCACAGGGGCGGACAAAGGTAATAGGGATTATGTTAAGAAAGTTGCTGCAGATAACCAATTAACAGAACAGTTGTATTTTATGGGATATGTGAGTGATGAAGAGTTAAAATATTTATATACGCATGCAAAGGCTTTGATTTTTGCATCAATTATGGGACCTAATAATATTCCTCCAATGGAGGCAATATATTTGGGGTGCCCGGTCATTATTTCAAATCTTGAAGGACACAAAGAGCAGATGGAAGATGCAGCAGTATATTTTGAAAACAATAATCCAAAGAGCCTTGCAAATGTTCTATATAGTTTTGGAAACAATTCGGATAAAATAAATCTGAGGGAGAAAATGCTGGCTTACAACAGGAAATTAAAAGAATACAGTTACAGCGTTATAGTCATAGAAATATTAGAAGAGTTTTCACATTTAAGGATGTCATGGGACAATAAATAGAAGGTTAAATGAACGTAGGTTATTCATGAAGAATCTGTTTATTATTCCAAGTTTTATCGTGGAAGAGATATGAGATAAGGAAGGATGAATTTGAAAAAAGCATTAATTACGGGAATCACAGGTCAGGATGGTTCATTCCTGGCTGAGTTGCTGCTAGAAAAGGAATACGAGGTTCATGGCATTATAAGACGTTCATCTGTTGATTTCAGGGAGCGTATTGGACATTTAGAAGGGCATGATAACTTCCACCTTCATTATGGTGATATGGGGGATTCTATGAGCTTAGTCAATGTGATTGGTACTATACGGCCGGATGAAATTTATAATCTTGCGGCACAGTCACATGTGCAGGTGTCTTTCGATGTGCCGGAGTTTACGGCAGATGTGGATGCAACAGGAGTGCTGAGGGTTTTAGAGGCAGTCAGGGTTACCGGACAGGCTGCAACATGCAGGATATACCAGGCTTCAACGTCGGAGCTTTATGGAAAGGTGGAGGAAGTGCCGCAGAGTGAGACAACCCCATTTCATCCGTATAGTCCATATGCTGTTGCAAAGCAGTATGGTTTCTGGATCACAAAAGAATATAGAGAAGCATATGGGATGTTTGCCTGTAGTGGTATCTTGTTCAATCATGAATCCGAACGCCGGGGAGAAACATTCGTTACAAGAAAAATAACCTTAGCCGCTGCGCGTATTGCACAGAATAAGCAGGATAAGCTTTATCTTGGTAATTTGTCATCTCTTCGTGACTGGGGATATGCCAGAGATTATGTGGAGTGTATGTGGCTGATTCTGCAGAACAATAAGCCGGAAGATTATGTCATTGCTACAGGTGTGCAGCACAGTGTGAGGGAATTTTGTACCCTTGCATTCCATTATGCGGGAATTGAGCTGGAATTCCAAGGAGAAGGGATAGAGGAAAAGGGAATTGACAAAAAGGACGGTCGTGTTCTGGTTGAGGTATCAGAAGATTTTTACCGTCCCACCGATGTGGTGAATCTCTGGGGAGATCCAACAAAGGCAAAGACAGAACTTGGGTGGAATCCCCAGAAGACAAGCTTTGAGGAGCTTGTTGAACGGATGGTAAAACATGATATGGAGCAAGTGTCAGCCGAACATGCGGAGGATAAAGCAAAATGAATCCGATGAAATACCTGGAAAAAGGTGTTGTGAAATGATGAAGAAGGATGCAAAAATCTATGTCGCAGGACACACAGGAATGGTCGGGTCTGCGGTCGTGCGGGAATTAGAAAAGCAAGGTTATTATAATATAGTAACCAGATCACATAAAGAATTAGATTTGACTAGACAAGAGCCAGTAGAACTTTTCTTTCGTATGGAAAGACCTGAGTATGTGTTTCATCCAGCAGGGAGGGTTGGCGGAATTATTGCGAACAATGAGTCTCCGGCGGACTTCATGTATGAAAATATGATGATGGAAATGAATGTAATCCATGCAGCATGGAAGAATGGTGTAAGGAAACTGGAATTTTTAGGATCATCCTGTATATATCCACGTCTTGCACCGCAGCCTATGGCTGAGAACTGTCTGCTGACTTCTGAGTTGGAGAAAACGAATGAGGCTTATGCGCTGGCGAAAATCAGTGGATTGAAGTATTGTTCCTATCTAAATCGACAATATGGAACAGATTTTATATCCGTAATGCCGACAAACCTTTATGGTCCAAATGACAACTATCATCCCCTACATAGCCACGTGTTGCCGGCTCTTATCCGTCGTTTCCATGAGGCGAAAGTCACAGGAACAGAATCTGTCATCTGTTGGGGCGATGGCAGCCCCTTGAGGGAGTTCCTGTATGTCGATGACCTTGCGAACCTCTGTGTCTTTTTGATGAATAACTACAGTGGGAATGATACAGTAAATGGCGGAACGGGAAAGGAAGTTACAATTAAAGAGCTGACAGAACTTGTAGCTAAAGTTATTGGTTTTCAAGGCAAGATTTTATGGGATGTAAGCAAACCTAACGGAACACCAAGAAAACTGCTTGACGTGAGTAAGGCAACAGCTCTTGGTTGGAGATATAAGACGGAACTGGAAGATGGGATAAGGCTCGCTTATGAAGATTTTTTGAATAATCCTGTGCGTGCGGAGAGATAAATGAACATTGTATTATTATCAGGAGGCTCGGGCAAACGTCTCTGGCCTCTTTCAAATGATATCAGGTCAAAACAATTTATAAAAATATTCAAGAGACCCGATGGGCAGCGTGAATCAATGGTGCAGCGTGTCTATCGGCAGATAAAAGAAGCTGACCCTGATGCGGATGTGACGATAGCGACGAGCAAGACACAGGTATCAGCGATTTACAATCAAATCAGCAAGGAAATTGGAATCAGTGTAGAACCTTGCAGACGGGATACCTTTCCAGCGATTGCATTGGCAACAAGCTATCTGGTTGATGTGAGAGGGATTGAGCCTTCTAAATCTGTCGTTGTCTGTCCAGTGGATCCCTATGTAGAGGATGACTATTTTGATGCGCTGAAGAGATTATCGGTCCAGGCAGATAAGGGAGAGGCAAATCTTGTGTTAATGGGGATTGAGCCTACATACCCGTCAGAGAAATATGGCTATATCATTCCAGAGAATACAGACTCTGTCTCTTATGTTTATAACTTTAAGGAAAAGCCTGATGTACCGACTGCGGAGAGATATATCAAACAAGGAGCACTTTGGAACGGCGGAGTTTTTGCTTATAAGTTGTCATATGTACTTAAGAAAACAAAAGAAATCATAGGATATTGTGATTATGATACCCTATTCAGAAACTATAGTTTTTTTACAAAAAGTTCATTTGACTATGCTGTAGTTGAGAAAGAGGAATCCATCCAAGTGATGCGTTTCGGGGGCATGTGGAAAGATATTGGTACGTGGAATACGCTGACAGAAGCGATGGATGAACAGACATTTGGAGATGGACGGATGAATGAGGAATGTAAAAACGTTCATATTCTGAATGAACTGGATATGCCAATACTGGCGATGGGACTTCAAAATATGATTATAAGTGCTTCTCCGGAAGGAATTCTTGTGTCAGATAAGAGGCAGAGCTCATATATTAAGCCTTTTGTAGACGATATTCACCAACAGGTTCGCTTTGCAGAAAAGTCATGGGGAAGTTTTAAAGTGACAGACGTTGAAGATGAGAGTTTGACGATAAAAGTTACGCTTAATCCGGGGCATCGCATGAACTACCACAGCCATGATCGGCGTAATGAAGTATGGACAGTCATAAGTGGCCATGGCAGAACAATTGTAGATGGTATGGAACAACCAGTTAAGGCGGGAGATGTTGTAACTATACAGGCAGGATGCAGGCACACAGTAATTGCAGAATCGGAACTGAAACTGATTGAGGTTCAATTGGGGAAAGAAATATCCGTGTCCGATAAGCAGAAATATGAATTAGAGGATTGATTTGAGTGATAACAGACCTTTTTTGCTTCAGCCTGCAGCGCAGGACTATCTGTGGGGAGGTTCGAAGCTGAAAGATGAATATGGAAAAGAGAAATTTAATCTGACGCCTCTTGCTGAGACATGGGAATGCTCCACGCATCCCAATGGACAAAGCATTGTATCGAGTGGTGAATATGAAGGATGGCCTCTTGGAAATGTAATAGCACTTCATCCGGATTACCTTGGCACCCATCCAAAAAGTAGGAATGAACTTCCAATACTGGTAAAACTTATCGATGCAAAGAAAGACCTGTCGGTTCAAGTCCATCCAGATGATGAGTATGCGAGAGTGAATGAGAATGGACAGCTTGGAAAGACGGAAATGTGGTACGTACTTCATGCGGATAAAGGTGCAAAGTTGGTTTATGGATTCAGACACGATATTAGTAAAGCAGAACTGAGGAAATCGCTGGATTGTGGAACCATTGAGAAGCATCTGCAGTATATCCCGGTAAAAAAAGACGATGTATTTCTGGTAGAAGCCGGAACGGTTCATGCCATAGGCAGCGGTGTTGTGATTGCAGAGATACAGGAAAATTCAAAGCTCACCTACAGGCTTTTTGATTATAATCGAACAGACAAGAATGGCAACAAACGAGAGCTCCACATAGATAAGGCATTAGATGTGGCAAGGCTGTCAAGAAGTGCAGAACCATGTCAGCCGATGAGAGTATTGAATTACAGGAATGGATATGCTCTTGAACTTCTTGGTCGATGCAGGTATTTTCAAGTAGAGCGCATGTTGTTGAATACAGAGCGGTACAGGAATATGGCAGACTACAGAGCAGGATCTAACAGCTTTAAAGTTCTTCTTTGTACGGACGGATGCGGCGTGATGTTCGGAGAAAGTGTGATGATCAATTTTTTCAAAGGAGACTGTATATTTATCCCAGCGGATTCGATTAAGCTTAAGCTTCATGGCAGAGCGCATTTGTTGAGTATCGGGTGTTAGAATGTGAACTTTTAGATTCATAATGTGGGGAGTTGTAATTATAACTATGGGTGATGATACTATTAGTATTGGTAATAAGAAATATAGGATAGATGATGTAATATTTGTTATTGATAGCACGACAACTGTATTTATGGTTTCTTTAATTTCTAAAGGAAAAGCAATTAATTGCATTATTGAGAAAAAGATTGATGTTGATACAGATAATTCGTATCACTTATTGAAAAATTTTGTTAACGCTTGTTTGGCTCTTAGATCAGTAAAAGAAGTAAATGTTAGAAGTCGTTATTTTATAGAGGGAGGAATAATAACAAGGTTACTTAAAATAAATAAATTTAGAACAATTGTAAAAAATCAATTTAAAGAAGAAAAAAATAAAATATATATTGGACCATGTACATCCTCGATAATGAATTGTTTGAGATGTAATCACGAAAATATACTATACTTATATCACGGTACAATTGATTGTTACAGATATTATCAAAAGATCAGGATGAAAGATAAGAACACTAGTGTAAAGATTAAACATTGTCTAAAAAAAGTTATTTTTTCACAATTACTTAAGCTGCCTAATTCTATATGGAACGACTTCTTTTCCTTACAGGGATTTTCTTTGGTAAATATGAATCTTCCACATATGATTTGGCTAAACTACAAAGAATTTGAATCAGAGAAAATTGAATCTTTATTAGTACCTTTAATAGAAGAAGCTGAAAATTTTAATAGTATCATGTTTTGCCCAATAAGTGATTTTCATAATAAGAATGGGATTAATAGCAATACAACACTTTTTAATGAGAAAAATATAGATTTAATCAAAAAATATACTAGAGAAAATGAAAAAATATTTTTGAAATTTCATCCTTCAATATATCAGCTTAATGATAATGTTATCGTGAATCTAGGGACAGAAATTAATAAAAGATTTGGTAATATTGTCAGGGATGTTGTTCAATATATACCGGAAGATATTGGAGGCGCTTTATTACCTCTTGAAGTGCTTTTTAGATATTGTAAATTTAACAAAATTATCTGTGTAGAAACAACCACAATTTGGACATTACAATTTGATAATGAAATAGCTAAAATAGCTGATTTTTCTTCAGTGACGGGGAATCGAAAGAAAGTGATAAATAATTTTATTACAATGATGAAGGAACTTTCTATACTTAATGACACATATTTAATCAATGATAATTGAGGGGGAGTATAAAAAATAAAGGAGAGTAAAGAATTTTTATGAAATGGATGATTCAGATTGTATGAAGAATAAAGTAAATAAAATTGTAATTGTAAATATACTGAGTACAATCCTTGTAAAAGTTGTTTCTGCTATAACAGCACCGATAATATCAAGAATGCTTGGAACAAGTTACTATGGGATTATCTCCCTGTATACTACATGTGTGACAATTATAACTATAGTTTTTGGTTTGCAAACTGTAGGAACTTTTGCAATAGCAAGGAATGAATATGATGATAAAGATCAAAACAACTATCAATCGGCTTGTATGGGTCTTACAATAGTATCTTTTCTTGTTATGAGTTGTATAGTAATAACAATTAAACCTCTGATACATACACTTGATAGTATAAATAATATTCTCTTTGTTTGTGCGATTATTCATTCATTTGGATCATATTGTGTGACAATATTAAATACAAAGTTTACTTATGAATATAAAGCTACACAAAATATGATATTGTCCTTTTTTACTACAATTTCAATCTCTGTTTTATCGATTATATTAATTTATATTTGGCCGAATGAGAATATTTATTATGGTAGAATATTAGGATATGTTATTGTATATATAATTGCAGCGATTGGTATTCCAATCTATTTTTTTCGGATTGGTAAGGTTTTCTATAATAAAAACTATTGGAAATTTTGTTTAGGACTTTCAATCCCCATAGTTTTTCATAATTTGTCAAGTGTGATTATGGGGCATTGCGATATTCTAATGCTTAGAGCGTTAATGGGTTATAAAATAGTTGGGATATACTCACTGGCTGCTTCATTTTGTGGCATATTAGAAGCTGTTCAAAGCGCATTAAATCATAGTTGGATTCCATTTTATTTTGACTTTCTAAAAATTGGTGATCATGACAAATTGAAGTGCCATGCAAATAATTATATTATCCTCTTTACTGGTATTACTTTTGGTTTTTTATTATTAGCAACTCCTGTCTATTATATATATGCAAGTAAAGAGTATTGGGACGGTATTCAACTTATTTTAATGTTTGTTCTTGGGTACTATTTTTCGTTTTTGTATACATTTCCAGCTAATTTTGAGTTTTTTAGTAAAAATACAAAGGTTGTCGCTATTAGTACATTTGCATCTGCACTGATAAATGTTTTTTTGAATTATTTATTTATAAAAAAGATGGGCTCATTTGGCGCAGTTTTTGCCACAGCGATTGCTAATATATTTTTATTCGTATTTCATCATTTGGCTGCATCAAGAATCATTAAAATAGAAAAGTATCCTTTTAGATTAAAGTTCTTTTTACCATATATAATTGCTGTTTTACTATTTTCGGTTTTATATCATTTTATAAAAGAAAACATCATCTTATGTGTTGGGTTAGCAGTATTTGATGGTGGATTCCTTGTTTTAAAAATGGTTAAGAATAAATCGATTTTTTGAGGTATGTTGTATTATGGAAAAGTATATTAGGATTATGTTCATTACTGACAGTTTAGGATGTCCTAGAAAAGAAATAGAGATAGAGCATACTTGGGTCGAATGCATTATGAAAGAATTTATTAATGATAGAGTAATGTTCTATACATATTGTCAACCGGGATTACAAGTTAGAAAACTTGATTTTGGATATTTTGAAGAATATAAGCCAGATATTCTGATATGTCAGTTTGGGATAGTTGATGCATCAAGAAGGGCGCTTACCGACTTTGAAAATAAGGTGGTTAGATATTTGCAATTTGATCAAAATCTTATTCGCAGCTATTTACGAAAGAATCATTATAATATGACTAAGAAGCGTGAAATACACTATACTAAACTTGAGTTATTCGATTCGAATTTATCACAACTTATTCAGCGGATGGGATCCAACACGTATTTTATTGAGATTGCACCAGCTGGCCCAGAAATGGTAAAGAAAGTATATAATATTGAAAATGATATAAATGCGTATAATAATTGTATGAAAAAATATTCTAATCAATCAGTACATTTTTTAACACCTTATGAGGGACAAATAAATTTCCTTTTAGATGACGGCCATCATTTAAACTCTTTTGGTAATAAATTGGTATATCAATCTGTAAAAACTGCAATTACTAATGAGTTGCAAACTTTGACTATTTAGTTATCATCTAAGCATAATTGATTAACGAAAGGATTTTTATTATGGAGAATATTGCTGTTATTGGAATTGGAGCACTAGGTAAAAGACATTTACAATCATTAATGAATTTGAAAGATGATTATAGCATATATGCAGTGGAGGTTAATAAAGAAGTAATTCAAAGGCTGAAAGATGAAATGCCGGAGGCGCATTTTTGTACCAGTATTACAGAGCTTCCAGAATTTATTTCAGCGGCAGTTATTGCAACAAATTCAAATATTAGGAGGCTTGTTTTTGAACAATTAATTAGTCATTGTAATATTTCAAATATTCTTTTTGAAAAAGTCCTGTTTCAGAGGGAGGAGGACTACTATTCTGTACAAGAAAAAATTCGGGATTATGGAATAAACGCCTGGGTGAACTGTGCGAGAAGGGAATGGGATTCCTATAAAGACTTAAAAATTGAATTGGAAATCTGTAAAAAAATGTATTTCTATGCAGCCGGTGGTCAATGGGGGATTGGCTGTAATGGAATACATATGCTTGATCTTATAGAGTTCCTTTTTGATAGTAAAATAAAAGAGTTAAATATAGATAAACTGGAAAAGGGGGTGTTTGAAAGCAAAAGAAAAGGCTTCTATGAATTTTTTGGTACAATATCCGGTGGGTCAGAGAAATGTAAAGATTTTAGGATATCATGTATACAAGACTCTAGTCTTCCATTTAACATTGAAATCGATACTAATTCGGCTAGATATATTATAGATGAAGGACACAATAGTCTTTTTACTGCAAGTGAAAAAAGCGGATGGAAATGGATGAAAAGAGAATTTTTGCCGTTGTATCAGAGCCAAATGACGGAAAGAGTTATAAAAAATATTTTAGACAAAGGAACATGTAATCTTCCTGATTATGAATCTTCTATGGAGTTACATTTGAAGTTCATAAAACCACTGGTCAGATTTTTTAATATGAATGGAATGGAGGGCAATGTATGTCCGATAACTTGAATGTATTATTAGTTGGAGCTGGTTATATGGCAAAAGAATATAGTAGAGTTCTTACAGCACAGGCAATTAATCACATTGCTGTTTGTCGAAGCAGGGAAACAGCAGTTAGATTTAAGTCAGAAACTGGAATTGAAACAATTCCAGGTGGTATTGATAATGCTCTTTCAAATCTTCAGTATAAACTTAAAAAGTCTATTGTGGCTGTAAGTGTTGATCAATTGGCTGAGACGGTAATTAAATTAATTGAAAACGGTTTTGTTGAAATTTTGGTAGAGAAGCCAGCAGGAATAAATCGTGAACAAATTCAAGCAGTGTGTCATTATGCAGCAAAGGCTCATGCAAAAGTATTTGTTGCATATAACAGAAGATTTTATGCTTCAACAGATAAAGCAATTCAAATAATCACAGAGGATGGAGGAGTATCTTCTTATAATTTTGAATTTACAGAGTGGAGTTCCATAGTCGAAAAAACATCTCATACTTCAGAAATAAAAGAAGAGTGGATGTTGGCAAATTCCAGCCATGTAGTTGATTTGGCTTTCTTCTTAGGAGGTATGCCTGTTGAGATGTGTTCATATAGATCTGGAAGTCTTCCTTGGCATAGGAGAGCAAGCAAATATGCAGGAGCGGGTATTACCGAGACGGGAGTTTTATTTTCGTATCAAGCTAATTGGGGCGCACCAGGTCGTTGGGCAGTTGAGGTTTTAACTAATGAACATAGGCTTTTCTTTAGGCCTATGGAAAAACTTTTTATTCAAAACATAGGATCAGTTAAAATTGATGAAGTACAATTAGATGACCGTTTGGATATAAAGTTTAAGCCAGGGCTTTTTAATCAGGTGAAGGCATTTATGGAAAAAAAGCCGGATTCCCGCTTATTGACAATTGATGAACAACTTGCACATATGAATTTTTATGAACAGATAGAAGGGCTATTATAAGTAAAATGGGTGAGATAGATGTTTAGTTTAGAACAATTTATATCTAATTATGTAACGAAACGTTCAACATCGATGTTTTATTCGGATTTAGAGGCAAATAGAAGTTTGCTTTTGTCTAAAATTGAGAGGCGGTCTGTATTGGTAATTGGTGGGGCAGGCAGTATTGGTTCTTCCTTTATCAAAGCGTTGCTTCCATTTCGACCAGCAGCTTTGGTGGTGGTGGATATAAATGAGAATGCATTGGCTGAGTTGACGCGAGATTTGCGTTCTACAAAAAATATGTTCGTACCACATGATTATATTACATATCCTATGGACTTTGCATCTTCTGTATTTGAGAAGATGTTTAAGGATCGGAGAGGCTTTGATATCGTTGGGAATTTTTCGGCTCATAAGCATGTGAGATCTGAGAAAGATATTTATTCTGTAGAGGCACTGCTACAGAACAATGTTCTTCATGCTAAGCAACTGCTTGATTTGTTGGTTCAATATCCTCCAGAGGAATATTTTTGTGTTTCTACCGATAAGGCAGCAAATCCTGTAAATATTATGGGAGCTAGTAAGAGAATAATGGAGGACGTGATTTTCAGTTATTCCGATAAATTTCCTGTAAAAACAGCACGATTTGCTAATGTAGCTTTTTCTAACGGATCGCTGCCGGCAGGATTCTTGGAGCGTATCCAAAAACTTCAGCCGATTTCAGCCCCATCGGATGTTCGTCGCTATTTTGTTTCGCCTGAAGAGTCCGGACAGATTTGCCTGCTTGCTTGTATCCTTGGAAAAAACAGAGAAATTTTTTTCCCAAAACTTGATGAAGAGCAGATGATGAATTTTGATGGCATCGCAATTGAATTAATAAAGGCTCATGGATACGAGATACTAGAATGTACTTCTGATATGCAAGCTATAGATAAAGCAGAAGAATTGAAAAAGAACAGCAAGTATTATCCTGTTCACTTCTCCATCTCTGATACATCTGGTGAGAAACCATTTGAAGAGTTTGTTACTGACACAGAAATTGCTGATATGGATCAGTTCTCTTCACTTGGTATAATAACAGGGAAAAAGATTCCTGACAAAGAGAAAGTTGAAAATCTCTATAGAGATTTAAATTCTGCATTCGATAGCAAAAAAACCACGAAAGAAGAAGTTATAGAAATTATGAAGGCGTATCTTCCTGGGTTTGAACATATTGAAACAGGGAAGTCGTTGGATAGTAAAATGTGATTTTACCTAAACACAGTAAAATAAGGATGGTAGAATATAATGGGGATATTTATACCGCTTTCAGTTCCAAATTTTGAGGGGAATGAGAAGAAGTATGTTGTCGATGCGATTGACTCAACCTATGTTTCTACAGTAGGAGGATATGTGTCGAGATTTGAAAAAGAGTTAGCTTCTTTTCTTAAGGTGGATAGTGTTGCTGTTTGCCAGAGTGGAACATCAGCGTTACATCTTTCGATGGTAGAAGCCGGAGTTAAGCCAGGAGACGTGGTACTTGTTCCGCCATTAACATTTATTGCTGCCGTAAACCCGGTGAAATATCAGTTCGCTACACCTGTGTTCATTGATTGTGATGATAGTTTCTGTATGGATCCAATGAAATTGAAGAGTTTCTGTGAAGAAGCATGTATGTGGAACGGGAAGGAATTGCGATATAAGGAAAAAACAGTAAAGGCACTTGTGGTTGTACATATCTTTGGAAATATGGCTGACATGGAATCCATTATGAAAACTGCTGAGCGTTTCAATATCAAGGTTATCGAAGATGCTACAGAAGCCTTGGGTACTTACTATACCGAAGGGGAGTATGCCGGGAAAAACGCAGGAACTATTGGTGATTTTGGCTGCTATAGTTTTAATGGGAATAAGATTATTACAACCGGTGGCGGTGGTGCAATCACAGCGAATTCCACCAAAACAATTGCTCATCTTCGCTATCTTTCTACTCAGGCAAAGAACGATCCACACTACTATATCCACGATGAGATTGGTTATAATTATCGTATGACAAATCTCCAGGCAGCACTTGGCCTAGCGCAGATGGAGGAACTGTCAGAGTTCATTAAAAGAAAGCAAAAGAACTATGAAGTATATAAGGCTTTATTTGATGGATTTGAATATGGAACTCTTATACCGTTTAGAGAAGGAACTAGTTCTAATAAGTGGTTCTATAGTTTCAAGATTAACCGGAGATATATAAAAACAACAATGAGAGAAATCATTATGGCGCTTGAAAAAAAGGGCATCCAAACTAGATCAATTTGGGGGCTTATCAATGAGCAGAAACCTTATGAGGGAGAAGATACATATAAGCTAGAGAAGGCATCTTATTATGCTTCAAGAATTTTAAACATTCCGTCAAGTACACAAATTACGGAAGAAGAGATATGTTATGTAGCTGATGAGATGAAGCGGTTGCTTAGGGAATTAGCAAATGGATGAAATTCAAAAATTTGTTGGGAGAGAAACATTATCGATTTCACAGGCGATGCAAAAAATTGACTTAAACACATGTGGCGTTTTATTTATAGTAGATGATAAAGACACCCTATTGGGTTGCATCTCTGATGGTGATATAAGAAGATTTCTACTTTCAGGCGGTCATATGACTGATTTAGTAAGTAAGGCTATCAACTTACATCCTAAAACAGCTGATTCGATTGAGACTGCAAAAAAAATCTATCATAAAAAATTTACAGTCGCAGTGCCCGTTATTGATAAAAATAAAAAAATAATTAGCATATATACAGAAGATGATATTTATGTCAAGACGAAAGGAGACTTAAATATTCCCATTGTTATCAATGCAGGAGGTAAAGGAACTAGACTGGATCCATTTACCAGGGTTCTCCCCAAGCCGTTAATTCCTGTCGGTGAACTACCGATTATCGAGCATATAATGAAGGAATATCAGTCTTATAATTGTAATGAGTTTCACATCATTGTAAATTATAAACGAGATTTGATAAAGGCATATTTTGCTGATAATGAAAATCTATATAATATTTTCTGGTATGATGAAGAAAAACCGTTAGGAACTGGAGGAGGGCTTTCTCTTCTAAGAGGTCAATTTGCAGATACCTTTTTTTTTGCTAACTGTGACGCACTTTTGACTGCTAATTATGAAAGTATGGTTAAATTCCATAAGGATAATGGAAATGCTATAACTATGGTTTGTGCTTATAAAAACCTAAATATTCCTTATGGAGTTGTAGAAATGGGTCTAAATGGAAAAATTGAAGCCATGAAAGAAAAGCCGCTCATGTCATTTCTTGCTAACACGGGTATATATATTGTAGAACCTGAGGTGATTGATGATATTGAGGATGAGGTGCCTATTGGTTTTCCGGATATTGTTGAGAGAGAGAGGCAGAAGGGTAGAAAAGTTGCTGCTTTTCCTGTTAGTGAAAATGACTGGATGGATATGGGGCAGCTTTCAGAACTGGAAAAGATGAGGATAAAACTTTACGGAGAGTAGTTTGGAGGCTGTATAATTTGAGGAAATTATTGCTAATTGGTGGAGGCGGTCATTGCAAATCAGTATTAGATTGTGTGTTGACAACAGGTCTTTATGATGATATAGGAATTATAGACAAAAATCCGAGAGCATCTGCTCTCGGATTTTCAGTGATTGGTAGTGATGATGACCTGCCAAGACTAAGAGAATGCGGATGGACAGATGCGTTTATTACGGTGGGGAGTATAGGAAATACTGATACAAGGCATCGTTTATATAGGATACTTTCAGAAATTGGATTTACTATTCCTTCGATTATTGATCCTACGTCAGTTATTGCGCATGATGTAACAATATGTGAAGGTGTGTTCATCGGTAAAAGAGCGGTAGTTAATACAAATAGTAAGATTGGTTACTGTGCCATTGTAAATACTGCGGCCATACTAGAACATGATTGTGTTATAGGAGATTTTACACATATAAGTCCCGGAAGTGTTTTATGTGGTCAAGTAACGGTTGGAAATGGAACCCATATCGGAGCGGGTGCTACGGTACGTCAACTCATTAAAATTGGAAATAAGGCGGTTATTGGAATTGGAAGTGTAGTTGTAAAAGATATTCCTGACAATGTTAGAGCATATGGAAATCCTTGTAAGGTGGTAGATTGATGGGAACATATATTATAGCTGAAGCTGGGGTGAATCACAATGGGTCTTTTGAGTTGGCTTGTAAGTTGGTTGATGCTGCTAAGAGTGCAGGTGCAGACTGTATTAAGTTTCAGACATTTAAGTCTGGGAATCTTGTCTCTCATAATGCCCAAAAAGCCGAATATCAAAAGGATACAACAGGTGAAGGTTCCCAGGTTGAAATGTTAAAGAAACTCGAACTGTCATATGATGAGTTTATTGCACTCAAGGACTATTGCGATAAGGTAGGAGTTTCCTTTCTATCCACGCCATTTGACATGGACAGTATTGACTTTCTGGATTCTATAGAAATGCCTTTTTGGAAAATACCATCTGGAGAAGTGACGAACCTTCCATATCTTCTTGCACTTGCAAGGACAGGGAAACCTGTTGTAATGTCCACAGGGATGTGCGAAATAGCTGAAATTGAGGCGGCTGTTAAAGTACTTAGAGAGAATGGCAGTAAAGAAATAAAACTCCTTCATTGTAATACAGAATATCCTACACCGTTTCAAGATGTTAATTTGAATGCAATTCAGACGATACGTGAGAAGTTTGAACTTGAAGTGGGATATTCTGATCATACGAAAGGAATTGAAGCGCCAATTGCTGCAGTAGCTCTTGGAGCTACGGTTATTGAGAAACATTTTACGTTGGATCGAAATATGGAAGGCCCTGATCATAAGGCTAGTTTGGAGCCGGATGAGCTAGCAATAATGGTGAATTGTATCCGCCATATAGAACAAGCTCTTGGAACGGGGGAGAAGACCCCATCTCCTTCCGAAAAGAAAAATATTACAGTAGCCAGAAAGAGTATTGTCGCAAAGATGAAAATTAAAGCCGGAGAAGAATTTACAGAAAATAATATAACAGTAAAGCGCCCGGGAACAGGAATTAGTCCTATGAAATGGTTTGAGGTACTTGGAAGAAATGCCGTGCGTGATTTTGAAGAGGATGAATTGATAAGGTTATGAAGAAGATAGCTGTAGTAACTGCAACAAGAGCTGAATATGGTTTGCTGTCTCCTTTAGTCAAGGAATTAAGGAAAAGCGAGAACGGTGGACTAAAGGTGGATTTGATTGTTACGGGGACTCATCTTAGTGACCAATATGGAAAGACTATTATTGAAATAAAAGAGAGAATTGATTATATGATTGGAATTCCTGTGAAATCGGATTCAGAACAAGATATATCAAACAATCAGGCAGTTACTCTCATAAAGTTTACCGAGCTATTCTTGAAAGAGAATTATAATGCTATCGTTTTACTGGGGGATAGATATGAAACACTTGCTATTGCGATTGCTGCAGGAAATACAAGGTGTCCTATATTTCATCTCTGTGGTGGAGACACAACGGAAGGTGCTCTTGACGAGTGGATTCGCCATTCTATCACAAAGATGAGCTATCTTCATTTCGTTACGAATGAGGAGAGTAGAAAACGAGTAATTCAGTTAGGTGAAAATCCCGAAAGAGTGTTTAACTATGGATCAACGAGCATTGATAATATTTTGGATTTTGCGGATATGAGTAAGACTGAAGCGTTGGCTAGCGTTGAACTTGAGGAATGTTCCTACGCTTTATGTACTTATCATCCGGTGACAATGGAAAATGAAGCGGTTGATATTCAGATAGAGAGTTTGCTGAATGCTATTGAAACATTTCCAGATATTCAATTTATTGTAACTAAATCAAACGCTGATCAGGGTGGGGCAAGGATAAATGAACTTTTTGAAAAAGCAGACGGTAAGATTGCCAATTTACATGTCTTCACATCTCTTGGTGTTAGGCGATATTTATCGCTTATGAAATATGCAGAGTTTGTTTTGGGAAATTCTTCTAGTGGAATTATTGAGGCACCAGCTTTTCATGTGCCAACAGTGAATATAGGGGATCGACAGAGAGGAAGACTCCAAGCGGAGAGTATTGTAAATTGTGGAATAGGTTTTGAAGATATTGTAGCAGCGATAAAAAAGGTTCTTTCAGAAGAGCACAGAGAAGTATGCCGAAACATTGTTAGTTCATATGGAAAAGGCTGTGCTTCTGAGCAGATTGCACAACGTGTTATAGAGACGGTGATGAATGGGAGGATAGATTTGAAGAAGAAATTCTACAATCTTTAATAGAAATTATGAAAAATATTGCGATTATCCCAGCAAGAAGCGGGTCAAAAGGATTAAAAGATAAGAACATTAAAGAATTCTGTGGTAAGCCACTTATAGCACATACCATTGAGGTAGCAATACGGTCTAAACAATTTAAGGAAGTTATGGTTTCCACAGATTCCGAAAAATATGCCAATATAGCCAGGAGATATGGAGCTAATGTTCCATTTTATAGAAGTGAAACTACATCGAGTGATATAGCCAGTTCATGGGATATGATAGATGAAGTGCTGAGAGGATATAAGCAAATAGGAAAGAATTTTGATACCTTTTGTCTGCTTCAGCCTACATCTCCATTGAGAACATTCGAGGATATAATTGAAGCATATAACCTGTATAAAGAAAAGGCTTCGTTTGCTGTCATTTCGGTATGTGAGGCAGAACATTCACCGTTATGGTGTGGGAATCTTCCTGAGAGTCGAGAGTTTGTGGGATTTATTAATTATGAGAATATGAAGCAAAGACAAGCAACCAGGAAGTTCTACAGACTAAACGGAGCAATTTATATTGTGAATATAGATAGATTTAAGTATGATAGATTTTTATATCAAGAAGGAAGCTATGCATATATTATGCCTCAGAATAGAAGTATAGATATTGATACTGCAATTGATTTTAAATTAGCTGAAATACTTGGGAAAGAAACGGGCACATCTAATTAGGTTGTTAACATTGGATAGTAATGCTCTTCTGGGACTTTTAGAAAATAACGGAATGATTCCTGTAAAGAAGATTGAGAGAGACATATCTCTGGGAGAGGATTCTATAGGTAAGATTGCAGTTATTCAAGATTGCCTGAATCAGATGGAGGAACGTAAATCTATCAAATATGATATGATTATTGATCTTGATATTACATCACCACTTCGGACTGTAAAAAATTTGGAAGAAGTTATTCAGAAGCAAATTGAAAAAAAGCTGATGTTACAACGACTGTAGCAACTGCTAGGGGAAACCCTTATTTCAATCAGGTGAAGAGGACACACCGGGGAGTGAAAAAAGTTATTGAGTCAAGTTATACTGCAAGACAGCAGGCACCGGAAATCTTTGACATGAATGCATCTATTTATGCCTATAATCCAGAATTTTTATCTTCTGGCAAAGGTGTTCTTGATGGCTATTGCGAAATTGTTGAGATGTACGATACTGGTATTTTAGATCTTGATCATGAAAATGATTTTGAGTTGATGGAAGTAATAGCAAGATATCTTTTTGCAAAGTATGAAAACTTCAAAGAAATCAGGGAGAACATCAGATAATATGGGTGTGTAAAATAATTATCAAAAAACTAGTTAGATTCCGCCGTATGCGTATATAAAAGATACTGCTACAGGATATTTATACTTGCACAAAATCGCTATGCGATAGCTGTTGTCCGTGAGTGGATAACAGTATTTTGGTTCATCAAAAGGCTAACAAAATGACATTGGATGAATATGATCTGTATATTCTTGAAACTGTTTGAAA
>Ga0137308_100870_pt1 | contig 38566 bp, 23 predicted proteins | sample Inofrocosms_June_FD_97181 | JGI IMG/M metagenome (GOLD analysis project Ga0137308, IMG submission 97181) | Mouse cecal microbial communities from Vienna, Austria - N-Acetylneuraminic and N-Acetylglucosamine D2O microcosms_June | ecosystem: Host-associated > Mammals > Digestive system > Large...
GAACACTCCCGAGGTCTTTTTTAATTTATATTTATAACGAGACGTTCTCTCAAAGGGGCTTCGCGCCTACCGGAGCCGAACGCCTTTCCTGTCTTTATAACGTCTCGTATCTGCCTATGGTTCAACTGCGGCTTGCACGCTTACGCTCGTTCTCATCAAGAATAACCTTTCTCAGACGGATATGGTTGGGGGTTACCTCAACATACTCATCTTCCTTGATATATTCGAGTGCCTCCTCAAGAGAGAAGACAACCGGAGGAACGATGCGAGCCTTGTCGTCAGCACCCGACGCACGCATGTTTGTAAGTTTCTTCGACTTCGTGACGTTGACTACAATGTCGTTCTCTTTGGCGTTCTCGCCCACGACCTGACCGGCATACACATCTTCCTGCGGGAAAATGAAGAAACGGCCGCGGTCCTGAAGCTTGTCGATGGCGTAGGCGTAGGCTGTGCCCGCCTCCATCGCTATCAGAGAACCGTTTGTGCGACGCTCTATATCACCCTTCCACGGCTGATACTCAAGGAAACGGTGAGCCATGATGGCTTCTCCGGCTGTAGCGGTAAGCACATTGTTGCGCAAGCCGATGATGCCGCGCGAGGGTATATGGAATTCGATGTCTATGCGGTCGTTGCGGGTATCCATCGATATGATATCCCCCTTGCGGCGGGTGACCATATCCACGACCTTCGATGAATATTCTTCAGGAACGTTGATTGACAATGCCTCGATCGGCTCGCATTTCTTGCCATCGATTTCCCGGATGATGACCTGCGGCTGACCGACCTGCAGCTCATATCCCTCGCGGCGCATCGTCTCTATCAGAATAGAAAGATGCAGCACTCCGCGTCCGAACACAGTCCATTTGTCTTCATTCACGCTTTTCTCCACTCTTAGCGCAAGGTTTCTGTCAAGCTCTTTCTCAAGACGGTCGTTGATATGGCGTGATGTCACGAATTTGCCGTCTTTACCGAAAAACGGCGAGTCATTGATTGCAAATGTCATCGACATAGTAGGCTCGTCGATTGCGATACGCGGCAGCGGTTCCGGATTGTCAAAAAGAGTGAGGGTGTCGCCGATCTCGAAGTTGTCAAGACCTACAATGGCGCAGATGTCGCCGCTTGACACTTCCTGAACCTTCTTGCGCCCCATGCCTTCGAACGTGTGGAGTTCTTTGACCCGCTGGCGCGTCACTGTGCCGTCTTTCTTGCAGAGACCGAGTTCCTGCCCTTCGCGGATTGTGCCTCTGTGCACGCGTCCCACTGCGATACGTCCCACATAATTGCTGAAGTCAAGACTTGTGATGAGCATCTGCGGATCGCCCTCAAGCTGTGTGGGAGCCGGGATATTGTCGATTATCGCATCAAGCACCGCGGTGATGTCCTCTTTAGGCTCACGCCAGTCCGCCGACATCCAGTTCTGCTTCGCCGAACCGTATATCGTAGGAAAATCAAGCTGGTCTTCCGTAGCGTCGAGATTGAACATCAGGTCGAAAACCATTTCATTCACTTCATCGGGACGACAGTTCGGCTTGTCAACCTTGTTTACCACAACAACCGGCTTCAGACCCATCTGAATAGCTTTCTGCAGCACGAAACGAGTCTGGGGCATCGGTCCCTCGAATGCATCTACAAGCAGCAGACAGCCGTCTGCCATATTGAGCACACGCTCCACCTCACCTCCGAAATCCGCGTGTCCGGGAGTGTCTATGATATTGATCTTCGTGCCCTTATAATTGATTGATACGTTTTTAGAAAGGATTGTTATGCCGCGCTCGCGCTCCAGATCGTTATTGTCGAGAATTAACTCTCCGGCATTCTGGTTCTCTCTGAAGAGATGACCGGCAAGGAGCATCTTGTCTACAAGTGTCGTTTTGCCATGGTCGACATGCGCGATTATCGCGATATTTCTTATATTCTGCATACCTTTGTTTGTTTCAGTCTGCAAAATTACAAAAAAATCCCCTACTTCATGTTATAAAACATAATTTATTTCACTTGATTCATTCTTGTTACACGTGTTACACGTCCGGATACACGTTCCATACCCCTTTGCGCGCATTATCGAAACCTATCTCAGGCAACCCTGCCACCCTGTCAGAAAGGATAGCCGATTGCCAGATGGAAGGCGAATGCCTTCTTGAAGGCGATGTTGAAATAATGGTTCGTGCCGTTGTAATACGGGGCGTGGAGACCATAGCCGAGATCACCGCGAAGCACAAGCATCCCGATGTCGACTCGCAGTCCGACTCCGGTGCCGAGCGCGAGATCCCGCAAAAAAGTCTTGCCGCACAGTTTGCCTCCGGGGCGTGCCGGATCATTCTCGAGAAGCCAGATATTGCCGGCATCCAGGAACACGGCACCGTGCAAGATACTGACTATCGGGAACCGGTATTCGGTGTTCAATTCCAGTTTGAATGTTCCTGTCTGGTCGAAATATCCGTTCTGCATGTCTGTCGGAGGACGGTAGCTTCCCGGTCCGAGCGACCTCACGGTGAAAGCCCTTATAGAGTTTGCCCCTCCTATATAAAACTGCTCGGAATAAGGCACTACCTTTGAATTGCCGTATGCATGCGCGGCGCCTATGAGGACTCGCGATACGAGCCATTGGTCTGTGCCTCTGACAAGACGCCGGCTATACACAAGCTGCGCCTGCCCTTTGACAAACTGTGAGAAGGGTGTGCCGAAAAGATGCTTCTCCCCTTTCACTCCGCAAAGACTGTAGATACCGTCAAACACGTTGCCCGCCTCAGTCACGGTGGCGGTGAAATTGATTCCGTTGATTTTTTCCCGTTCGAGAAACTTGTCGAGCGTGTAAGTGTAGCTCATCTGAGGAATATACTGGCTCTGGAAGCTCAGTGCCACAGCCGGATTCGCTGCCATTACCGAGTCAAACGCCTCTGTGGTGTGCATGAGCTTGTTGTAGGTGAGTTTGAACAGTGTAAGCTGGTTGAGGACATTGCGCGACGGATGCCATTCATAGTTGATTCCGGCATGGAAATCAGCTAATTTGAAATAATGCGGACGGTTCATGATATCCATTCCAAGAGAGATTGTGGTCCAGTTCAGCTCTCTGTCGGTGCGGCGTATGAACCGTGGAGCCAGAAGTCGCGGGAAGGCGAGAGAACCGGTGACACCGAATTCGTAACTGTTGAAGATGCTTCCGCGGTTGCGTCCCGTCTGCCATTCATAATTGGCATTGAACTGCACCGATAGTTTCTCCCCTCCGCCGAAAGTGTTGTTGTTGGTGACTCCGAGCACAAGACCGGGACCAAGATAAGAATTGGATTTATATGCCACATTGGCTTCAAGCGTGGCTTCCATCGGGCGGTCGAACTGGCATGTTATGTACAAATCAAGACGGGGATCGACCGATGACGTGTCTGCAGGCACCGCCTGCATCTGGATATTGCTGAACATGCCGAGACGAGAGAGTCTTTCCTGCGTGCGGTCCATGTTCCACACCGAGAAGATGCGCCCTTTGCGGAATGTTATGCAAGAGGGTATCACATTCTTTCGCAGCTTTGCAGGACGATACACAATAAGCTTTCCCTTGTCGGTCTCGATGGTGTCGGGAACGCCCGGATTCTTTGTGCTTCGTCTGAGCACGTAGGTATACACATCCCCTACCCTGTATTGCCGGCGTGCGAGCTCCGGAACATTATCGGCAAGAGATACGCGCAATGCCACCGCATGCGGTGTTATAAGGCTGTCGGCAAGATACTCTATATATTCGGGTCTGAAATAATAATATCCAAGATTTCGGAGTGTATTGGCGATCTTTGTGCGCACAACCTCAAGTGAATCCACACAGAAACGTTCACCTTTGACCAGATATTTGCTCCGCTTGGAGATCGTGTCTATGAGAAATCCGAGTTTTGTTCCGTCGTTTATGTACTGTATACTGTCGATCAGATATGGTTCAGGAAGTTTTGCGTCATATATAACCTTCGCCTTTTTCGGATTCTTTCCGCTTTTCAGGGAATAAGACACTCTTGAACCGAAATAGCCGTTGTTGTCGAGTATGGATTCAAGCATCTTGACACGCACTTCCGGACGGGCGTCACTCACGAGGACGGGCTGCTCGGCAAGTTTTTTGTATATCCATCCTTTTAACCCCTTGGCTGAGTCGTTCATGTGGTTGTAAGCCCACAGTCCTATGGGGAAAGGATTGCGGATATAGGGAGATATGAACGGCCAGGGATTGTTGGGTCTCACATTTACGGCTTTCTGCATGTCTGACACCATCTCCCCCGGAGCCTTGTCTCCGGCGGCGGGAGAGACATTAAGTTTCATTCCGTTATACAGTATCTCGCCATCCTCAAGTTTCGATGTGGTGGAGCATCCCGAAACGATGAAGACCAGTACAAGAGCCGTCAGAACAGGAATATGCATCGGCTTTATATTTTTCATATATGTTTTCTTCTTATTCATCATCATCCTCTTTTCTGATCTTTACATTGCCGGTTGCGGCCGTATCCTTATCCTCACGCAAGATTGTGTCGCCGACGGCGGTTGTGTCGGGATTCTCTTTTTTCCGTCCGTGCCTTATCCGGAAAAGATGAAGCAGATTGTTAAGCTTGCGTTTCATCACGAATCCGGCTCCCGTCTCGGTGATCTCTCCTTCGAGAATACTCTCGAATCCGGTATGCCGGAAGAGTTTTACCGACATATTCACGGTTTCCGTCTGCTTGAGTATGTATTCGGCGGAAATGTCGCTTATAAGGTTCTGGCTGAGATTCTCGTCGGCGGAAGCGTCTGTGGAATAATTTCCTCCGACCTGGATCTTGAACCTGTTGTTGAAAAGGGATTTCGACACCTGGTAGCTGTAGCTCATCTGCGTGCTGTTAGAACCGTCCTGTGTCCTGTCGTACTGGTCTACACCGAAAGAGAGATCTACGCCGCGAATATTCTGCGCCGCCCAGTTGTTGATGGTGGATGCCAGATAACCGTACAGCATACCTGTGCTGAAACCTGGTGTGCCCATCTTGGTGCCTGAACCCGTATAATGACCGGTAAGGACAAGATTCATTGCCGTTGTCTGCCTTTGGTCTGCGCTCATCGACTGCAGTTCGTTCTTGATGCTCGCGTCATCCTCGGTCGACATGTCAAAACTGATTTTCGGAGCATTGAGATTTCCTCCCGCCATCAGTGTCACGAGGAAATTGACCAGCCTGCTGCCTGACCCTTCCGTCACGTTAGTCTTGATATTGTCTGTGGCTACTATGTCAAGTTTCGGATTCATTATGTCTCCTGCCCAGGTCACATGGCTCGATGGCTTGAATGTGAATGTCTTCTCACCCACCAGCGGAAGGCTGTAGCGGGCAAAACCGTTGCCCAGCGTCAGGACTCCGTTGAGACGCATGTCACCCATGTAGTTCTGGAAATAGTTAAGAGTACCGGAGGGCTGCAGCTGCACGCGGTCCCGGCTACTGGTGGAAAGCAGCACCGTCGCCTGCGTTCCGGGAGATATTGTCAGTCCGGCTCTGATTCGCATGGTCGATGTCGGTGCTACGGAATCCGCACCGGCAACCTGAGTGGTGTCATTGAAATTCACGAATTTGACAACGTCATCGGTCGTACCGCCCGATAGCCCCGATTGCACTGTGTTAAGACGATATGTCACATCGGATGTGCCGAGAATATTCAGCTTGGCTTTTATATCCATAAGGTTTGTGGAACCTTTGACAGTACCGTCGAGATTTATGAACAGTTTTCCGAAAAGGTCTGCTTTCGAACGGCTGTCGCTCTTCACGAGCTGGCAATTGCCGGCAGTAATCCCGAGGTCAAGAAGTATGTTGCCTAACGATTGGGCGTTTACAGAGCCATCAATAGTCAAGGGATTGTCATTTGCCCCGTAGATATCGAATTTGTCGAAATCTATGACACTGCTCCGCACTGTCACCGGGACAGTGTCGAAACTAAGCTTGCATCCTGCCATGGGGATATAGACCGAAGCATCCGCAAATGAGATGTTCCCGTTAAATATCGGTTTTGAGAAAGTTCCGTCCATCCTCATTTCTCCGTTGAGGTTTCCAGAAAGAGTCGCCATGTTGTCAAGGAAAGGATTGGCGAGTTTCAACGGGAATTCCGTCAGGCGCACTCCTATACTGTCAGGGGTCATTCCTGCTGTCGAGTCTTTGCGGACATTGGCATATGCTGCAATTGCCGGTTCGCCGTTTATCAGCATGGCGGCGTTAACATCCGTACTGCCATCGTGCGCCATCCCGGCATCAAGTTTCAGGTCGAAGTCTCCGAGATCATTTTTCGCATAGGTCAGCTTGCGGATGCCGAGTGTGCCCTTGCCTGAGAGCGTTGAGCCGTCATAGAGCACATGAAGATCGGAATTGACAGAGCCGGTCACCGGCGGAGCGAGCAACGACATGCTCAGGAAGTCTTCGATCTTGATATTCTCGAGTTTCATATGAAGTTCGTCAAGACCTGAAGACACGGGCTGAGTCTGAAGAAGAATGCTGCTTTCGTCACTGCTCGCCTGCAGATTCGCCTCGACTTTCATATTGTGGATATTGTAGTCGATGAAGTTGTCATCATTAAGAGTCCAGGGCAGATATGCGATTGTGGACTTCAACGGCGTGAAGTGGACCGAGACCACGGAATCCTGCAACGCTGCTGTAAGACCGATTCTATAACCCGTCTTCCCTTGAAGATTGCGCTGAGTAAGAAAAGCACCAAGACGGTTTGAGCCTAAATAACCGTTGAGGTTCACTTGCGCGAACTCATCCATGGTGCCGGGACGGTTGCCCATGTGTATCCTGTAGTCAAGCAGACTGCGCCGTTCGGAAAGCAAGAGTCCGATGGTATCTATCTCAATGGAGCCTGAAGTCAGATGTCTCAGCCTCAGGTCTCCGTGAAAGAGCGAATCTTTCTGTAACGAGCCGTAGACAGTGTCAAGACTCATACCCGCCGGAACCATGAACTGGTTGAGAAGACCGCGCCCCGAGGCATTGAAAGACAGGGTGAAGGGAGGAAGAGCCGCGCTGAGCGCATCCATGCGCAGATCACGGGTCTTGACCTGTGCCATTATCTCATCCGATGCCTTGGTCATGGCTTCCACAAGCATCTTCAGTCCTTCAGGACTCCGGAAAGCCAGCGATGTCATATAGGAATCGACATCGGCGGATGTTGCGTTTTCCGTGGCTTCGACACGAGCCGTGAGCCCCCCTGGCAAATGTATATACTGATTCGGCAGATTCCAGTCGAAATCCACGAGTTTAATGTCTGCGGAATAAAGCCAGCGGTCAGGACTGGCGGTGCCGCTGATATATATAGTTCCCTTTCCGTTGTTCATCTCGGGTGACATGCCCAGTTTCCGAAGGTCAAGATCCCGGATACGGGCGGCGATGTCGAACACATAATCATCAGGGTGTATTGAACCGTTGCCTTCGAGTTCAAGATTCAACCCATCGTTGGCTGAGACCGCATATATATCGAAGTTATTGTCAGGATGCAGAATCACATCGGCACGTATGTTTCTGTATTCGCGCTTGTTATATTCCATTGAATTGATCCGGACTCTTGCATCCGTGACTGCGCTTCCGCTCAGAGGATTGAAGCCTGCGCCTTCCGCCTGCACCTCCGCCGTCACACTGCCGATTCCGAGCGATGGCACGAACTCACCCACGTTAAGACCTTCAACTTCAACGTTTATGCTGTATTTTTCGGAATTCATGCCTACATGACCTGTGCCCGCGGCATTCCCCGCAGTACTTGTCAGCGTAAAGTCGGCGCCATAATTCTCTCTGTCCGCCATGGCTGTTCCTGCCAGATGAAAAGCCGGTACTTTTATTCCGGAGTCTCCCATAAATCTGTCTACAAGACGCGGATCGGAAAGATGACCGTCAAACTCCAGTTCCGCCTCCATCTTCTTTATGTCAAGAGGATTGTCGGCATATCCGGAGGCATGCAGCGACAGGACATCGCGCAGACTTGCCTCCAGATTGCTTATTTCCACAGATTCGAGCGAGCCCTCGGCTTTCAGTTCCACATCAAGCGGATTGCGACCAGGCAGCATCGATGTGTATTCTTTAAACGCAGGCATAAAGGAATCTATGTCGGGCATACCGATACGGGCATCCACATTCACGTTGACAGGAGCCTGCGGTTTGAGTTCCATAAGTGCGAAAGGGACATCGGCATCTCCTCTGACGTAGGAATAAAGTGTGGCTATATCAAGATTCCTAAGCGCCAGACCGGTGGAATCTACATTAACACTCCCCTTGCCGCTTACAATCTGCAGACCGCTGCGTTCCTTCGCCTGAAGACGCGTGATCGGCAGTCTTACAGTCGACGACTCGTTATAGAAATCCTTCATCCCGAGTGCGATCTCCGAAACATCTATGTATGACGCATCGAAGCCGGGTTGCGGTGTAGCGCCTTTCATTGCATATATGAAACTGAAACCGTCAAGAGAGATGGAATCACCCTTGATCTGCATGGGCGGACCGGACGAGGGCTCTGATTCGGGTGCCGGATGCGCGGCTACCCACTCGGGGGTCGGAGTGTAATATGCGCCGGAACCGTCGGCTACAGATGCAAGTGACCAGCGGACACTATTTTTGCCGAGATCAACGACTCCCCGCTTAAGGCTTATATCCGCCGCCTTGAGATAAAGGGTGTCGATTGTCGGAAGCATAGACATGGCAAACGAAAAGTTTTCAAGCCTGAGATCATTCGCTTTTATTAGAAACGGAGTAGAGGAAGAGGAATCCTTAGGCGCAGGCTTCTGTTTCCATACATTCATATATAGCTTGAGATCACCGTCGCGAAGCAATGCCTTGTTCAGACTTATCTCGCCGCTTGACATTTTTGCCGAACTTTTGTCATCCACATCGAGCAGACCGGCAGAGACCTGCATTATCATGGAGGAATCTGGCGAGACCATGCGGTAATAGCCTTCTTCGAGCATAAGCCGTTTTATCCTCACGTCAAGACGCAAAAGCGGCAGCAGCTTCACATCGGCAATGACTTTTTTAGCCCTGACCATCGTGTCGGCGTGCTGATCGAGAACCACAACACTGTCAAGACTCACATCGAGAGGAAAACTGAGTCTGAACCTCCCTATGTCAACCTTCATCCCCGTGGATTTATATACAAATTTGCAGGCTATGTTCTTAACAGCCGTCTGCACCGGCGGAATATACAAAAGCACGGGCAACAACATAATCACCACCAATACGCAAGCCAGAGTCTTAAGCGTGCGTCTCAGCCATGTCGGTCTGACGAGATGCCTTTTCGGAGGCTTCCCGGAGCTGACCTGCGGATCTGTATGTGATTCCTGCGTCTGAGTCTGTTCAGGATTTTTGTTTTCTTCCATGTGGGAATCGTGTGAATAAGTACCAAAGCAATGCGGCTGCAACCGCACCGGCAGCATCTGCCAGCATGTCGTAAAAATCGTAAGAACGTCCCAGATCCATCTCTCTTTGCAGCAGTTCGATCACAATACCGAAGAGTGTGGAGATAGACGCCGCCATTATAACTGACAATACGGAAAGCCTGTGCCAGCCGCGTGAACGCGAACAGTCGGTGAGGATCATGAGCGCGAGACCGCCGAACATTATGGCATGAACCACTTTGTCTGCGCCGGGAAACAATTCCGGCTTCATATCGCCTAACGGACGGGGAACAAGCGTGAGCCACAGGATGGCTGCCACTGTCACTGCCGTCAGAAGCCATGAAGGCAATTTCTCTATTATACGCCGCGCTTTATCCATTATTGTCAATTATGTTAATATAACAAAAAAAGCAAAGGATTTTCTCCTCTGCTTTTAAATTTTTCTGAAATTGCAGAATTATTTTCTGATTCCAAGCTCTTTCTTTGCGATGATCGCGCGATAACGGTTGATGTCTTTGCGGATCAGGTAATCAAGAAGGCTACGACGCTGACCAACGAGAGCCTTGAGGGCACGTGCGGTTGTGAAGTCCTTGTGATTCTCTTTGAGGTGCTCGGTAAGATGCTTGATACGGATTGAGAAAAGCGCAATCTGGCTTTCGGGGCTGCCTGTGTCTGTAGGACCCTGTCCGTAAGTCTCGAAAATGTGTTTCTTTTCTTCTGCTGAAAGATGCATGATTGAGAGAATTTAAAAAATTAATAATTGTTTGGGACTTTTCTTTGAAAAGCCGCTGCCGGGGCTCTCTCAGCCCTTACCGGCCACTTTTCTCGAAAAGCGCTGCAAAATTACAAAAATATTCCATAACTGCAAAATTTAACACCGTTCAATTTGCTGATGATAATAAATTTTATTAATTTTGCATCGCATTTTTCCGCCAAGGCTCGAAAAGTGAGGCTTAGAAGAGCCTCCGCCCAACGGATTCATTTATAATTCAATAGTTTAAATGTACGCTATCGTAGAAATTAAAGGACAGCAGTTCAAAGCCGAGGAAGGCAAATACCTGTATGTTCATTATCTCGGCGAGGAAGTGAAAGAAGGCGAAGCCGTTTCTTTCGACAAAGTTCTCCTCATTGATGCCGACGGCGACGTTAAGGTCGGTGTGCCTGCCGTGGAAGGCGCAAAAGTGGAATGCGAGGTTCTCACTCCCCTTGTAAAGGGCGAGAAAGTGATCGTCTTCAAGAAGAAACGCCGCAAAGGCTATCGTCGCAAGAACGGTCACCGTCAGTGCTTCTCCAAAGTGTTAATTAAAAAAATTGTAACCGCTTAAAACCGTAGATAAGAAATGGCACATAAGAAAGGTGTCGGTAGTTCTAAGAACGGCCGCGAATCAGAAAGCAAACGACTTGGAGTCAAAATCTTCGGTGGTTCATACTGCAAGGCAGGTAACATCATCAAACGTCAGCGTGGCACTGTGCACCACCCCGGTCTTAACGTAGGCATGGGTAAGGATCACACTCTTTTCGCCCTCATCGACGGAATTGTGGTGTTCTCCACCGGCAAAGAGGGTCGCAAGTTCATCAACGTGCAGCCCAAAGAAGCTTAACACTTCTCTCTGCAATAAAAAAAGAGGAATCCCGACGGATTCCTCTTTTTTTATTGCAGAGAGTCTGTAAAGACAACAGAATCTCTTCTTGAATCATTTCAATATCTCACTTTTATCCAGGGGGCGTTTTTCTCTGCCCATGCCTTCTGGCCGATGGGAATGTCGGTGCAGAGATAATCCGCGCCAAGGTAAGCGCCAAGCATAAAGTCCTCCACCGTATGCCCGGGCCAGAGACTCACGGTCAGCCCCTGCTTATGGGCATATTTCACCGCCTCACGTGAAGTCCCTTCCATTTTTGAGCCAAGACGCTTTATGCCGAGCCCCTTGCACAGCGCGACTGTAGCTTTCGACACCGGCTCGCTCGTGATGAGAAGAAGCTCCGCGTCGGGATGCCTACGCTGCATGCAGCGCAACGCACGCGTATCGGATGATGTAAAAAGAAATTCCGCATCAGACGGCTTGTTCGACATGACCTTCTTATAGAGCTTATCGACATACTCAGGCAGAGATTCCTCCGGATAAAGACTCTCGGGATTCGTTTTCATCTCGAACTCAACATACAGACCCGGCTTGCCTTTAAGAAAGTCCATCAACTCATCAAGGGTAATCATCTTGTTACCCTTCTTCGTATTGAGCTTCCTCAGCTCGACAAGAGTCTTTTCCTCCACGGCACCGCTACCGTTTGTGGTGCGGTCAAGCTTACTGTCATGCGTGACAATCAGCTCGCCATCTTTTGTCATGCGGATATCGGTCTCATAGCCCGTATATCCCGCCTTATGACTCGCCACGAATGCTTCCATCGTGTTTTCATCATGTTCCATTCTTCCGCCACGGTGTGAGAACACTCGGATCTCCTGCGTCTGCGACAATGCCGACAGAGCAGACAGCGACAGGATGCCTACGGCAATCCCAAGTCTAAAATCAATTGATTTTTTCATTTCAGTTACGATTAGTTAATATAGTTATGGATTTCAGCAAGTCCAACCCGGACTTGCCGCTGTCAAATTTATAAATAAAAATTCATACAGAAAAATTTAACATCCAAAATTTATTACCATGCGCTGGGACGGGGACAGGGCAGTGACGGGGACGGTTTCCTATAGCAACAAAAAAAGAGAGCCTCGGAATACGAGACTCTCTCGGGCGCTTCAGGATGGGCTTGAACCAACGACCCCCTGATTAACAGTCAGGTGCTCTAACCAACTGAGCTACTGAAGCAGTTATGAAATTTGTTCTTACAAAAAATTCTCAGCCGGAATTGTGACCGAGAATTCTTTTATTGCGCTTCAGGATGGGCTTGAACCAACGACCCCCTGATTAACAGTCAGGTGCTCTAACCAACTGAGCTACTGAAGCTTGATTTGGTGATCCGCCTGGGGCTCGAACCCAGGACCCCAACATTAAAAGTGTTGTGCTCTACCAGCTGAGCTAGCGAATCATCGTTTTACCTTGAGGTTTGTCCCTCAAAAGCGATGCAAAATTACAACTTATTTTTGAAACCTCCAAATATTTTGCAAAAAATTTTTCAATTCCCCCTCTTTTTTCGTAATTTTGCACTGCACCAATTATGAAATCATGAATATTTCTGTTGTAATACCCCTATATAATGAAGAGGAATCTCTTCCGGAGCTCGCACAATGGATCGAGCGAGTGATGAACGACAACGGTTTCTCTTATGAGATTATTTTTGTGAACGACGGTTCTACCGACAGCTCTATGCGCGTTATCCATGAGCTTGCCGGCGGAAATCCGAACATACACGCCATTTCATTCTCGCGCAATTATGGAAAATCGCCTGCGCTCAATGTCGGATTCAGACGCGCGAAAGGAGATGTGGTCATTACCATGGACGCGGATCTTCAGGACAGCCCCGATGAAATTCCCGAACTGTACAGAATGATCACAGAAGAGGGCTACGACCTCGTGTCGGGATGGAAGAAGAAACGCTACGACCCTCTTTCGAAGACTATTCCCACAAAGCTGTTCAATGCGACAGCCCGCAAGGTCAGCGGTATAAAGAATCTGCATGACTTCAACTGCGGACTCAAGGCATACCGCAACGATGTGGTGAAGCATATAGAGGTATACGGCGACATGCACCGGTATATCCCATATCTGGCAAAGAATGCGGGATATAAAAAAATCGGAGAAAAGGTGGTGCACCATCAGGCACGCAAATACGGTCACACCAAATTCGGTCTCGACAGATTCATCAACGGATACCTCGACCTCGGAACCCTCTGGTTTCAGTCGAAATTCGGCATAAAGCCTATGCACATATTCGGTCTTCTGGGATCGGCGATGTTCCTGATCGGTTTTCTTGCCGTTGTGACGGTACTTATACTCAAGATAATATCGATGAATTCGTCTACATATCATTTTTATGTTACAAATTCAGTATATTTCTATCTGTCGCTCGCTTCTATGGTGCTCGGAGTGCAATTCTTCTGCACCGGACTCATCGGCGAGCTGATTACCCGCAACTCATCTGAAAGAAACAATTACCTTATAGCTGAAGAATTTTGATCAGACAGAAATTTAAAATACCGATCCTTATCGGCTCATTCCTCCTTTTGATATTCGGATGCTCGCTTTTGACATGTGGATGTTCAAGTGAGGAATGCCTCCAAAACAGGAATGCACTTCCCCTTGCAGGATTCTACAACGCTGAAGACCATAAACAGAAAGTGACGATCAACTCGCTTGAGGTTTATGGCATCGGAGCTCCCGGGGATTCGATACTGTCGCCCGGGACACAAGGCATCAACCAATTATACCTTCCTTTCCGCCTTGACCAGGATACGACCCGTTACGTTTTCCGTTATCTTCAAGAAGATCTGGCTCAAGCCGACATACGGGATACCGTGACATTCATCTACGACAGGAATCCAAGGTTCGTATCATCAGCCTGCGGGGTCAGTTATGTTTTCGGGATCAAAAAGATCCGTTACACGCGATCCATAATCGACTCGGTTGCATGTCCCCTCGAAGAGATAACCAACATGGACACAGAAAACCTGAGCATCTTCTTCCACGTCTCCACGGAACCCGAACCGGGTCCGGACCCGGATAAAGAACCAGAATCCGACTCGGAGCAAGATAAAGCTTCCTGATCCAAAGCAAGCTTCCCTCCCGGAGCAAGGAAAGATTTCCGATCAGAAAAAAATACGCCCTGAGCTGGAAAGATTCTTATCTAAAGCCGGATCCTGCCTTGGAGAATGAATCAATCATCAAGGGCTTTGATAAATTGTTTTTAATTAGGCGTTAGCCTGTTATGGTGTTCGGCGATTCATCACCGAAAAAAAAGAATAAAAATTTGAGATCATTTCATAAAATATTACTATCCGCTGCGATCTGCCTTCAGATCGCCCTTCCGTCAACGGCGCAATCGGAACGCACCGACACTTTGCCGGCTGCTGACACCATAACTGCCGATTCCATAAAGCCAATTGAAAAGGCATCTGTTGATTCAATCGCCCCTAAAGCGCCACGTGTCCCGCGAAAGTCCACTCCTGTAGATATAGACGACAACAAACCGCGCGAGACCCTCCATTTCTATGACAAGCATGGAAACGCGCTCGCCGAGCCAGTGAGATTCCTTGCCGTGCTCGACACTGTGACAAAACCTAAATCCAAACCTATCTACCCCCTTTTCAACGGCTGGACGTTAGGCGCAAATTTTGCCGATGCCATTTTGATGGCTACCGGGCAGAAACATGCGAGCTTTGACATATGGGCGGACATCTCGCTCCACAACTGGTTCTTTCCCGTAGTTGAAGCAGGAATCGGATTCGCAGACAACACTCCGGAACAAGGAAATTTCACATACCGGACCAAACCTTCATTTTATGCCAAAGTGGGCATGAATTATAACTTCATGTATAAGAGCGATCCCGCTTATCAGGTATTTGCGGGTTTCCGTGTCGGATTCTCAAGTTTCAAATATGATATAGAGAATATAAAAATCACGAATGGATATTGGGATCAGACCCAATCTTTTTCGATGACCGGACTAAAAGCCTCCGCCGTCTATGGTGAAGTACTTGCGGGAATAAAAGTTAAAATAGTTGGAAATTTCTCCCTTGGCTGGAACGCCCGTTACCACATGAAATTCAAAGTTTCCTCAAAATCATCCTCCTCTCCTTGGTTTATCCCGGGCTACGGTGCCACGTCACCCTTCTCATTCTCCCTTTCAGCCATCTGGCGCTTCGGCCAGCAGAAAATAGATCCCGAATCTCTCCCCGACAAGAAAGCCCCCTGATCCCTCCCCCACCCCATTACACCCCAAAACAATCTCTCCCCCATTTGTGTTTTAACAAGAAAACACAAATGCGTTGTTATCTATGAAAACACTTAAACCGTATCTAATGGCAGCCGCCATGACTGCGGCTATAGCTGTTTCCGCCCCTCACGCAGAAGCTTGCTCGCGCGTAATATATCAGGGTGTGGATTCGCTCTTCGTTATCGGTCGCTCACTCGACTGGAAAACACCTATCCCAACAAACATATACGTTTATCCAAGAGGAATGAAGAAAGTAAGTTCAGACCAGCCGAAACATTTCTCCTGGACATCAAAATACGGTGCGATATATGCCGCCAGCTATGACGGTGGCATCACTGAAGGCATGAATGAAAAGGGACTTGTAATCAACGGCCTTTTCTGCAAAGGCACCGTATATAATGACGACAAAGCTTCTCAGAAACCGCAAATGTCATTATCCGTATTTATTGCGTGGATGCTTGACCAATGCGCCACTACCGATGAAGTGGTCACACTCCTTAAAAGCTCTCAATTCGGAGTGCAGGGAGCCACATTCGACGGAGGCACAGTATCTGCATTACATTGGGGTGTTACAGACAAAACCGGGAAAAGCGTAATCTTCGAATTTGACCGGGGAAACATCAACATTTACGACATGGGTGATTACCGGGCAATGACAAATGATCCCAACTGGCCTCAAATGACTGCAATTATAGACTATTGGAATAAGATCGGAGGCAACAACATGTTGCCGGGCACAGTCTCCAGTCCCGACCGTTGCGTCCGTGCAAACTATTTCGCACATCACGTTAAACAGACCGCAGACCCGGATCTTGCAGTGGCAACATGCAGAAGCGTATTAGCTAATTCAAGTGTTCCCTATTCCTACGAAATCCAGGACCAGCCCGAATTGAGCACCACTCAATGGCGCACATACAGTGTGCCTTACAATCTCCGCTATTATTTCGAAATCGTAACGAATCCCGGTTATTATTACGTAGACCTTAACAAGGTAAACCTGCGCAAAGGCGCCCCGGTTATGAAACTTGACACCTCAAAGACCGCGAACCTTGTCGGAGATGTCACCCGTCATCTGAAAGTATCGAAGCCGTTCACCCCTATGTATTAACTCAGACCCTCCTTTAGAAACAGTTTAAAAATAAAATAGGCTCAGGTTTTTGCCTTCAGCTAAAAATTATTATCTTTGGGCATGAAAAAGATATTATTTGCAATTCCGCTGCTTTTAGCTGCCGGTGCTTGCTCCCATAAGACAGAAAAAATGGAATATACTCAGGGTGTGACCCACATCGGGTCTGCCATAGGGTGGAGAGATTCGAAACCGGTCAACGTCATGCCGAAGGCTTCCGCTTTCCGCATGAACGGGGACTATGCAAACAATGTGGCAATAACACTGAATCCTGATGGTTCATTGGCATATTTCCCGGATCCCTCCGACATATCGGCAAATTCATCTCCCCTGGAAATCGGCAACGGCTGGTGGTTAAACCGACAGGGAATATCGGCAAAGTCAGTGTTTACGAAATACACTTTCGCCGAGTATTCCAAACTGAAGACCGTACCCTCTATTGCAGAGTTGAAAGCATCTGTGATTCCTGGATCACGTGTTTCAAACATGCGTGAGTTGCCTTTCACAATCTCTGAAGCTCCGCAAAACCTTGATTCCATCCGCGCATACTTATCTTCGGATAATACCACGGGCGTCTATCTGCAACAGGTCCATAAATAGCAATACCTCAATAATAAAACATTATCGGGAGCTTCAAATGAAGCTCCCGATAATGTTTTATTATTGATAACCTACTTATCTATCGGATTGTAACTTTCTTTATATTATTTCCGGATCTGATTATATAGATACCGGGATCAAGGGAAGGGAGATTACCATCATTTACCGAACCTACCTTCACCCCTTTTATATCATATATCTCACCTGACACTACATCAGTTGAGATTTCAGTTACCGAGCTGTTGCCGTTAATGGTCGCCAAGAATGATATCACGCCGTTACTTTCTTTTATGTCTGTCAGCTCCACGCCTAATGATTTCTTACTCCATGAAACCAAGGCGGGCGTTGTTTTAGAACCAAACGAACGCACATTCTTTGAGCCGGGGAAGGGATCTCCCGTGCGGGTGCTCTCCGGATATTCGTAATATCCCCCATCAACACCTATTGGATAATCCTGGATATTGTCTGCCTCTATGAGATCGACATATTGATGATCTTTGGTGTTGTTGACCTTATTGTTGTAAAACACTTGTTGATCGTAGTCCACATGCCATACAAGCATACCGTGTCCCGGGATATATTTGTCCCACCCTGTCTGTTGACGGTTTTCGAACAAATAAAATTCATTTTGCTTTTCCGTCTTAACGATGAAAGCCTGATTCGTACTTCCTAAATTTTCAAGATTGCGATTACCCGGAGACATTGAGACCGGATCCATCCAGTCGAGTGCATAGCGCTCGTATGCTGAATAATTCGGAGGTGTCATACCGTCATTGTTATAAGGACCATAATCCATAACCGAAAAGTCCTCCGGCGTGAAAGGCACCTCTCGATAACTTTGGTATTCACCGGTAGAATACAGATCGGGAAGTCCCATCACGTGACTGAACTCATGCACGAAAGTTCCGATTCCGTCCGGACGGTCTGCATATATGTAATCAATACCGTTATCACCAATTATGCCACATGTCTCGTTGGAACAGGCGTAGCGGTCAATATAGACACCGTCAAGTTCCAATGGCTCTCCTGGTGTGTTATTATTCGGGGCGGTTGCCCATGAAATCTCCCAGGAATGCGGCCAGATGGTATCCTTCTGCCCTACAGTGTCAGCTTCTCCGTAACCGGCATAGAAAACATACACGTTATCCACATAACCGTCTCCGTTACGGTCATAATCTTTGAAATTAATTTCCCCGTCAAGTGCCTTGCACGCATCTATGATCATCTGATGAGGGTTGGCATCTTCTCCATTTCCGAGATTCCTACCATAATAACTTACATTATGAGGGAGTGTTACAGGACCGAACACATCAAATTCAGGATCGAATTTTCCGTTAGAATTATCAAGAAACCAGTCACGGGCAGAACCGGTACCGCCATATGTATCGAATCCTTCCTTATTCAACATCTCAGTGAAATAGGTGTGCGCATCTATCTTGTTGTATGGAGATTTATTCTTGGAATTGAATTTTATATCCTTAAATTCCGCAAGTATGACAAGCACTTTCTGTTTTCCGGTGCAAGGGAACGAATAATCATAAAGACCAGGACCGCGTGTATTCATAATACTCCCTGCAATGAAAGCGGGAGTTTTGCCTTTAAGTTGGAAACGTCCTGATTCCGCAGCACGAAGAGACATCGCCTCTATCGCCTTTGCCGTCTCTTCCTTGGAAATATTCTCAAGGAACATATTATCGGAAGCGGAACGCATCTCAGCATTACGCGCAACTATCCCCGAAGCCTCTATGCTTCCGTCGGGCTGAGGCACGGCGTAAACATATCCCAGTTTGTCGTCATATTTAAGCAGATAGCCGTCGAGGGTATAAATACTTTTGCAGGCGGCATTGCCCCGCTTCACTATAGTAAGTTCAGAACCGTCAGGCTGAGTCACAGCCAACGGAATCCTTATCGCCTGTTTTCCCCATGCGCTTCCCGTAGCCAAGACAACTATCAAGGCAACAAAATATTTTTTGCTAATTAATTTCATCAAAACAACATGTTAAATCTCCCGCTAATTTAACAATTTTTATCTGAACATCCATAGATTACTATAAGTTTTCAGTTTTCGGTTTTCAGTTTTTAGTTTTCAGAAAATTAGTTTTCGGTTTTCAGCACCATAAGATTCGGCATATAAATTAGCCGCAAATCTCTGAAAACTGAAAACCGAAAACCGAAAACAAATTTTCTGAAAACTCAAAAAAACTACAAAACTATCTTCAATGTCTTGACAGCTCCGGAGCGGTAACGCGCTACTGCTATCACGATGCCACTCATGGCATCGTCAACGCGTGCCGACAAGCGTTCTCCGTCTGCCACCGGTTCCGCAGCGATCATCGAGCCACTTATGTCGTAGAGGTCCAGACCGGATACATCACCGGTAGCGAACACCTTCCGGCTGCCACGGTCGAAACTTACCTCCCCTACACCAAGGGCGTCAACTTCCGACACTCCTGACGAAGAAAGACGGAAATAGATCTCCGGCGCTCCCTTTATTTCAGCGAAACCGTTGGGAGCCATGGCATATAGCCGAACCCGGTAGAGGTCATATCCCCCGATACCGTCAGTGGAGAGCGTCGATGTGATCGTCGCCGTCTCAGACTTCTCAGCCAGGAACAGATCCGGACCGAACTTCACCGTGGCGAGCACGTTACCTGTGTCAGATGCAGGTGACACCTGTGCCGATATGCCGTAACCGAAATATGCACCAAGGTTCTCTACCACTGCCTTCAGCATGAGTGACGAACCGGCACTCACTTCGTAAACGTTAGGGACAGTCGTGTCTCCCTCCTTGTCGCCGGTCAGTGTTGCATTCTCAGCAACGAACTCGTTTACACCCAATGAAACCGCCGCGTTAACATACATGCGCACAGACGCGTTCCAGTCTTGAGGCTCCCCTGTCTCAGCATCTACGAAACGCAGCTTATATGATGTCAATCGCAAAGGAGCGGCTACACCCGGCAATATGCGGAAGACAGTGGTCAGATCGACCTGCCTTGATTCTCCTCCGGAGAGGGAAACCTCGAAGGCATCACCCTCCATGGCACACACATCGCCGCTGTATAGACATGGCTTGAGAGTGGCGATTGTCGCTTCCTGCGAGGTGTTCCCCACAGTCACGTTCAGGCGGGAGGCGCAGCCGTAATAGAGCTTGCCTACAACCTCGGCACCGGTGACTGCAACCAATGACGGCAATGAAGTGGAAACCTCATACCTGCCCGCTGATTTTGTAATATAGAAGGAATTTACACATCCCTGCTCCTTGAGCACTGGAAGCCATAGGGCTTCGGGATTGCCATTCTGCTGGGAACTGACCGTAACGCGATAGCTGCCGTCGGCAAGACCATCTGGAATATTGAAAGACACCTTGCCTTCATAGCCCGCATAACGAACCTGGTAGCCACCGTCTGTCGGTGTGAGCGAAGGGGCGGCAATAGCTCCCGACTGGAGCTTGAGGGCACCCCCTCCCTGCGTCCCGGCTAATGTCGGCTCTATGGTAACACCGAAATTAACATCTATCTCCCTGATGTCTGTGTTCACCCAATAACCCTGCCTGCCGCCGTAGTCGAGTGTCATGGTGACGGACTTGCCGGAAACGGTGGCGGAAAGATTCCCTAACTGGGTCATCCTTGGAGTGTAGGAATAAGAAGCTCCGGGCTGAATACCTATAATTATATCCTGGGCGTAATTGAAGCCGTCGCTTCCGGTGCCGCCGCCAATGCCGACAGAGCCGGGATCAAGGGCAGCGAGAAGGAAATAGCCGTCAGACATACCGCCCCATCCCCAGTTAAAATGGAAATAGCCGTCACCGGCATAACCGTCGCAGACAAACTCATGACCCACAGAGGAGGAAACGCCTCCATAAAGGACCGGCCTGCCTGCCGCCATCTCGGCATAAAGTATCCCCTCCCATTCGGTGGTGCTGTAATAGTCACGTTCGCAGCATTCTATGTCGGGATTGTACGAGAAGTTGCAGACAAGTGCCTGCGCCGCGAAGCGGGAAAGCGTGCCCGATCCACCCATGGAGTAGTTCATCTTAGTGGAATAGCCACACGCTTTCATCAATGTCGCTACAGCCTTAGCCTGGGTGTCGTCATAGCCTCCCGACTTATAGATGTCAAGCATGTTATCCCAATCGAATGCAGTCCTGAAGTTCATCGATGATTCTCCCTGAGCACCGGAGGGGAGGGTAATAGACCCGCTGCCCGTGCCGCGTTCAGGATAGTTCCAATATTTCATAACCTGCGCCATTGCCGTGGCGACACAGCCTGTAGGATAGTTCCGGCTATCCTTCGACGGCACCAAGAGGTTGTAAGGCGCGTCCTGATTCCAACGCGTGGATATCAAGGGCGCTACAATCTTGCGACCATCCACACCCGACATAGGAGAGGCGTCATACGCCGGCAACCCTGCCAACGAGGCATACTCAATCTGTCGGGAGTACTCTCCAAGCCAATACTCGAACTGAGGAGGAAGCGACTCACTGTCAAAGCTGCCGCTCTCGGAATAGCCCAGCAACGGAGCCGCGCAATCATCGGCAGACACAACGAGGTAGCCACCCGCATTGCGGTCTGCAAAAATGTATGCAGACGGATTCCCGTTCAATGTCCTGAGGGTGTGGACAACATCCATCCTGTCCAGTCTGCCGGAAACCTTTTTCGGCCCTTTGGCGGAAGAAAGCCTGGACAATGCCTCACCGGGAGTCAATGTTGCGGCATTCAAACCGGACAAGGACAAGGACAATGCTGTTAAAATAAGATATATCCTTTTCATGGTTATTATTTATATCAAATTATTATGTAATGGCGGGGAACGCGCATACGCACTCCCCGCCACATGATATTATTCCCTGAGAGAACTTAATGTTCCGGGACAAACTACTATTTTCTTGTGAATGTTATATCCGATGCCGTCTCATAGAATCCCATAGCCGATGATAAATCAGGCGTAGCCACATAGAAACCGATCATGTCCTCAGGTGCAAACGTTATAGTTTGTTTATCACGGTCAAATTCTCCCGTAACGATCTTTTTGCTCAAAGTCCATTTTCCGGATGCATTATCTTTACCGATAACCCAAACATAATTGGTATCATCATACCATATTATAGGTTCCGGCAAAACCATTGAAACATAAACCTTATCATTAGCCTCATCTTCTGTAAGATATAGAGACAAGACAGTTGGGTTATTCAGAAGGCCTGCAAGCTCAAGATACCCCTTAGCATATTCTGTAGTCCCCTCCGGATATCCGCTGACTGTTACATTATATGAAGCTGCTGCTCCTTTTCCATTCTTGAAATTGAATTTCCATTTGCCCTGAATAAGGTCGTATGGAGGGAAAGCTTCATTATCAAGGACAGTAACAACCGTAGTAGACTGACTCCCCACTGTAGCACCATCACAGGAAACAATACTTACGTTGAATGTCCAGTCACCGGTCTTGTCAAAATCATCAACGAGTCTAACTTCCATTGACACCTGGTTTTCACCGGCAGGTATATTCAGAGTCTCGGAAGTCACTATATAATTACCGCTCCAATTTCCGTCAATATCTTCAAAAGGTTTAACCGGCACATCACCCGTAGCTTCAATTTTAAGACGGACAGTAATCGGACCATTCGCATCCCCCTTTACTATAACAGGGATATTTAGCATGTCCTGAGTCTCAACAGCTGTGATCTCGCTCTGTCCCATCTCTACCGTCACGCCCGATGCGGTATTGAATTCCTCCTTGTCGGAACACGCCGTCAACGACAACGCGCCAAGAAAGAGAGCGAATATTTTAGTATATTTCATATATTTATATGATTTGTAGTTACACAATAGATTAATATCCCGGGTTCTGATGTCCTTTGAGCTGCGGGTTGCTATCCATTTCACCTACAGGAATCGGCAGCACATATCTGTAGTCACCTGCCTGATAAACAGTCTCTACGCTTGAAGGGAGGAGAACAGAGGGAAGATCGCTGAGATATCCGGAATAATTTACAGGACGGGTGAAACCAAGTCCCCAACGGCGGAGGTCACTGATACGGAATCCTTCTCCGATCAACTCCTTGGCTCTCTCCATACGAATCTCATTTATAAGTGTCGTGCCACTCAAACTTTGGTCATTATATCCCTCTATACGCGCCTTGCGGATGGCATTAAGCGCAGCATTCGCTTTGTCGGTTGCATTACCTTTTGCCGCTGCAGCCTCAGCCACAATCAGATACATCTCACTCAGACGGAAAGGTTTTGGCTTATTCTTAAACGCATTGTCTGAGCCGGTGTTGAACACAGGGTTTCCGGGGAATTTAATGAACGACATAGCCATAGTGCCCTGACCTTCGTTCTTCAACTCAAAATAATCAAAGAATGAATAGTTACGCACATCTTCTTCGCTATATAGACCAAGCACATCTGATGACGGTACATAATCTATAACGCCTTCGAAATTCGAAAGCCATGCGCTACCCGTGCTCGGCACAGAAGGACCTTGCTTGGAATCCCCATAAGGAACGAAGATCAGTTCCTTACCCGCATCTGTAACCCACATGTTTAAATACTCATCGTAATCGCTTAATTCGTAAGGTCCGCTGATAACTTTCTCTGCCTTGGCAATCGCTGTATCGTAGTCACCCTTGAGCAATGCGACACGTGCCTGAAGCGCAAGAACAGTATAAGTGCTCAGATATGACGCATTAGATGCAAGGTTTGCGGTAGCACCGTCAACACCTGATTTCTCATAAGCCTCAAGATCACTATACGCCTGCTCGAGATCTCTTTCCACAAGTGCAAAAGTCTCGGCAAGAGTTGAACGACCTTTATAGTGAGTGTAATCTCCGGTTGGCTTATATTCCGTTATCAGAGGAACTCCCGTGTTAGCGGCGTTTGGATCACCAACATTATAGGAATTACAATAATGATCGGCAAGGAAATAATAGAAGAACGCACGGGCCCAATGAGCTTCTCCGCGATAACGCTGAAGTGAAATCCGGTCTGCATCCGATATACCAGCCGCAGCCATAAGCGATTCTACCTTGGGTAGGAAATAGTTAACATCGGCAATCGAAGAATATGGACCCGACCAGAAACTTGCGAATTCCTGCGTGCTTGAATTAATGTTACCTGCACTGATCGGACCGATACGGTTACCATTGACTACCGTACCGATAAATAGGTCTGCCTGAATATCAGGATAGGCAATGTAACCACCTCCCGTCAGCGAACGTATGCTATTGTAGATGCCGTTTCTGAATTTCATGGCATCCTTCTCTGTCTGGATTGCAGTCTCGTCACTGAGAGTACCGGCCGGCAACTCGTTCATGTCGCACGAGGTAAACAGGGCGCCCGCAATCAATATGCTTAAAAATACTTTTTTCATAATAAATTGTTCTGCAGTGTTTAGAATGTCACCTCAACGCCAAGTTCATACTGACGGGTGTTGGGATAAGCGAACTGATACATATTTGTCTGAGGTTCCGGATCGTAACCCGAATAGTTTGTCACGGTCCAGAGGTTTCTGCCAGTGAAGTGAAGAGTCACATTCTCAAGTTTGGCTGCCTCCATCCATTTCTTAGGTAGTGAATATGTCAATGTCAAGTTCTTAAGACGCATAAATGATGCATCCTCGATTAAACGATCGTCAAACTGAACCATCTCTGAAGGACCGGGATGCATAGTAACGTCACCGGGCTTGGACCAAACATCAAGCATATCTGTAGACTGGTTCACCTGAAGTCCCTGAGCGGCATTGTTTAAGAAAAATGCATCATTGTTCATCATATATTTCTTTGCCGCCCATACGAAATCAAGCTGGAGGGCAAGTCCTTTCCAACGGAGATTAGTGCCGAAGCCACCATTCCATGGTGCATACTGGCTCTTGCCTGTCATCACTGAATTTTGCTCCTCGTTGTAAACCTTGGTCACGTTGTCGTTCTTGTCAAGCCACATCTGCTTGCCGTCACGCGGATCTACTCCGAGATAACGCACTGCGTAGTATTCACCGGCTGAATGACCTACCTGATATCTAAGACCTGTGGATGCCAAAGTATAAAAATCCCTGCCATTGAAGAGCTCGGTGATCTCATTCTTATTGTAGTTGAAGTTGGCACGAACACCCCAATACCAATCTTTCGTGCGGATGATGTCTGCATTGAGTGTAACATCCACACCGGTATTTGTCATTGATCCGATATTGCCGGCACCTGATCTGAATCCTGTGGTATAACTCCATGGTATGCTCATGAGCATGTCTGTAGTAGTCTTCTTGTAGAAATCAACTTCTCCGGAAAGGATGTTGAACACCCTGAAATGAAGACCTGCGTCAAATGACTTCACAGTCTCCCAAGTCAAGTCAGGATTCGAAGGATTCCAAAGACCCCAGGATACCTGTTCTTTTCCATAACCTTCATCATATGGTTTGACAGAACCGAAATAAAGATAATTTTTAATCGAAGAGTTACCTGTAGTTCCGTAGCTTACGCGTGCCTGAAGTTCGTTAAGCCATTCTACCGGCTGTAGGAAAGCTTCTTTTTTTGCGTTCCACATGCCACCGACAGAGAAGAAGTTTGACCAACGGTGACCGGGAGCGAACTTGGAACTGCCGTCACGACGGTAGGTAGCCTCGAAGAAATATCTGTCGCTGAAGTCATAGTTCAGCTTGAAGAAAAGTGAATTGAATGTTTCGTTCACTATTGTCTGTGTTAAATCTGAAGGAGTAACCGTTACACCCTGTGTTAGAAGCATTGTGCGCTTGTCAGTATACCCACGAACAATAGCACCGAAACCGTTCTCTCTGGAAATTATTGATTCCTGACCGGCAAGAACCGTGAAATTGTGCTGATCGTTGATATTGAAATTATACTCAGCTGTGTTCGTATATGTAAATGAATAATACCTTGAAAAAATCTGTTGGTTTGCACCCGTATTCATAAAGCCAACAGGCTTTGTAGGATTACCAATAAGGTCTCCCATAGGAGTCACGAATGATTCATAGGGATAGGTCTCCCAATTGATACGCTCGTCATAACCGTCAACCGCCTGCTGTGCACGGATTATCAGTCCATCAATAGGAGTAATCTGTTCAAACATATTAACGTTAGCCGTTACTCTTGACCGATACCTGTTCCATATAGATTTATTGAATTCGGGAGTATAGGGATTATTGACCGAATAATGAAGTGCTTGTGCCTTGTCACCATAAATTATATTACCGTTTTCATCGAAATGATAATAATATGGAGAATCATACGGAAGAGCTAAACGGGCAAGCACCATCGGATTATTGAGGTCAATACCGTCTGGTGTAGCAGCCGCCGATGTTGAACGATATTTGGTATAACCGAGGTTTGACTGAAGACCTACACGGAACCAGTTGTTAACCTTCACGTTGAGGGCTGCGCGCAATGTCTCGCGACGCATGTTGGAATACTTCGAGATACCATCCTCGTTGAAGTGGTTGAGCGAAACATAATAGTTCAAATTCTCGCTACCTCCGCGAACAGATGCATCAATAGAATAAGTCGGGGCACTGGAGTTAAACAGTTCGTCACGCCAGTTGGTAGAGATACCATACTTATTTACGAGATCGCGGATATTATCGCTGACAGGAGATCCGATACGGTCACGGAATTCGATATACTGTTTGGAATCCATCATCTCCACATTGTCTTCAACCATCTGTGACCATCCGTAATTGGCACGCACCGTCACCTTGGGACGCTCGCCCATGGCACCGCGCTTGGAAGTGATCACGATAACACCGTTCGCTGCTCGCGAACCGTAAACGGCAACAGAAGCTGCATCTTTCAACACGGTTATATTCTGAATGTCGTTCGGGTTGAGAGTAGTGAAGACTGTTGACGACACCGGCGCGCCATCAAGGATGAACAGCGGAGTGTTGCCCGCGTTAAGTGAGTTCACACCACGGATACGGATCGCATTGCTCGGAGCACCGGGATCTCCCGTTCCGGAGAGGATGCTAAGACCGGCAACCTGACCCTGGAGAGCGTCAACGAACGTTGCGGTGGGTATATTTTCAAGCTGCTTCTCGCCGACTACGGCAACGGAACCTACTACCGAACCAAGTTTCTTGGCAGAACCGTAACCGAGAACCACGAGCTCATCAAGATCAGAATCAGAACTTGACAGCTTTACTACCATATCGTTTTGCAGTGTCACTGTCTTGGCTGCATAGCCCACGTAGCTCACTTTAACCTGCTTAACACTTGCAGGAACATTGAGTGTGAACTTGCCGTCCACGTCGGTTGCTACGCCCTGGCCGCCGCCGATGGGCAGGACAGTGGCGCCGATCAGAGGCTCGGACGTTGTCGCGTCGACAACCGTGCCGTGATAGGTGCGCGTCTGTGCCGAAACGGCAAGACCGCTGACTATCAGCGTCATCAAGATTAAAAACAATTTTCTCATACGTAATAATTTAGAGATAAGTTATTATTGTTTGTTGTTAAAAATTCACAAATGTGTTTTGGTTTCAGAGATGATAGCGGTATCTGTTTCTTATTGTATATTAAGTATTTGGTTTAACAATTAAGAGCATCCGGCTTCCTTGCCAGGAAAAAGGAGACTCCCGATGATTTGCTGAGTTTTGAATGATAGTTGTCTTCTCTGGTTAGCGCTTGCGGATTCAAAGAAACTTTCCCTGAGATTCGCCTTTGTAATTCTGTCAGTTTCGAAAGCTTTTCAACTTTCGTTTGATTTGTTAAAATTTTTATAACAAACTTAAATTTGCACAAATTTAATATTATCAATCCATATTTCCAAATTTTATTATTCTTTTTAACACATTAGAAGTCATTTTCTGTAAAAATATACTAAAAGCGGCACAAGAATAGCATAAATATATCTATCGTTCGCAATTATTTCAAATTTGTCAAAAAATTCTTTTCTTTAATTTAATTTTGAAACATGATTATCCGCAAAGAATTGTTTAAAGAGGGAGAACAGGCTGACGGCTGTTGCCCTGTGGTGATAACAATAAACCATAATGGGAAGTCAAGAAGAGTCGGAACATCTCTGTATGTCAAGGAGTCTGCATGGAATCGAACGGATGCCTTAATCAATGACAGAGAAAGAGATTATCTGGTTAAAAACGAAATCCTTGAATCCATCTACCGGAGGGTCGCCGGAATTATACAGTCTTTTATTGATAGAAAACTTGACGAGTCACTTGACAAATTGCTCGAACCATTCATCAATGAGGAGATTTGCAGCACAAATAACGAACCTGCCGGAACAATCCATGATACTCCGGTTCATAAAGACTCTGAACTATGTTTTGTTCATCTTGTCGACAGAAAAGCCGATGCCTCTGTGTCGCATAATACGCGCCGAGGATATGAGGGATTCAGGAGGTATGTGGAAAAACGTTTTGGCACAGGACCGGAAATAGTAAACATCAACCAGGATTTCACCAATAGATTTGTATCGGCTATCGATGAGGATTATGGCAAAAGCGAATCCATGAGAAGATTCATGATTTCAAGGTATAATGCCGTTGTCAATTTTGGCAGAGATTCCGGACTTATACCTAAAGGAGTAAAGATCGCTCTCCCTCCGTATTATCTGCTTCCCGCCAACAGGAATCTGACCGGAGAAGAGATATGCAACATATTTTCCGCTTTCAATGAAGCTATAAAACATGATCCGGATGTCAGAAAAAAGGAAACCGAGGCACTCGGACTTTTCATACTTGACATAGCGTTTCAGGGACTTGCGCCAGTTGATCTCGCCAATCTGAAAGTCAAATCCCTGAATTTTACGACACTCTATGCTTTCGAGAAGAACCCGCGCCGATATCTGGAAGATGAGAGATACCGAAGGGAATATGATCTGCCGGAAAACAGGTTACGAGTAGTGACTCTATCTACTACTCGTAAAAAGACAGGACGACCGGTTGTCATAGTGGCGTCCACTATCGGAATCGAAGGTTTTATAAGAAAGTTGATGGCTGGTAAAAAAGACGATGACTATCTGCTTTCTTGCTTTAACCCGTCTGTGTGTTATTCGGCATCGCAGAGACAGAACCGGCTCGCTAATTATTTCAACATGATGGCCCGTAATCTCAATAAGGCAGTTTCCAAATATTACAGACAGCATAATCTCGGAGAGAACAGGAGGATAACATTCTACTTCGCACGCCATGCCTTCTGTAATCTTGTTGACAGCATGGATGTTCCGCGACATATAATACAGAATATGGTAGGGCATCGCAGTTCAGTGCTTGAAATGAGTTATCTGCGTCCGATCACTCCGTGGCAGCAGGCACAGATATCACACACTTTATTAAGCCGTTATTTTATCTGATCCAAGGATTAAGAATTTTCTCCTACTAACTTATCTCTAAATTACTAAGTATGAGAAAATTGTTTTTAATCTTGATGACGCTGATGGCGTGCAGCTGGAGTCTTTCGGCACAGACTCGCACGTATCACGGCACGGTTGTCGACGGTTCGAACAACGAGCCTCTGATCGGTGCCACGATCATGCCTGTCGGCGGCGGCCAGGGAGTCGCCACTGACGCAGACGGCAAGTTTACACTCAAAGTGCCCGCAAACGTGAAGCAGGCAAAAGTAAGCTATGTCGGTTATGCTACGCAGACTGTGGCTATTCGCGATAATATGGTGGTAAAACTTGCAAGTTCCGATTCAAACCTTGATGAACTTGTGGTGCTCGGTTACGGTTCCGCCAAGAAACTCGGTTCTGTAGTAGGTTCCGTTGCCGTAGTCGGCGAGAAGCAACTTGAAAATATACCCACTGCAACGTTCGTTGACGCTCTCCAGGGTCAGGTGCCTGGTTTAAACATCTTTTCTAATTCAGGTGACCCGTCTTCAACAGACAACGCGATCCGTATTCGCGGTGTGAACTCCCTTAATGCAGGTAATACTCCGCTGTTCATTCTTGACGGAGCACCAGTGTCATCAAGCGTGTTTACTACACTCAATCCCAATGACATCAAAAGTGTTACAGTGCTTAAGGATGCCGCTTCTGTAGCAATCTATGGTTCTCGTGCTGCAAACGGTGTTATTGTGATTACCTCAAAAAGGGGTGCTTTCGGTGAAAAAGCGAACGTAACACTTCGTGCGAATGTAGGCTGGAGCCAGATGGTGGAAGACAATGTGACTATGATGAATTCTCAGCAATATATTGAGTTCCGTGACAAGATTGGTTCACCTGTGAGTCAGGAAGTACGCGATATTGTTGATAAATATGGAATCTCAACCGACTGGCGCAAAGAGATGTTTAATGATAACGCCCTAACATATTCTGTTGATGCGGCTGTAAGTGGTGGCGGTGAGAATCTTTCATATTATCTTTCTCTTAATCATTATGATGCAGACGGTATCATTACCATGTCCGGTATGCGCCGTGAAACACTTCGCACTTCGCTCAATAGCCGTGTGAACGACTGGCTACGAGTAGGTTTGCAGGCGAACCTCGGTTATACTAAGTATGGAACCAATAGTCAGGTTACAAATTCAGGCATTTATGTAGCCAATCCTATGGTATTCGCACGCATGGCTTTCCCATATGATTCTCCATACTATTACACAATAGACGATGATGGGCAGATTCATTACGGTGATCGTGCTATGACGATGCATTATTTCGGTTACAATTCGCCCGAGTGGATTTATGAGACTAATAAGTCCAACCGCACAAACATTACTGCAAATCTCAATCTATATGAACAAATCACTCCTGTGAAAGGATTAACGATCAGGGCTCAGCAAGCAGTTAATGCATACGATTACAGACTTGACAACAAATGGCTACCATATGAGACAACACTAACCCCTATGGGAGATATACTTGGAGATGATCCGAATATCGGTGCTCTTAATTCCGGACAGAGCACACAGTCGTTCCAACGTTATTATGCATGGACTTTCACAAATACTGCTGAATACAATATCCTGATAAATGATCTTCATGATGTTACTGTTCTTCTTGGAGAGGAATCCATGATAAATAAAGACGATATGTTCACTGTTACAAGCAAGGGTTTTACAGACAGACGATTGATGCTTCTTCAACAGGGACCTAATGTTGACAATTCCATGCTCAATCAGAATGTGCAGCGCGAGATTTTTAACTCTATTTTCTTGAAGGGTAGCTATAACTTTGACAATCGTTATTTCTTCGAGGCTACTTATCGTAGAGATGGCAGTTCAAGATTTGCTCCGGGGCATCGTTGGTCAAATTTCTTCTCAGTCGGAGGAATGTGGAATGTGAAACAGGAAAAATTTCTTCAATCAGTTGAATGGCTTAACGAACTGCAGGCTCGCGTGAGTTATGGTTCAACCGGTAACTCTTCAATTCCTAATTATGCATATTTCGGCACTGTCGGTACTTATAATCCAGGATATGGAACGGGATCCAATACAACTTCTACTGGACTCGGTAATCCCAGTAACCCGGATCTTACATGGGAGACAGTCTATGCATTTGATGCCGCATTGCGATTTAAAACGCTTGGAATCATTACAGCTGAGATTGATTTTTACAAGAAAACAACCAAAGATATGCTCATGCAGATTCCATGGAGCTACACGACCGGCTTTGATGCCAGCTATGGCAATATCGGTTCTATGACAAATACCGGTGTAGATGTCAATGTTCAAGCAGACATTATCAAAACACAGGATTGGTATTGGGGTGTGCGCTGCAACTTCAACTACAACAAGAACAAGATTACAGAACTTTTCTCGGGACGTGATTCTTACACCATCCCTAATACCGGATTGCGCTATGAGGTGGGTCATTCAGCAGGTGAATTCTATTCTGTGCGATATGTGGGAGTGGATCCACGTGATGGAAAACAGATGTGGCTTGATAAAAACGACAATATAACAAAAATTTATAACGAAGAGGAAAACTCTGTAATGACAGGTAAAAGTCAGTTTGCTCCATGGACTGGAGGCTTTGGTACAAGTTTAAGCTGGAAAGGCATCAGCCTTAGCGTAGACTTCAATTGGGCAGCCAAGAAATATATGACAAATAATGACGCTTTCTTCCTTCAGAACGCATCCCAAGGTTATCAACAAAACCAGGATGTATGCATGCTCAATGTGTGGACTAAACCTGGTGATGTCACCATGTATCCGAATGCTAATGAGACTCCGCAGTTTGACTCTCGTTATATCGAAGATGCATCGTTCCTTCGTTTAAAGAACCTTACGCTTTCTTATTCATTTCCTAAGAATATCGTAAATGTGATGCGTCTGTCAAATCTTGTGCTCCACTTCACTGGTCGTAACCTTTGGACAGTGACCGACTTTACCGGCTATGATCCTGAGCCTCAGACCAACATGTACAAATTTGCATATCCCAATACCCGTCAATATGAGTTCGGGGTTGAGGTTTCATTCTAATTATTTTGACCGTATAGAATATGAAAAAGATATTTTTAATTTTTGCACTTCCTGCATTGCTGTTCGCTTCATGTAGCATGAATGAGGAACCCGTAGGGACGCTCGGTGACAAAGACGCGATCCTTAATGTCAGAGACGCGCTTGCTTTCCGCAATGGTCTTTATGTTAACTTACGCGACATTAGCAATGGAGGTTACATAACAGGTCAGGATCTGCAATCTGATAACTTCGTAGGAATGACTACCAACGGAAACCGTGGTGGCTTCTGGAGCAATAAGACAGCTATCCTGTCAAATGATACACAGAACCTTGCCGGGCTTTGGGCAGGACCTTACGGAACTATAGCAAACTGTAATTATTTCCTTGAGAAAATTGCGCCTATGATTGCAGATGAAAAATATTCTGAGCAAGACAAGGTGGAGCTTAAGCGTTATCGAGGAGAAGCATATTTCACCAGAGCATATTGCTATTGGTATATTACTGACCGTTTTTGCAACTCTTATACCGTAATTGATCCCACATCTGCCAATACAGGAGTTCCAATCGTAACGAAATATTCCCCAACCAGCAACTATGATGCATATCCGGGTAGGAACACGCTTTCAGAGACATTCTCTCAGATTGAGAATGACTTGGCAGCAGCCTATGCTGACATTGAGAATTTTGAAAAGTGCGGTATTGAGGGGGCAGGCTCAAATATGAGACCCAATGCGCCTTATCTGAGTACATATGCGATAGTAGCTCTTCAGGCTCGCATTGCATTGTTGAAAGGTGATTGGGAAACAGCTATCGACAAAGCTGAAAAGGTAATAGCAGGACCTTTCGAACTTTGTAGCATAGATCAATACTTTAATATGTGGAGCAGCGATTCAGGGTCAGAGCTTATATTCCTTCCATATGCTAATAATAGTCAACGTGGAGGAGTGGCTTCAATAGGCGAGACTTTCAACCAGAAAGATGGGCAGACTGCCGATTATATTCCGACAGCCAATGCGCTTGATCTATATGGAAGTAATGAAGATGAACGTTATAACGACGTCCGCTTTGAATGTTTCTTCGAACCTCGTAGACTCCGTGTAGATGGTCTTGCAGTCTTAGCTCCGGTTTTTGTGAAATATCCAGGGAATCCAGAATTCAATTCAGGAACTAGTAATGATCTTAAGAATTTAGGTAAACCTTTCCGTCTTAGTGAAATGTATCTTATATTGGCTGAGGCTGCCGCCAATTCGGGCAATGTGGATAAAGCAAACGCTGCTCTCAATGATATACGGGAAGCTCGTTTATATGACTTCATTCAGGAGAATTATACAGGAGAGACCTTGATTGATCAAATACGCAATGAGCGTAATAAAGAGCTTATAGGCGAAGGATTCCGTATTAGTGACCTTCGTCGTTGGAAACTCGGGTTTTCCCGCAGTGATAACTATGGACTGGAGTATACCGGTGTTACGAGCGCTCTTGTGCCCGCAAGTATTCAGGTCACTTACAGTGCTACTGATTCCAAGTATGTTCTTCCCATCCCCTCCCATGAGATGGAAACAAATCCGCAGATGGTTCAGAACCCCGGATATTAATTAACCCAAGTTTAACTGAAAACAACAGATTTTATGAAATATCTAAAGATATTCGCTTTCTCTTTGGGCGCGCTGTTGGTAACCTCCTGTTCTGAAGAGAACAAGAGTTTCAACACAGAAGCCGGAGTCTCGGTAGATATGGCAGACAGCCAGATAACCGTCAAAGAATCGGAAGGCCAGTTCTTTGTTCCTATAAAGGTTGATGGTAAGGCTAACGGCGACGTGAAGGTTACTGTCAAAGTCGAGGGCACAGGAAATAATCCCGCACAACCATTTGAAGAACACAACGGAGAATGGAGTGGTAACTTTATTCTTGTCTCTTCAACTCTTACAATATCTCCCGATCAGGGCGAGGCTTCGCTTGAATTTAGTACAGTTGATGATTTCAATATAAATTCTGATCGTACTTTTACAGTGACAATCGTTTCTGCAGAAGGAGCTAAAGTCGGAACACAAAATTCTACATTGGTTACTCTTGAAGACAATGATAGTGATCCTTATGAACGTATCCAAGGTAACTATAAGGTCAATTGTTTTGATATGAATGGTACTGCACGTATGTTCAATATCAGTGTAAAAGGGGTCGCGAAGAGTTCTCCCTATTATGGAGTTCTACTTAACGTAACGGGACTCACATCCGCTTGTGAACCAATATTTGTAGGAGACGGATCCTCTATGCAAGCTGCCTTTGAAGTTGATCCAGAAACTGGTGCGCCTATGCTATATTTGCTTATGCCACAAGATATAGGCAAATGTACATATGCAGATGATCTCCGCATATGGGCATTAAATGGCTATTCAACTGCTCAAGCTGAGGTTCCCGGTATACTGAGTGACGACGGCAGGACTATTTCTTTCCCCGAAGGCTCAATGATTCTTTTCTATGCTGCTTCTGCCGACTTCTCCACTCAGTTAGGTGGATTTGGAGCAATCAGTGATTTCAGCTTTGCACGTTGATTTATCACGCTCCTATTAGAAACAAAAGTCTATCATAAAAGAGGCGTGTCAAATCCATAAATTTTGACACGCCTCGATTATATACATTAACTAATATGCATAAGATTCTACAGAAACTCAAAATGACAGCATTTATAGCTGTCATGGCAATTATTCCGGCTATAGCAATGGCGTCGCCATTGACTCCCGGTGAGGCGTTGTCCAGGCTCTCATCAGCTAACGGACCGAAAAAGGTTTTCGGCAGATTGGACAGGATGGATGTTGTCCACACTCTTAGGACATTGAACGGGGATCCGTCTGCATACATTTTTGCAGACCGTAGTGACGGTGGATACCTCGTTGTGTCTGCCGATGATTGCGCGGCTCCGTTGTTGGGCTATTCCGAGAGCGGCAGCTTTGACAGTAAGTTACTTCCTCCTCAGCTCGAGTATTGGCTTGGCGAATACTCCCGTCAGATTGAGTATGCCTCGTTGGCAGGGTTACCGGCATATGCCGTCTCTTCTGTGTCTGGAAGGGATGATCGCAAGATTGTAGCCCCCTTGATGTCCACGCGTTGGAATCAGGACGCGCCTTACAACCTCTTGGTGCCGTCGAAGGACAGCCGGAACTATCCTACAGGCTGTGTCGCCACGGCGATGGCGCAGGTCATGAAGTATTGGAACTATCCCGAACGGGGCACGGGTAGCGGGTCTATTACCCTCCCCTCTGGTGCTCAGGGGGAATCTTCGATGAACTTCAGGACTGCATTCGATTGGGATAACATGCTTGACATCTATAAGTCGGGAGGCTATGACGACACCCAGGCTAAGGCTGTAGCGGCATTGATGAAAGCGTGTGGCTATTCCACTAAGATGAACTACTCCATGGGTGGATCCGGCACGCTTTCGCGCTTCGCGGCGCAGGCGCTTGTCAACAACTTCTCGTACAACCCCGACATAGAATTTTGTGAACGCGACTATTACAGCGCTGCCGAATGGGAGGGGATGCTTTATGCCGAGATGGCGGCTGGCAGGCCGGTTCTTTATGGAGGTGTTTCCTCCTCTGTGGGTCATGAGTTCGTTTGCGACGGTTATGCCGGTGATGGCTATTTCCATTTTAACTGGGGATGGGGCGGTATGTCTGACGGCTATTTCCTTCTTGCTGCCCTTGATCCCGGCTCTGTCGGCATTGGCGGTGGCACCGGAAGCGACGGCTTCAACTACGCCCAGGACATAGTTATCGGTATTCAGCCCGGGGCATCTTATTCCTATACTCCGAGACTGACGCAGCTGGGCAGCCTGTCAGTATCGCTTGCGGGCAAGGATGTGTCCATGAGTCTTGATTACAACGGAAGAACCGGAATATGGGCAAACACCGACATCAGACCTCTTTCTGTAAATTTCGGAGTAAATATTAAAAACTACGACTCATCTTACGCCAAGTCAATAACTATTGTATCGCAGACTTTCGCCGCGCCTGTGCTTGAGCAAGCTTCAAGCGGCGGTTATATGATCAGTTATAGCGGCATCGGCTCACCGGGAAAATTCTCTCTTCCCGATGACATGCCGGATGGCGAATACGAAGTATCCTTAGTCACTAAGGCATCGGGCAATTCCGATGCAGGCTGGCTGCCGGTATTATGCTCGTCTTCCGAAAAGAATTCATTTTATATTAAAAAGAACGGTACAATTTATTCTGTCATCGAAAGTATCAGCAACCCTATAAAAGTTGATAATGCAGAATTCATAAGCAAACTGTATTATGGGAATGCCGCGAAATTACGGGTGTCGCTTGGCAATTCATCCGCACGTGATTTGTCAAAACGGATCCGACCTGTGCTGTATAATGCCGATGCTGCGGCAATGGAAGGGGAAACAATCACTGTGGTTCTTCCTGCAAACGGCAGCTTGACAGAAGACGTGACAACAATATTCCGTATTCTTCCGGGACAGACCGCCCCGACTCGCGTAATGTCATATAAGCTTGGATTTATTGATGCGGATACCGATGAGAGGCTTGACTGGAGTTCATCAGTAAGAATGCTGGTTGGAGGGGGCAATGCTTTCCAAGTCAGCGATTTCATATTGGAAAACGGCATCCTTACCGGGGAGACTGTCGGAAGCGGCAATACATCAAACGTGTACAGCGTTTCAACAGAGGATAATCTTTCGTTTGCAGCGACAATTGAAAACAAGAGTGTATATTTCGGCTATGGAATTTCCGCTCAGGTGTTTGACCAGAATAATCCTTCCGATATATTGACAACAGTGACATTTGCTCCGCTTCTTATATTGGAGAATATTAATGAGACTGGAAAAATTCGCGGCAGTCTGAATACAGATACATTCGACTCTTACACGTTGTATGGTTTAAAACTGTATGCCATGACACCTAACGGTTTTGCAGAAATCAAGAATGTTGACCCCATTTATTTCCGAAAGTCCTCTTCTTCTGTTGATGAAATTATGTCAAGGAATGAAATGAGTGTCAGATATGATGCCGCAAAAGGTGTAGTAATCGCAGAAGGTGATGTCGAATGCATTGGCATATATGACATCAACGGGAATCTTATTTCATCAGACTCTGTACAGAATGACGGAAAAACAATAGTGAACCTTAACGTTTCCGGGAAAGGTGTTGTACTGGCAGTGGCAAGATTCAAATCCGGTAAAGTCAAGGCTTTTAAAATAATTCTGTAATAGAGTGTCTGGATTTAACGTCCATTCACGTGTAGATGGATTTCCGAGGGAATTTCACGAGTTAAAGAAGGAGCATGGTCCGCCATGCTCCTTCTTCAATTCGTAAATACGCCTTATCAGATTCTCTCAATGAACCTCGAAATTGAATTCAAACAGTTTCTAAGGTTTGATTTCGTTGATTTCTGCGACTGAAAGTCCGGACACTTTGGATATTGCATCTTCGTCGAGTCCCAACGCTTTCATATTCAGGACCATTCTGACAAGTTCCACACGTTTTCCTTCAGTCATCCCTTCAGCTCTTCCTTCAGCTCTTCCTTCAGCTCTTCCTTCAGCTCTTCCTTCAACCAGACCTTGTGCGCGACCTTCTGTCAAACCCTGTGCGCGACCTTCAGTCAGTCCCTGTGCGCGACCTTCAGTCAGTCCCTTTTCCCAACCCTCTTCGGCGGTTTTTTCAAACGCACTCAACAGGACGCGGTAACTGTTAAGCGAGGATTCATAATCGCGCCTCTCGGCACGGCTCATGGAGCCGACATCGGCGACTACCTCAAAATCAGCCCACATGTCGCTCACTTCCTTGTAAGGTATTTCTTTTAGTCTGTCCATGTTCTTAAGAATATAAATCCAACGTTCAAAATTTGTGTCACATTCCTCCTCAAGCTTGTCCATGGCATTGAGGTCTATAAATATCATACGGAATTTATCAGAGAATAGTTCATTTGTCTTCATGTCCATAAGCCCGACATCCCTGCGCAGAAGCTTCTCGTTCCTGGACACGTTGAATTCCATCAATACTATGATATACACGGGTATTAGCCTGAAATTCCAGTCGCGACCCTGTTCTCCCTGTGTCGCTATCAACGAGGATTCATAATAAATACACCTGTCCTTGAAGTTGCCTTCGTCCTTGCGCTGCATCTCTACGATAAATTCCTCTCCGCTGTCAGACCGGCACAAGACATCGTAAAGTATGGTACGGTCGTCATAGGAGCGCGGCACCCGCTCTTTATCCATGAATTCAAGTTCTTT
>Ga0137308_100871_pt1 | contig 38558 bp, 54 predicted proteins | sample Inofrocosms_June_FD_97181 | JGI IMG/M metagenome (GOLD analysis project Ga0137308, IMG submission 97181) | Mouse cecal microbial communities from Vienna, Austria - N-Acetylneuraminic and N-Acetylglucosamine D2O microcosms_June | ecosystem: Host-associated > Mammals > Digestive system > Large...
CATACAGGGCCTGTATCTCGCTTTTGTCCATCCAGCGGCACTGTGCCACTTCCTTTGTAGTGGCCTTTTCCAGGGCCAGGGGGCCGTTATAGTCAAAGAGCCACACGTCCAGGATATCCTGGAAGCCCTCTCCCCGGACTTCGCTGTGAATCAGCTTCCCGCCTTCCGAGGGCAAATCCAGCCCCACTTCCTCCTTCACTTCCCGCAAAGCGCCGGTAAGGCTGTCCTCGCCTTTCACCACCGAGCCGCCTGTGCATTCCCACAGAAGGGGGAAGGCGGGCCTGTCCGCCCCGCGCTGGGAGATGAGGAACTGCCCCTTCGGGTTGCGGATCCAGATGTGTACCACCAGATGGTAGCGGCCCTCTGGCAGGGGGGCTCCCCGCAGGTGGGTTTCCCCGGTAAGCACCCGGTCTTGGGTGTATAAATCCCATTGTTCCCCGGCCTGCCCTGTTTTCTCCAGCAGCTTCTGCACTGCCCAGCGTTGCATTTCCAGCTTCATCTTCTGGGCGGCTTCCGCTACAGGCACCCAGATAAATGTGTGGTCAGGCTCTATAGGCTCTTGGGATTTTGTGCCCAGAGCGCCTGCATAGTAAAACTGGATGGCGTGAATGGGGCCAAAATCTGTCTGGCCCAGATATCCCTCTGCACAGCCTATGTACTGGCCGGCGCGGGCTGGGCAGCCCAGCTCTTCCAGGCACTCCCGGCAGATGCACGCTTCATGGCTTTCGCCGGGATCTGCCCCGCCGCCGGGCAGGAACCAGCCGGAAGGCGTGTCCGCCACAGCAAGCAGGCCGTCCTGCACAGCCAGCAGGTATGCGCCCTCCCGGCTGCGGTAAGCTTTGCCCGGCTCTGGCGCGCCAAATGTTCTGTCGGTTTTCATGTCGGCCTCCCCTTTCTCTGAACAAGCGTGTTGTTTGGGACGTTCATTATACGCTTTCCTGAAAGGCTTGTCAAGCTTTTTTACCGGATATCATAGACGCCGTAGGTTGTAATATTAAATGCGAAAGAACACGAAGCCCCCAAAGCGGGGCGGGAGAGTTCTTCCGCATTTATTTTTTTATACCATGAAGCGCGGAAAATGTCAATAAGAGGGGTGAAAAAGCATGGCGGGAAGGTACAAATACCTGACGTTTGAAGATCGGCAGAAAATCGAAGTGTGGCACGCCCGCGGGGATCGCCCGCTCGAAATAGCCGCGCGGCTGGGCGTGCATACGGCGACGATCTACAACGAATTGAAGCGGGGCTACGTCGGGGAGCTGGACAGCAGGCAAAGGGAAATCTACAAAGCGGAGCGGGCGCAAGCAACCGTTCAGGAGCATTTCAAGCGGCGGGGCCGGACGGCGGCCACGGCTGGGAAGGGAGGTTAAAACCGTGACAGAGTATGAACGGATTACGCAAAGCCCGCAGGCATTGGCGGCCTTCCTTCGGGAATTGCCCGTAATAGAAGCCCCGTGGGATCGGGCTTTCCAAAAGCAGTATTGCGCGGGGTGCGTCGCCACAGATTGCGACGCTTGCCCGAATGAGGCATACCGGAATAATCCGGCGTGGTGGCTGGCGCAGACGGCCACAGAGGAACGGGGGCGTTCAGAATGAGCATTTGCCGGGGGTGCGGGCGTGAAATCGACTGGATCAGGACAGTTGCCGGAAAGAATATGCCCGTTGATCCCGCGCCCGTCTTTGTGATTGAAGGCGGCGGGAATGACCGATTTGTAACGGACGAAGGGGAGGTTATCACTGGACGCGTTGCCCGTCCGGAAGAGGAGAGCCGCGATCTTCCCGTTGCATTCGTGCCGCATTGGAAGACTTGCCCGAACGCCGGGGACTTCCGGCACAAGCGGCGGGCATAGGCGCACAACGAAGGGAGCTTTTCAGACTATGCGGGAATATTACATTGCTTCCGTGAGCTGGGGCAAAGATAGCCTTTATATGCTTCTTCGGCTAATGGAAGAAGGCGCGCCGCTGAATGAAGTTGCGTTCTATGATACGGGAATGGAATTTCAAGCGATCTATGACATACGGGACAAGGTTTTGCCAACGCTTGCAGAACGTGGGATAAAATACACCGAATTTCACACAAAGAGGCCGTTTCTATACGATATGTTAGAAAAACCCGTAAACGGGAAAAACGGCTTTCATTTGGGATATTCGTGGTGTGGCGGTTGCGCCCGCTGGGGAACGGCAGGGAAACAACAGGTTTTAGACGCGAACGCGAAGAAATACGCCGATAGCGGGTATACCGTATTTCAGTATGTGGGGATTGCCGCAGATGAACCGAAGCGCATTGAACGCTTGCCGCCGCAGAAGATCGCCCCGCTTGCTATTTGGGGAGTGGCCGAAGCGGAATGCCTGCAAGGTTGCTATGATCGGGGCTTTGAGTGGAAAGAAAGCGGCTTCCGTCTTTATGATTTGCTGGATCGTGTTTCGTGCTGGTGCTGTGCAAACAAAAACTTGAAGGAGCTTCGCAATATTTACGTTCACCTTCCGGAATATTGGGAGCGGCTAAAGGAAATACAGCGGCACACAGACCGCCCAATGAAGGGGCCGGGAAAAAGCGCGCTTGACCTTGAAGCGCGCTTTGCCGCCGAAATTGCCTGCGAAGAGGAAAACAAGCAACTAACGCTATTCACGTAAACCCGCAACAGCAGAAAGGAGCTATTCAAACTATGGCAAGGAAGCAGAAGACAACCGCCGAAGTTCAAGCGGCAATTTTCAAGCGGGAACACCGCAAAAGCCCCTTGCGCGGCGGCGTGAAGCTGACCTTGAAGAAGGCGCGGGAATTGGCCTTGCAGGAATTCGGCACGGCGAAGGGCCTTCAACGGGAAGAAGACGCGTTGCCGGACTACTACATAATGCAGTTTGGCAATATGCGCGTGCGGATCACGCCGGATACATACGGCGGGACGGGGTGCATTCTGATCGAAGTATCTTTGAACGGCCACGGGCGCGCCTTCCAGCTTCACGATCCGGAAACCCTGCAACAAGACTTCGAGGCCGAAGAAAACCGCTTGCGGAAGGATCGGCGGGAAGCCCTGCAAGACTGGATCGACACAAACGGGCCGGACGTGTGCCACGCGGAGGTTGAAAAGATATGGAACAGGCCGTAAAGCGGCAGACGCGCCGCAACTGTCCTTCCCTTCCTCTTGCGTTGCTGGCGGCGGGGGTGGTGCTTTGCTTCTTCGGCATTGTGGCCGCGTCCAGAAAGCAGCCCCCGCAGGCCGCCGCCCCGCCGCTTCCGGAATTCACCGTTTCCACCGACACGCCGTTAATAACTTCCCCGTCTTCGGAGGCTGAAACGCCCGCGGCCTATGTACCGGACGAAGCGGAAGTTGAAATGCTGGCGCGGGTGCTATGGGGCGAAGCCCGCGGCGTGCCTTCGGACATGGAAAAAGCGGCGGTTGTGTGGTGTGTGCTGAACCGCGTTGACGCGGCGGGCTGGCCGGACACGGTGGCCGAAGTGGTAACACAGCCGTTTCAATTCGCGGGGTATTCGCCGGACTATCCGGCCACAGAAGAGCTAAAACGGATTGCCGCGGACGTTCTGACCCGATGGGAGCGGGAGCGGCGGGAAGGCGGCGACGTGGGCCGCGTCCTTCCCGCGGAATACTACTTCTTCACGGGCGACGGCGAACGCAACTATTTTCGCACAGAGTTCACGGGCGGCACGTTTTGGGACTGGACTTTGACAAACCCATACAGCAGTTGACGGAAAGGAGCTATTCAAACTATGGCAAAGCAGGACAAGCACGGCGGCGGCTGGGCCTTCCCCGCCCCGCTGGAAATTCTCAAATGCAAGGAAGGAAACAAAGAGTACATGAAGGAACGCCGGAACAAACCCGGCGGGCGGCTTATGCTGGTATGCGAATATCAGCTTTCGGCGGCTGACAGCTTCGGCGGCGAAGACGCGCGCATGATCTGGCGGCTGGCGAAGAAGGCCGCACGGGACTTCTTGCGGGTATCATGGATCACAACCGCCGTTGTGCGTGCTTTCCCGAAGGAAAACGCCGTGCGCGTCTTCGGGAAGTATTAGGGGGTGCGCGTATGTGTGATTTTTGCCGAAAATTTGATTTTGGCGCGGCAAAGTGTGAAGTGGACAAGTACGGCGCGCGCATTGCAAACGCCGGGGGTTCTTACCGCTTCCCGCCGCATGAACAGTTCAATTACTGCCCGCATTGCGGCGCGCCGCGGGCGGCGGTGCAGATGGAGCGGGGGCCGCAGGAAGGAGGCGGCGACGCATGAAGATCAAGAGCATTGCCGCGATCTGCAAGAAAGGGAAACAGGTTGTTTTATACAACCGTTACGAAAGCGGCGGGACGTTGCAACAGTACATAGGCGACGGAATGACCGCATATCCCGTTTCCGGCCTTCCGGAGCTGGACGAAGAAAGCATTTTGACAATCTTTGACGTGCCGGAAAAACAGCGCGAAGATTGGTTTGTGCGGGTGATGGACGCGCCGGAAGGGATCAACTTTGAAGACACGGACGCAAACGAAAAGATGATTGAGCGGGACAACCTTTCAATCATTTTCAGCGGCCATACATTGAAGCCGTTGCAGACGCGGCGGGGGCTGGTATTCATTCAAAGCCGCTATTTGTCGCCCGTGTCGGACGTGCTGGACGTGTTGGAGCTATACGAACGCTTCACGCCGAACGGGACACCGTACATTGTGGCAAAGGCGGGCTTCCTGCTTCAAGCGGTGATTATGCCCTATGACGTTATCAACGCGGGTTTTGTGGAACGCCTGCAACGGCTGGCGCGTGATTGCGCCCTTGCCCTTGATTTTCGGCGGCAGGAAGAGGAACGGGCCGCCGCCCGCGAAGCGTTAGGCGATCCGGCGCAATGCGCCTTCGACGTGGACACGTCCACGGGGGAAGTGCTGGAAGATGAAGGGGAGGCGGGCGAAGAATGAACAAGGCTTTGTTGTCTTCAAAAAATATGTGTTGGTGTACGCCGCAAGACTTCTTCGACAAGCTGAACGAAGAATTTTCCTTCACGCTGGACGCGGCGGCCACGGACAAGACGGCGAAATGCCCGCAATATTTCACGCCGGAAACGGACGGGCTTAAATCCTCTTGGAAGGTTGCGGGGGGTACAGTATTTTGCAATCCTCCGTATGGGCGGGAAATCGGCAAATGGGTTCGGAAGGCATACGAAGAGGCGCAGGCCGGAACGCCGATCGTGCTTCTTATTCCGGCGCGGACGGACACCACATATTTTCACGAATTCATATACCACAAAGCGGAAGTGCGCTTTATCCGCGGGCGGCTTCGCTTCACGGACGAAGACGGCAACGCCGCCGATCCCGCGCCCTTCCCTTCTATGCTGGTAATTTACAATGGGGAGGCGGTGCGAAATGAGCGAAGAGAAAAAGCCGCCGTTTAACTGCCTGCTTGGGATTGATCCGGACGCTTCGCAGAAGTGCAAGCCTTCGGAATGCCCGGAATGCGGATGGAACAAGCCCGTTGCAGACCGCCGCCGCGCTTACCAGAGGGAACACGGCTTGACGTTGTGCGCGGACGGGTTGCGGCGGCTGGTAATGCGAAAGGCGGTGAAAAAGTGAAATTCAAGGTTTGCCCGTGGTGCGGAAGTCACCTTGACTATGGCGAAAGGTGCGATTGCACAGACGCGGCCACAACGAAAGGGGGTGCGCAGGGTGCTAAAGCGGATCAGGCCGGAAAGCGGAAGCCCCGCCTTTTGGATCAGAAAGCGGGGTAACACGTTCATAGTATACCGGACGTTCATAAACGCCGTTTTGGGTATTGCTTCCCCTTCCCTTATGTGTGGGTATGCCGGGGAGCTGAAACAGGCGTATGAAGAAGGCAAGATTTGAAAGGAGGAAAGCGGGTTATGAGCGAACAGGAACGGCAAGCCGTTTTAGAAGCGGCTTTGCAGAAGTGGGGCGAAGCGGCACAAACCGATATGTGCATTGAAGAAATGTCGGAGCTTACAAAAGCCTTGTTGAAGGTGCGCCGCCTTCACGTGTCCATGATCGGGAGTGAAGAACACCGGAACCGCATTGAAGCGGTGCGCGAAGAGATAGCGGACGTTCAAATAATGCTGGATCAAATGCGCATTCTGTACGGTGATCCGGTCGAAGCCGAAAACGGGAAGTTGGAACGCCTGCAAAAGCGGCTGAAAGGCGGCGGGGTATGAAGGACAAATTGGCCGCGGAAGCGGCGGGGCGGCTTCAATCCCCCTTCGGCAATGATCCCTTTGCGCTGGTTGCGCAAGCCTTCGGCAATCTGTTTCCGGATCGGGAATACAGCGCGTACATAATACCGGAAGTGACAGACGAAAACGGGAACAGCGCGTGCGGGGTGACAACCTTTCCGGAAGACGGTTCGCCGCCCGTGGTGGAGGTATCGGGGGAAATCCCCATTGCGGCGGGGGTGGAAGTGCTGGCGCATGAGTTGGCGCACGTTGCCACGCCGGAAGACCAGACGCACGGCGACGCATGGCGGGCCGCCTTCGATCGGATTTTTGAGGAATACAACCGGATAGGGCAAGAGCTTTTCGGGGAAGGAGGGGAAGAGCCGTGACGGAAAAGCGGCCGCCCGCCAATGTAAAACCCATTTTGAAGTACGCCGGGGCAAAATGGAGGCTTGCGGACTGGATCATAGACCATTTCCCGCAACATGAAATCTACCTTGAACCGTTCTTCGGTTCGGGCGCGGTATTCTTCCGGAAGCCCCCTGCAAGGCTGGAAACGATAAACGATCTTGACGGGAACGTTGTAAACCTTTTCCGCGTGTTGCGGGAAGAGCCGGAACAGCTGGCGGCATTGATCGAATTAACGCCGTGGGCGCGGGACGAATATTATTCTTCCTATGAAAAGACCGGGGAGCCGTTAGAAGACGCGCGCCGCTTCCTTGTTCGGTGCTGGCAGGCTTTCGGGACTATGACGGCGGCGCGCACAGGCTGGCGGCACAGCGCAACCGGACGTTCCCCCGTCATGCCACGGCAATGGTGCGGCCTTCCTGAAAGGCTTTCGGCGGCGGCGTGGAGGCTGAAAGACGCACAAATAGAAAACATGGACGCGGAACAGCTGATAAAGAAGTACAACGATCCCCGTTGCCTTATTTACGCCGATCCACCATATACGCCGGAAACGCGCCGGAAACACATCTATGCGGAAGAAATGACGCTTGAACAGCATTTACAGCTGTTAGAGGCATTGAAGGCGCATTCCGGTTCGGTGGTTTTGAGCGGCTACGACAACGAAATATACAACGATATGTTGACGGACTGGCGGCGGGTACAAAAAACGGCCTATGCAGAACGCGGACAGGAGAGAACCGAAGTTCTTTGGATCAAAGGGGAATACGGGGGATTACTGGAAGCGGGGTGCGGCGGGCAATGACGAAGAGTGAAGCAAAGGCCGCCTTCCTTGCACAGCAACCTATCACACACAACGGGATTGAATACCGTTGCATTTCCGGTTTGATTTATCGGTTGCAGGGCGGCAAGACGGTTCTAAAACTGGAATTAGAAGACAAGTGCTTGCACAGCGTAACGATTGCCGATCCGGAGCGGGTAACGCTGGCGGGAAATGCGCGCTTGCAGGAAGGGGGCGAAGAGTGAACGAGCGGGACAAGCCGGACATACCGGAATTGAAGCCTTGCCGCTATTGCGGCGGGCGGGCTGAAATCGTAAAAGAGCGGTTTACCTACTTTGAGCCGCGCCCGCTGATTTTGTGCCACGAATGCGGGCTTACCACAAGGGAGTTTGAAACGGTGGAAGAAGCCGTTGCATATTGGAATAACTGAAAGGAGCTATTCAGACATGGAAAAAACATTGAAAACCGGAGAGATCGGCAAGCTGGCCGCGGAAAGCCGCTTCACCTATGGCGGCTTGGAATGGGTGGTGCTGGCGCATAACCCGCAGAAGAAGGCCGTGCTTGTGCTGGCCGCGGACGTATTGAAGACGGAAAGCGGCGAAACGCGGTATATGCCCTTCGACGAAGAGAACAAGAACGATTTTGCCGCGTCTTCCGTCCGGGCGTTCCTGAACGGGGATTTTCTGGAAGAGCTGGCCGCCGCAGGCGCGGACAAGGAAGCCTTCTTGCCGCTTGCCCTTGATCTTACGTCCGATGATGGATTGAAGGACTACGGCATTGACAAGGTAACGATCGGAATTTATACGGATCAGATTTACCGCGAATTCCGCAACATCATTCCCCCCGCGTCGGATTGGCATTGGACGGCAACGCCGTTTTCCACCGCCCGCAATGGTTACGAACATTTAGTGCGCAGTGTCAATTCTTCGGGCGCGCTGAACGACGGCAACGCGTACCACGGCATCAGGGGCGTGCGCCCGCTTTGCGTCCTGAAATCTGATATTTTGGTATCTTTCAACGAAGACGAAGTGAAGGAGCGCACGCCGTCATTCGGGGAAATGATTGCAAAGGCAATCGCGCAGGGAGTTCAAGAGGCGTTTTCCGACGCTGGCGAGATCGGCGGCGAAGAGCCGGAAGAGGCCGCCCCCGCAGAAGAGCCGCAGGCCGCCACGGATCAGCCGGACGGCGAAGGTGAAGCAAGCGCGCTTTATGCCCGCTTCGCCGCCCTGAAACGGGCAGGCTTCACAGAGGCGCAGGCATTGGAGCTTGTTTCCGGAAAGGGAAAGTAACAGAAGGCTACGGGACAGGGTGGCGGCCACGCGCCGCCGCCCGCCCTACATTATATAAAGGAAAGGACGGGTTCATAAATGACAGCGTTTGATTTTATGGTTGCCGCCTTCTATTCCCTTGTGGGGGTTGTGTGCCTTTCGGTGGCGGTGGTGATCGTGTACGGCGTGGCCGTGGGCATTCGTAACGGATTGAAAGGCGGTGGAAAAGATGGGCGAAACCGGAAATAGCACCTTCGACGAAGAATTGCTTGCGCAGTGCGCTTATGCTTTGGGGTACGATCTGGCGCGCGCTTTGGCCGTTATGGGTGACGCGTTCGCCCGCGGGCTGGCTGGCGGCTTCGCAGACATGGCCGCCCCCGCAGGCGGCGTGGAGCTGGTACACAGTGAAGAGGACGAAGAACCGGAGTTGAAGACGGAAATTCGGGATTGCCGCGCGTGCTGGTGCGACGCGTGCGCGAAGCTGGAAGACTGCCAACAGCGCAGGGACGGCGCGAAGCCGGACGGCATACACCCCTTTCCCTGCATTGGCTGTTTGAACGGTATGCGGTTCAAGCCGCGGGAAGAAGCACCATGCAAAGAATACGAAGAGGCCGCAGGCTATAACAACGGATAAAAGAAGAAGGCGGCTTGCGTTGCCTGCAAGCCGCCTTTCCCCCTTCGCGTCGCCGCGAAGAAGAGCTATTCAAACTAAAGATAGTATACCACCGCGGCGGCAAAATGTCAACTATGCGCCTGAAACACGGCGTATTTACGGGCTTGTAATGGGTATTAAGAAATGGACGGTAACAGAGGGAACGCGCTTGCGTTCAAGCTGATAGCGTTTGATTTGATTTTAATTCCCCGTCGCCTGCTTTTGGATAATCACGAAGGCGGCGCGTTGTCAAGGGTGCGAAGCACGGCGAAGCCGCTTGCCCTTGATGGCGTGTTGCCGGAGTGATAAAAGCAGGATCGGCGGCGGGGGATAAAATCAAACAATGCGCGGGGCTGGTTTGGCAGATCAGGAAGCCCGCCCGCAGGCGCATTTTAATTCCTTAGAGCCTGCTTCCCCCTTTAGGGGGACGGGAGGGGGTAAAAGACCTAACGGCAAGCAGGGAGGGAACGGGAATGCCTTACAGCAGTTCAAAATATGAATTCCTTTTTGACCGTTCGGAGGAAATCACAGAAAGCGCATTTGAGCGGTTGAAGCATAGCAATGTTTTCCGATACCGCGCCCGCACGATCAAGGCCGGGGACATTCTTGAAGTTGAGATTTTCCCCATTTGGAACACGCAAAACGAAGTTCGGAAGGCGAAGAAGGCGGCCACGAAGGAAGCACAGCAAAATTTGAATGACCGGAACGCGAAAAAGAAGTTGATCCGGAAAATCAATGCGAATTTCACGGGCGAAGACCTTTGCATAACGCTTACATACAAGGCCGGGTTCGTGCCGGACGAAGAACAGGCGCGCCGCGATATTCGCAACTATCTTCGGAGGGTGCGGCAATGGCGCAGGAAGAACGGCCTTCCGGAATTGAAGTATGTGTATGTGATCGAGTACGGCGGCGGGGACGGCAGGCGCAAGCGGGTTCACCATCACGTCATAATGTCCGGCATGGATCGGGACGTTGCCGAAGCCTTGTGGCAGGGCCGGGGCTGGGCAAATACCCGCCGTCTGCAACCGGACGATTACGGCCTTGAAGCCCTTGCCCGCTATATGACGAAGGAGCCGAACGGCGGCAAACGCTGGGCGGCAAGCAAAAACCTTGTTGATCCGAAAATCACGGAAGCCGATACAAAGATCAGCAAACGGAAGGTTGAACAGATGGCGGCAGACTTTGAGGCCGCGCCCGCGGCGATCTTCGGGAAGCTGTTTCCGGATTATGCTTTCAACGATTGCGAAGTGAAGTATTCGGCATACGTGGCCGGGGCCTACATCTACGCGAGAATGTGCCGCCGTCCAGAGCCGCCAAAGAAGGACAAAAAGCAAAAAAAGAAACGGAGGAATTAGCATGGCACGCTTTTTCATGGGTGGGAAGGTTTACGACACGGAGAAGGCCGAAGAGGTAGCACGCTTTCGGCGTTCCTTTCCGTCTTCGCTTATTCAAGGGATTTACTTCCGGAAGGATATGACGCTTTACAGAACGGAACGCGGGAATTGGTTTTCTGTTAGCAAAGAAGACTATGGAGAACAGGCCGGACACCTTGAAACGGAAGAGAGCGTAAAGCGGATTTTTGAGGCAACGAACAACATTGAAGCATTTGAACGGTTCTTCGGGGAGGTTGAAAAAGCATGATTGAAAATCCGCAGATCGGCGGGCAATGCTGGATTATAACGGACATTTGGGAAACGCTATGCGCCGTTCCCGTGGAGATCGTGGCCGTGGAGCCGGACGGCGGCGGGATCGTGTGCCGCTGGCATATCACGGAAGAGTATTCGGAGGATTACGACGGCTTGAAGCCGGAAGACCTCTTTTCCACGGAAGCGGCGGCGCGGGCGGCGATACGCGAAGGGCGCGGCGGCGTTGAACCGTGGGTGAAATGGAAGGGCGGTGAAGACCATGCGCGCAAATAACGCCCCTTCCCTTCCTGTTCCAACAGAGAGCGCGGAACAGCAATGCCTTTTCCGCTGGGCCGTCTTTCAAAGCGGGCGTTTTCCGGAATTGGCCTTGCTTTACCACGTGCCGAACGGCGGGAGCCGGAAGAAGGCAGAGGCCGGACGCTTCCGCGCCGAAGGGGTGAAGGCGGGCGTGCCGGATTTGTGCTTACCCGTCGCCCGCGGCGGCTTTCATGGGCTTTACATAGAACTAAAGCGGCAGAAGGGCAGTAAAACAAGCGGCGATCAAAAGCGGTGGCTGTCGGAGCTGAAAAAGCAGGGCTATTTTACGGCCTTGTGCAAGGGCTGGGAGGCCGCCGCAAAGGTTATCACGGACTATTTGAGCATGGGAGGGAAGCAGGCTTGAAAAGAAAGCGGTTTGTAAAGCTGGCTATGTCTTACGGGGTACAGCGAAATGAAGCGGAACGGTTGGCGAAGCTGGTTTGCGTCTTGGGTTCGTATGAAGCCGTTTTTGCGCATTATCGCCATTATCTGGAAGGCAAGCGCGCAATTGCGGTGTTCCAGAGAATTTATAAATCTGTCTTGCGCGCGGTTCGCCCTATGGTGAAGACCCTACAGGAATTATTTTGCGGCATAGATTGGGCGACGGCGGCAGAAGACGAAGACGGCGAAAGCGGCGGGAAGGAGTTTTGACAATGGCAAAAATATCTATGCGGGTGATCCTGAAAAGCGGCGTTGAGTTTACGACGAAGTGCGATAAATTCACGCTGACAAGAAACGGGCTGGATCAGGTGACGGGCTACAATATCAGCGGGATCACAGAAAACAAGCCCGTTTATCTGGACTTTGAACAGGTGGCGGCGATCGTCCGCGTGCTTTCGGACGAAGGCGGCGAAGAGGCCGCCGAAACGGAATAATAACGGAAATAGGGTGCAGGACATGGGAAGGAAACAAGCGGGCATAATCACGGACGAAGTGCGGGAGCTGATAAACGAAGTTGCGCGGGCAACGGCTTCTATGGCCTATATTGACGGCATGGGCGGCAACGTCAATTACTTCCGCGCAATGGAAAGTCTGCTTTTCAACTACAAGAAGTTGCAAACGCTGGTTGCCGATTATGAAGGCTATACGCGCGTGGAGCTTCAGGGGAAAAGCAAAAGCATAGGGAGCTTTTCACCTTCGAGCGGGGGCAACACACACCGGACGGAAGATGATATTTTGGAAGAGTTGGAGCGGGACAAGGTGAAGGCATACCACAGGACGCGGGCGCGGTTTGAAGAGATAGACCGCGTTATATCGCTGTTTGCAGATCGGAAGGAATTTCACGTTGTCCGGCTGTACTACTTCGGGGAGGACGCACAGGGGGAGCCGCGCCCCGCAGACGCGCCGCCGTACACGTGGGACGATATAGCGGAAGAGCTGGGGGGCATGGGCCTTGTGCGGGACGCGAAGAGCGCGCGCCGCTGGCGCAACAAGATAGTAAACGACATGGCCGTGTGTATGTTCGGCAAGCCCGCGGCGGTGGCCGCTGGCACGTTCAGGAAGGAGCGGGCAAGCGGCAGGGAGTAAAACAGGGCCGAAAAATGCCCGTTTCGCGCCCGTTTCATGCCCTTGCATTGCCCGTCTATATGTGCTATAATTATTACGCTGATTTATTGCGAATGAAACAGCACACTTCAAAAGCCTTCACGGGTTCGCCCGTGGGGGCTTTTTCTTTTGCCTGAAAGGAGGCGGCAGGCGTGAAGCCGTGGGCAGAAAGGTTCTACAATTCGGACGCATGGCGCGCGTGCCGCGAAGGGTTCTTGCAATCAAAGGGCTATCTTTGCGAACGATGTTCAACGCCCGACAATCCGATCGTGGCGAAGATCGCACACCACAAGAAATATTTAACGCGGCAGAATATCGACGATCCGCGGGTTGCGCTTTCGTGGGATAACTTGGAGGCCCTTTGTCAAGATTGCCACAACAAGGAACACCACAGAAGCGGCAGGCCGAAGCGGTACACCTTCGACGCGAACGGCAATCTTGTATATCCCCCCCATTCGCCGCAGAATTAGGGAGGGTGGAACACCGAGGGCGGGAGAATAAAAAAACTCCGCAGGCGCGCGCATAACGGGTGTACGCGGTGGGGGGTGTAGTGGAGGACGGAAGAAAGGGGGCGTTTTTTATGGCGGCAAAGAAGGACTTGACGAAGGATCAGCGGATCAAGCGGGAGATCGCGCGGCTTAAAAGGGTTTTCCGTGACTTGGACAAAAACAAGTTGCAGACCGTGGAAAGCCTGATAAAAAACGCCGCGTTCATGGCCGTTTCGCTGGAAGAGCTACAAGAAATTATCAACGCCGAAGGCTACACCGTCGAATACCAGAACGGCGAAAATCAGAAGGGGACGAAGCAGAGCGACGCAGTAAAAACCCATATTGCAATGACGAAAAATCATGCTTCGATCATAAAACAGCTAACCGATCTTGTGCCGCCTGAAAAGAAAAAGGAAAGCCGTTTGCAGGCGTTACGGGACGAATAAATGCCGTTTGCAAACTACATTTACGAATATTTTTCGGGCATTCAGACGGGAAAATATACGGTTGGCAAGTGGGTTCGGCTGATTTATGAAATTGTCATTGCAGGGCTTGAACGAGGGGAATATTTCTTCAACGCGAAGAAGGCAAACAAGGCAATTCGCTTCATAGAGAATTTTTGTCACCATTGCGAAGGCCGGGACGATCTTTTGAAGCTGGAAGTGTGGCAAAAGGCTTGTGTTTCCGTGATCTTCGGGATCGTGGACGCGGACGGCTTGCGCGTGTTCCGCGAAGTCTTCATTGTCATAGGCCGGAAGAACGGCAAGACGCTTTTTGCTTCGGCGGTGATCGCGTACATGGCCTATTTAGACGGCGAATATGGAGCGAAAATATATTGCCTTGCGCCGAAGCTGGAACAAGCAAACATTGTCTATGACAACTTCTTTCAGATGATAAAAAAGGAACCGGAGCTTTCGGAGCTATCCAAAAAGCGGCGTTCCGATATTTACATTGAAGAGGCAAACACGGTTATAAAGCCGCTGGCCTTCAACGCGAAGAAATCAGACGGCTTTAACCCGCATTTGGTTGTCAATGACGAAGTGGCAAGCTGGCGCGGCGACGGCGGGTTGAAGCAATACGAAGTTATGAAATCCGCGCTTGGCGCGCGGCGGCAACCGTTGATCCTGTCAATCAGCACGGCGGGATATGAAAACGACGGGATTTTTGATGAATTGATGAAGCGATCCACGGCCTTCTTGAAGGGCAACAGCAAGGAACGCCGCCTTTTGCCGTTCCTATACATGATCGACGATGTGGAACGCTGGAACGATATTGAAGAGCTGAAAAAGGCAAACCCGAATATGGGCGTTTCCGTGTCGGAAGACTTCTTCCGCGAGGAAATAGCGGTTGCGGAAATGTCCGCAAGCAAAAAGGCCGAATTCCTGACGAAGTATTGCAACATCAAGCAGAATTCTTCTATTGCATGGCTTGACGCGCACGTTGTAGAAGGTTCGGCGGCAGAAATCACGCTTGCAGACTTCCGGAAAACCTATGCCGTGGGTGGCATTGACCTTTCGCAAACAACGGACTTGACGGCGGCAACGGTGATCGTGGAGCGGGGCGGGAAGCTGTATGCGTTTACACAGTTCTTCATGCCCGCAAACCGCGTCGAGCGGGCAACGGCAATCGACGGCGTGCCGTATGCCCTTTTTGTGCAGAAGGGTATTATAACGCTTTCCGGCGAAAATTACGTTGACTATAAGGACGTGTATAATTGGTTCGTCATGCTGAAAGAAAAATACGAAATATACGTGCTTAAAGTGGGCTATGACCGATACAGCGCGCAATACCTTGTTGACGATATGCGCGCCTATGGCTTCCACATGGACGACGTTTTTCAAGGGGAAAATCTGGCGGGCGTGATCCGTGAATTTGAAGGGATTTTGCTTGATGGCAATTTCAAGATCGCGGATAACAGCTTGCTAAAGGCGCATTTCCTGAATGTGGCCTTAAAGCACAACATGGAAACGCGGAAGTTCCGTCCGGTTAAAATCGAACAGCGGGCGCGCATTGACGGCTTTGTGTCGGTGATCGACGCAATGACCGTCCGGCAGAAATACTATAACGAAATCGGCGTAATGCTAAAAAATGCGGGGTGATTTGTCAAATGGGAGTGTTTGAAACTATTTTCCGGAGGCCGAAAAGCGATCTTGTGCCAACAGGCTATTTCAAAATGCTGAACGGGTACACGCCCGTTTTCACAAACGCGCCGGAAAGCGTCTACGAAATGGAGATCACGCGGGCGGCTATTCATTCGTTCGCGTCCTTTTGCAGTAAATTGAAGCCGGAAATATCGGGGAGCGCGAAGAAGCACCTTGAACGCACGTTGCAGTTTAAGCCTAACCCGTTTCAGGACACAACGAAGTTTATTTACCGCGTGGCGACGATCCTTGCGGTGAACAACACCGCCTTCATTGTGCCAATAGAAGACGAATTCGGCGGCCTTGTGGGGTATTATCCCCTATTGCCGCAGAATTGCGAAGTGTTAGACGTGGGCGGCGTGCCGTACTTGCGCTATACGTTTTCAAACGGACAGCGGGCGGCGATCGAGTTTGACCGCGTGGGCGTGCTGACACAATTTCAGTATTCAGATGATTTTTTCGGCGAAACAAACGCGGCCTTGCGCCCCACAATGCAGTTGATCCACACACAAAATCAGGGGATCATAAACGGCGTGAAGAATTCGGCTTCTATTCGCTTTCTGGCGAAAATTGCGAATATGCTTGCGCCGGAAGACATAGCGAAGGAGCGCAAACGCTTCACCGAAGACAACCTTTCCGCGGACAATCAAAGCGGCATGATTATCTACGATCAGAAATTTGCAGACGTGAAACAGGTTGATAGCAAGCCCTTCACGGTGAACGCCCTTCAAATGCAACAGATCAACGAAAACGTGTTTAACTACTTCGGGACTTGTCTTGAAATCCTGCAAAACAGGTATACCGAAGACCAATGGAACGCGTACTATGAAGGCAAAATTGAGCCGTTCGCCCTGCAACTTTCCCTTGTCATGTCGAATATGACCTTTACGCCGCGGGAGATTGCCCATGGCAACGCAATCACGTTCACGGCGAACAGGCTTCAATACGCAAGCAATCAAACGAAGCTGAATATTTCCACACAGCTTTTTGACCGCGGGTTGCTGAACCGAAACGGCGTTATGGACATTTGGAACATGGCGCACGTAGAGGGCGGCGAAAAATACTATATCCGCAAAGAGTACACAGAAATTTCACAGCTTGGAAAGGAGGGAGCCACAAGTGCCGATAGTGAAGGATCGGGAATACCGACAGATGGCGTTACCGCTGGCGACGGCGGCGACGGGGACGGCGAAGAGGTTTGACACGGATTTTTACGTTGAAGGCTTTGCCACAACCTTTGACACGCCGTATTTGCTGTATGAATACGACGGGGTGCAATATTTTGAAGTGGTAGACCGGAACGCCCTTGCGGGCGCGGATTTGTCCGACGTGATTATGCAGTACGATCACGCGGGCATGGTGTACGCACGAAACAAGATGGCAAAAAGCAAGCCGCCTTCCCTGCTGGTTGAACCGCAGGAAAGCGGCCTTTTTATTGCCGCAAATTTGGGCCTTACCGAAGAGGCCCGGAAACTTTACAGCACGATCGACGCGGGGTTGATTTATAAAATGTCGTGGGCGTTCAGGGTTGCGGAAGACGCATACAACAAAGACACGCACACGCGAACAATCTTGCGGATCAAGAAGGTTTACGACGTTTCCGCGGTATCTTATCCCGCAAACGTCGATACCGATATTGCCGCGCGTTCCTACTTCGACGGAGTGATCGAAGCAGAGAGGCGGGAGGCGTTAGCGCGGCAGGCACAGCTATTGAAACTAAAAATTTTATTGGAGGTATGACAACATGAGATTGCAGGAAATCGAAGCCCGCCTTGCGGCGATCAAGAAGGAGATCGAAGAGAGGGGCGCGGAGCTGACCGCGGAGCAGTTGGCCGCGCTCACGAAGGAGGTTGACGATCTGAAAACCGAGAGGGCGGGCCTGCTGGCCGCCGCCGAACAGCGTTCTTCCCTTCTGGCTTCCATTGCGGAAGGCACAAGCGGCGGCGCGGTGGTTCGTTCCTTCCCTTCCCCCGCCGCCCCTGCTGGCGGTGAACAGCGCGGGGAAGCTGACCCGCTGGACAGTATGGAATACCGCCGCGCGTTCATGGACTACGCTTTGCGCGGCACGCCCATTCCGGCAGAGTTCCGCGCAAACGCCGTTTCTACAACCGCGGACAACGGCGCGGTAATCCCCACAACGACCTTGAACAAGATCATTGAGAAAATGGAAGCCGTGGGCATGATCCTTCCGCTGGTGACGCGCACGGCCTACAAGGGCGGCGTTTCTATCCCGACTTCCAGCGCGAAGCCTGTTGCGACGTGGGTTGCAGAGGGCGCGGGGAGCGACAAGCAGAAGAAGGCCACGGGAAGCATTACCTTTGCTTACCACAAGTTGCGGTGCGCCGTGGCCGTGTCGCTGGAAGTGGACGTTATGGCCTTGTCCGCGTTTGAAGCGACGCTTACCAATAACGTTGTGGAGGCTATGACGAAGGCCACGGAACAGGCCATTGTTTCCGGCGATGGGAGCGGGAAGCCGAAGGGCATTCTTTCCGAAACCGCCCCCGAAGGGCAGGCGTTGACTTCCAGCGCGCCCGCGTATGCTGACCTTGTGGCCGCCGAAGGCGCGTTGCCGCAGGCATACGAAAACGGCGCGGTGTGGTGCATGAGCAAAAAAACCTTCATGCAGTACGCGGGCATGGTGGACGAAGTGGGACAGCCGATCGGCAAGACCAATTACGGGATTGCGGGCAGGCCAGAAAGAATGCTGTTGGGCCGCCCCGTGGTATGTTGCGATTATGTGCCGTCCTTCACTTCCGGCATGGCCGCGGCAACCGTCTTCGCCTTCCTCTTCAACTTCAAGGACTACGTGCTGAACACCAACTACACTATGACCGTGAAGAAGTATGAGGACAACGAAACCGACGATCAGGTAACAAAGGCGATTATGCTTGTTGACGGAAAGGTTGTTGACAAGAATTCCCTTGTTACCATTGCGTCCGGCGCGGCTTCCGGCACCTAACGCGGAAGGGGTGAACGGGAAATGCTGGACAAGGTGAAGGCCGCCTTGCGTGTGAAAACAACCGCCTTCGACGAAGAAGTGCAAGGGCTGATTGATGCTTGCAAGGCTGATTTGCGCCTTGTTGGTGTGAACGTTCCGGAGGAACAGCCGCCCGCCGAAGGTGAACCGCCTTCGGCGGGTGATCCTCTTATCGCGCGGGCGATTATCCTATACGCAAAGGCAAACTTCGGGTATAGCGACGATAGCGAGAAATACCGCGCCGCCTATGATTACTTGAAGTGTTCTTTGAGTTTGGCAGGGGGTTATCATGCGGTGGATTGATGAAATTACCTTGATCAACTTGGAAGCCCCCGAAGAGCGGGTGAACGCAAACGGCTTCCCGAATGAGCCGAAGGAAACGCGCACGGTGCTTTTTGGCAACAAGAAATCCGTGGGCTATTCGGAGTTCTACAAAGCCGCGGTTGCGGGTTACGCCGCGGAATTGAAGGTTGACGTATACACGGAAGAGTACGGCGGGCAAAAGCTGGCCGAAGTGGACGGCGTGCGATACCGGATATTGCGGACATACCGCGATCCGAAGAATACGGACATAACGGAATTGACGCTTTCCGATCTTCCGGAAGTGCAGGAAGACGAAGAGCCGGATAGCGGCGAACAGGAAGGAGGCGGGGACGGTGGCGCGGTTTGAAGTTAGCGGCATTGAGGCGGCAGAAGCCGCGCTTATGCGGCAGAGTGAACGGGCGGCAAGAGCTGTTCCGAAAATGCTGAAAGCTGGCGCGGCGGTGCTGGTGAGGGTACAGCAAGAGGAAATCCGCAGCACTTTCCGGGGCGAAAGGGCAACGGGTGATCTTGCAAATTCCATTAAACAAACAAGGATAAGGCAGAAGGACAGTGCGCAATGCGTGGAGGTATATCCACACGGGACAAACCGCCGCGGGGAGCGTAACGCCACGGTGGGATTTGTCCACCAATACGGGCGATCCAATATGCCCGCGCGCCCGTGGTTTACCCGTTCTAATCAAAAGGCAACGCCGGAAGTTCGAGACGCAATGCGGAAAGCGTGGGAGGAGGAGCAAGGATGATTGACACCGTGGACGCGCTGGTAAAATCCACGCTTGCCGCCCTTTGCCCGAATGTGGCGCGCCTGCTTTACCGCGGGAAGGCTGGCACATTCTTCACGTATCAGCTTGTTTCTTCGGAAGATAGGGACGCGGCAGAAGACGAAATGCAGGGGACGGAATACACATACCGCGTTGACCTTTATTCAAAGCGGGATTATATAGCCTTGTTGCGCCGGACGAAGCGGGCGTTGAAGGCCGCGGGCTTCTATGGGATCGTGATTGATCCGGAAGCCTACGAAACGGACACGGGCTTTTATCACGTCCCCATTGAATGCAGATACTACGAAAAAACGGAGGTATAAAAACTATGGCAACTATTGGTTTGCGTGATCTTTACCGTGCGCCGATCACGGTTGACGAAAGCGGCAAGGAAACATACGGAACGCCCGTGCGCATGGCGAAGGCCATTAGCGCGGAAATGTCCGTAGAGGTAGCCGAAGCGATCCTTTACGCCGACGATGGCGCGGACGAAGTGGTAAAGGAATTTGTTTCCGGCGAATTGACGTTGAACGTAAACGACCTTATGCCCGCTGACCTTGCGGCCATTTTGGGCCAGACGCAGGACGAAGACGGCGTCGTATACGCGGGCGAAGAGGACGAACCGCCCTATATGGCGATCGGCTTCCGGGCAAAGAAGGCCAATGGAATGTATAAATACATTTGGCTTTACAAGGTGAAATTCGCTATTCCTTCTGAAAGCTATAACACGAAGGGCGACAGTATAGAATTCACCACACCGGAGATCACGGGGCAGTTTATCAAACGGCCTGATGGCAAGTGGAAGGCCGAACACGTGGCCGTTCCTACGGAGCAGGCGGCGGCAAGCTGGTTCAGCGCAGTTCGGGAGCCGAAAGAAGAAACGGCGTAAAAAAATTGAAAAGGAGGTACGGGGAAGCCCCTTCGCGGGGGCTTCCCTTATTTTATTATGAGCGCAATTAAAGACGGGCGTTTGCCCATTGAGCTGAACGGCAAGGAATTCCACTTGCTGTTTTCCCTGAATGTCCTTGACGAAATGCAAGACCGCTTCGGCGGCTTTGACACGCTGGCCGAAGTGCTTTCCGGAAAGGAAAGCATTAAAAATCTTCGGTGGCTTCTTACCCTGCTTCTGAATGAGGGTGCGGGGGACGATGAAGAGCCGTTGACCGAAAAACAGGTAGGCCACATGATCCACACGGGCAACTTCGACGAAGTGCGCACGGCGATTTTCCGCGCCTTCGCTATGGGCAACAGCGGCACGGCAGAGCCGCCCGCCGTGGAAGACGAAGAAGACGAAGACGGCGAAGAGGAAAAAAACGCGGCGGCGGGCAAGGCTTAATTGACCTTGCCCGCCTGCTTTATATCGGGGTTACGCTTCTACGCTGGCCGGAAGCCGACGTTTGGAAAATGACACCGTATAAAATCCTGACGCTGTTTCGCATTCACAAGGAGTTCAATCCGGATCGCTTCAAGCCGGAAAAAAAGGAAGCGGACATTGACGACGTGTTAGGGGGGTTATAAATGGCTGGAAAAGAAGAGCAGATTAAAACAGAAATTGCCGTAGAGGGAGAAAAGCAGTATAAGGCGGCTTGTAAAGAAATCGATGCTTCTTTGAAGGCCATTGCGTCCGAAATGAAGGTTGTTTCCGCAACCTTCGAGGGCAACGCCGACAGCATAGAGGCAATGACCGCAAAACAGGACGTTTTGAACAGAAGGCTTGAAGAGCAAAAAAAGAGGGTTGCAGAGGCCGAAGCGCAACTTGAAAAATACCGTGCGGCAAATATGGGGAATTCTGACGCGGCAAAAAAACTTGAAACTTCCCTTAATTATGCGCAAGCCGCAATGATAAAGACGCAAAACGAGATCGCAAAGCTGGCCGACGCAACAGAAAAGAGCAAAAGCGCGTCCGAGCAATACCAGATTGCCGCAAAAGAGATTGACGGCACTTTAGGGGATTTGGCCGCCGAGCTAAAAATGGTAACGGCGCAATACGCCAACAGCGAAAACAAAATTGAAGGGATCACCGCAAAACAGGAGGTTTTGAACAAAGCTCTTGTAGAGCAAAAGAAGAAGGTTGAACAGGCAGAAGCCGCCTATAAAACAGCGGTTCAACAGCAAGGGGCAATGTCCGAAGAGGCGCAGACGCTTCAAAGGGCTTTAACCGAAGCCCGCACGGGTATGTATGAAACCGAAAATCAGCTTGACGCGCTGAACCGGGAGCTTGAAGAAGGCACAAAGAACAGCGCGGATTTTAGCGGTGCTTTTTCCGCTATGGGAGCAGGGCTAAAAGTAATCGGCGTAAGCATTGCCGCAATCGGAACGGCGATCGTTGCGGGGATCGGATATGCAACGGGCTTCGCTGATGAAGTCAAAAGCGCAATGAACGATTTTGAAGCGGCGACGGGCATTGCGGAAGCGGCGGCAAAGGGTTTTGACGAAGCCATGTTGAACATCTACAACAACAACTTCGGGGAAAACATGGAGGACATAGCCGCCGCAATGTCCACGGTGGCGCAGACCGCAAAAGACCTTGATCCGGCGAACATTGAAGCAATGACGCAAAACGCCCTTATGTTGCGTGATACCTTCGGATATGACATACAGGAGCAAATGCGCGCCGTCAATATGCTTATGGATCAGTTCGGAATGTCCGGCGAAGACGCGTTTAACCTGATTGCGCAGGGCGCGCAAAACGGCCTTGATAAAAACGGGGACTTGCTGGACAGTATCAACGAATATTCCGTGCATTTCAAAACGCTTGGACTTGACGCGGAAGATATGTTTAACAGCTTCGCAAACGGCGCAAGTGCTGGCACGTTTTCCGTTGACAAGCTGGGCGACGCTGTAAAGGAATTCGGGATCAGGGTGAAAGACGGTTCGGACGGCACAATGCAGGCGTTCGCGGATATTGGGGTAAATGCAGAAGAAACCGCGGCGGCTTTTGCCGCTGGCGGGGATCAGGCGGCGAAAGCGTTTGAAGACGTGACAGCCGCCCTTTTTGCTATGGACGATCCTTTAGCACAGAACACGGCGGGCGTTGCCTTGTTCGGGACAATGTGGGAAGATTTAGGCGTTGAGGGCATGAAGGCTTTAACAAACCTGAACGGCGAAATTAGCACCACAACAGACGCGCTTTCCGCGATAAATGCGGTAAAGTATGATGATTTTGGATCGGCAATGTCCGGTTTGGGGCGCGTCCTGAAAACAAATTTTGTCCTTCCCATAGGGCAAGAGGCGTTACCCGCCCTTTCGGATTTTGTCAATGAGCTTTCGGCGGGTGCGGCTTCCGCAAACGGCGATATTTCTAAAATGGCTGACACATTCGGGACAGCCCTTGCCGGATTGGTGGAAGACTTTTCGACGATCCTTCCACAGATTACAGAGTTTGCAACCGAAATTGTGTTAGGGCTGGTTGACGGGCTTGTAACAAGCCTTCCGACAATCAGCACAGCGGCGGTAGAAATGATAAACGCGATTGTGCAAGGGCTGATTGGGGCCTTGCCCGCGATTGCAGAAGCCGCAACGCAAATTATCCTTTCTTTGATCGACGGGCTTATAAGCGTTCTTCCCCTTCTTCTGGAAGGGGCGGTTCAGATTGTTCTTGCGCTGGCAAACGGGATCGGGGAAGCGTTGCCGCAGTTGTTACCGAAGATCGTTGAAGTCGTGGTTGCAATGGTGCAAACGCTGGTTGAAAATATCCCTATGTTGATCGACGCGGCATTACAGCTTATAACAGGGCTTGCGCAAGGGATTATAAACGCGGTTCCCGTTTTGGTGGCCGCGCTTCCTTCCCTGATAACGGCGTTGATTGACGGGCTTCTTTCGGCAATCCCGCAGATCATTCAAGCGGGTATTTCCCTTTTCACTTCTCTTGTACAAGCCTTGCCGCAGATTATTGAAACAATCGTTGCGGCGATCCCGCAGATTATAGAGGGGCTTATAACTGCCTTAACTGGCAGTATACCGCAGATTATTCAAGCAGGCATTGAATTATTTGTGTCGCTGATTCAGGCATTGCCGGAAATCATTGCAACGATTGTCGGGGCAATCCCGCAGATTTTGGCCGGACTGCTGACCGCCTTAACAAACAGTATACCGCAGATCATTCAAGCGGGCATTGAATTGTTTGTGTCGCTGATTCAGGCATTGCCGGAAATCATTACAACCGTTGTTACCGCAATACCGCAAATTGTTTCTTCGCTGGTGACAGCCCTAACAAACAGCATACCGCAGATTATTCAAGCGGGCATTGAATTGTTTGTGTCGCTGATTCAGGCGTTGCCCGAAATTATTACAACCGTTGTCGCGGCTATACCGCAAATAATCACTTCGCTTGTAACGGCTTTGGTTGGAAGTATACCGCAGATCGTACAAGCGGGCGTGCAACTGTTCGTTTCGCTGATAAAAAATCTTCCGACAATCATTGTTGAAATCGTGAAGGCCGTGCCGCAGATTGTAACGGGCATTGTGCAGGCATTTTCTAACCTACGCGGGGAGCTTATCAACGCGGGCGGCAATCTGCTTCGCGGGTTGTGGGAAGGTATCAGCGGCGCGGCGGGCTGGTTGTGGCAACAGGTGTCCGGGTGGGCTTCTAACCTTGTGTCGAATATCAAGGGCTTTTTTGGTATTCACTCCCCTTCCACAGTATTTGCGGAAATCGGTTCGTATATGGGCGAAGGCGTAGGCGTGGGCTTTGGTGACAGCATGGACGGCGTTTCTTCTGAAATGACCGCCGCAATGGGCGGCGCGGGAGAAATGACCGCCGCCGAAGCGGTGCGTTCGGTGAACGACGGCATTATATCCAACGTGGCCGCGCTGGACGGCGCGGTAACGGCCATTGTGCAACAGGTAGTTACCGGAATGACGGCGCAGGCCGGACAATTTACGCAAATAGGCGTAGACATGGCCGCCCGCATTTCCGAAGGCATTATAACCGGGCTTGCCAGTATCACGGGGAAAATGCCGCAAGTGGTTCAATCTGTTATTGCCGCCTTCACCGCACAGCATGGCAGACTGACAACGGAAGGCGTGGAAATGGACAGGGCCATAGCTTTAGGCATGGTGCAAGGTATACCGCAGATCACAGGCAAGGCCGCGCAGATCGTTCAATCCGTTATTACCGCCTTCACCGCACAGCATGGCAAACTGACAACCGAGGGCGTGAACATGGACAAGGCCATAGCGTCCGGCATGGTGCAGGGCATTCCGCAGATCACGGGCAAGGCCACGCAGATCATTCAATCTATCATTACCGCCTTCACCGCACAACATAGCAAGCTGACAACCGAAGGCGTGAACATGGACAAGGCCATAGCGTCCGGCATGGTGCAGGGTATACCGGAAATCACGGGCAAAATGTCGCAGATCGTTCAATCCATTGTCACAACCTTAAACGGCTTCACGTCGCAGTTTACGGCGGCGGGGGAAAACATGGTGCGCGGTATTTGGCAGGGCTTTCAAAATATGTCCGGCTGGTTGGAAAGCAACGTGCGTTCTATGATGAGGCGCATTGTCGCCGCCGTGGAAGCGGAAATGCAGATCAATTCCCCGTCAAAGGTATTTGCGGGGATCGGCGCATACATGGCCGAAGGTTTAGGGCAGGGCTTCGCCCGTGAAATGCGGGACGTGGAAAAGACGATCCGCACGGCCATGGCTTCCAGCGTGCCGGAAGTGAAACGGCCTTCCGGCAGAGTGAACCGCAACGAGCGGGGCGGCGGCGTTCAGGTGGTGCAAAACATCTATGCCAATGAAACAAGCTATGCACAGCAACAGCGGGAGGCCGCAAAGCAATTCCGCATGATCGCGCGGGAGGTAATGGCGTAATGGCAAGGAAGATCGAAATACTGACGTATACGAATGAGCGTGGGGAAAGTGTGGCCTTTTCCCACGCTTCCGTTTACCACACGAACAGCGTTAGCGGCCTTTCTGACGTTCGCAACGCAATTTACAGCATAAACAGCATGGGGCAGGACGGCGACACCTATTTAGGAAACCGCATAGAAAGCCGCGAAATTGAGATTGTGGGCAGTATCAGGGAGCGGAACAAGGATCAAATGCGGGAATACCGCCGCAGGCTGAACCGCGTTCTAAACCCGCAGTACGCCGCCACGCTGACATATCAGTACGGCGATTTTGTGCGGGTGATTGATTGCAAGGTTGACAACGCGCCCGTGTTCACGCGCAAGGCCATTTTTCAGGACTTCACAATACAGCTTCTTTGCCTTAATCCGTTTTGGAGGAAGGAGAGCAAGACGCGGGACGATATAGCAACGTGGATCGGCGGGCTGGAATTCACCGTTGAGATCGTGCCGGGGTGGGAAATTGGGTATAGGCAACCTTCCTTGATCGTGAACGTGTATAACGACGGGGACGTGCAGGCCGGAATACGCGTGGAGTTCCGCGCCCTGGGCATGGTGACAAACCCCGCCCTTTTGAACGTGGACACGCAAGAATTCATCAAGCTAAATTACACGATGGAAGCAGGCGACACGCTGACCGTTTCCACGGGCTACGGGGAAAAAGAAGTAACCTTGAAGCACGGCGGCATTGTAACGGACGCGTTCCGCTATCTGGACGTGGACAGCTCCTATTTACAACTTTCCGTTGGTGACAACCTTTTCAGATATTCCGCGGAAGGAAACCTTGAAAATCTGGAAGTGTCCATATACCACGATGATCTATATTTGGGGGTGTGAGGCGTGGAGCTTTACATATATGACCGAAACATGATCCTTCAAGGGGTGATTGACGAAATTTCTTCCCTTATCTGGACGCGGCGGTATTGGGCGGCAGGGGAATTCAAGTTGCTTGTGCCGTTCACAGATCGGCACGTTGCCCTTCTGGTAAAAAACCGCCTGATTATGAAGCGCGGGGACACGGAGGCCGCAGAAATACGCTATGTGAACATAAGCAAGAATTCGCAGGGCCTTGAAGAAATCGAAGTGCAGGGCAAATTTATCACGCAATGGATCGGGAAGCGCATTGTGCGCGATCAGATAACGGCAACGAGCGGGACGCAGGATATTCTATACCGGATCGTCCGGGAAAATATCATTTCCCCACGGGTTGCCGCCCGCCGCATTCCGAATATTCTTCTTGACCCGCTGGACGTGGACACCGGAAGCGGCAGGATCAACTACACGTCCGAAGCCTTTATAAACGCGCTTTTGGCCGTGGAAACGGCGGCGAAGGCGGCAAAGCTGGGCTTCCGTTCCCGTTCCGATGTGCGCACGGGAAAGCACTATTTCAGCGTATACGCTGGCCGCAACCTGACCGCAGATCAGACGGAAAACCCGCCTTGTATCTTTTCGCAGGAATTCGACAACATCACAGAGCAGGAATACACAAACAGCGTTGAAAACCTGAAAACAACCGCATACGTGGGCGGCGAAGAGGTAGAACCGCGGGTTGTGGCCGAAGTGGGCGGCGGCGCGTCCGGCCTTGACCGTGAAGAAATCTTTGTGAATGCAACGGATATTACGAAGGTTTACACGGACAGCGCGCAAACAGAGATCACGCGCACGGACGCGGAATATTTGGCGTGCCTCTTGGAGCGGGGCGCGTCGGAGCTGGAACAATACGCCGAAACATTGAGCTTTTCCAGCAAGATCAACACGCACGCAAACCTGAAATACCGCGAAGATTACGATTTAGGCGACAGGGTGACGTGCGTTAATAAACGCTGGGGTATCAAGATCAACGTGCGTATTACCGAAGTGTCCGAAACTTACCAACAGAACATTGAAGAAATCGACATTACTTTTGGTGAGAGCTTGCCCGCCCTGCTTACACAGATACGGCAAATTGCAAAGTAAAGGGGTGAAAACATGGAAAAATCAAGTTTTTTCAATTCCGTTTCCCATGATCGCGTATACCGCGCGGAGGAATGGGCCGAATACTTCGCTTCATTCATCGGCAACGGCGTGTTCCCCGTTCCGTCCAACAATCTTCAAGTGGTGGCGGGTTCGGGAATGGTTGTGACCGTGAAGGCGGGCAAGGCGTGGATCAACGGCTATTTCTATCACAATACGGGCGATCTTTCCCTTACGCTTCCGGTTGCGGACGGCGTGTTGAACCGGATTGACCGAATTGTTGTGCGCTGGGACTTGACGGAACGGTTAATTTCCGTTGTGGTGAAGTCTTCCGTGCCGTCCGCGTCGCCCACGCCGCCCGCATTGCAGAGGGACGCGGACGCATACGAATTGTGCCTTGCGGACATTACCACGGGCGCGGGCGTTACGGCCATATCGCAGGCCGTCATAACGGATCGCCGCCTTGATCCTTCCCTTTGCGGCGTGGTGGCGGGCGTGGTGGATCAGATAGACACCGCCGCGTTTAATGCACAGCTTGAAGCGTGGTTTTCAGACTACAAGGGGCAGAGCCTTCAAGAGTTCAACGATCTTGTGTCCTATATGGAAAGTTTGGAGCTTTTGGGGGATCAGCAGTACAACGCCCTGCAAGCCTACATGAACGCGTTTAAGCTGGAAGCGGAAAACGACTTCAACGCATGGTTTGCTTCGGTGAAGAACGTGCTTGACGAAGACACCGCAGGCCATTTGGTGAACATGATACAGAGCAACACCGCGCGCATTGAGTTGATCGAAGCCGTGCTTTTCAATGACATAACGGCAAACCCGTTCTTGATCCTCTTTGACGATCTGGACGGCGTGGTATCAACGGGCGTATGGAACGCGGCGTTGCGCCGGATCGAATGTTGACGCGGTGCGCTTGCACGGGCGCGGAATTATCGTGCATAATCGGCAACATCTTCACAGAGCTTCGCCCGCCGTGCGAAATGTGCGGCGGTTCGGCGGCGGTGGTGCTTTGCGGCGTTACGCCGTCCGGCAACGCGGCCACGCTGACAATCACGGCGGCGGGCTTCGATTTTGAGGGGTGCGCCGAAGATACCGCGATTTTGGAGCGGATCAGGAAAGGACGGTGCTTGAATGCAGGGACAGGAGCGGGAACGCAAAGAGCCTTCCGAATTCAACGTGATTGTGAAGGCGAAAGACCTTGTAAAGCATACCTTCACGATCACCAACAGCACGGAGCGTTACCCGAAGAAATACCGCTTTACGCTGGTGAACCGCATTCAGGATAAAGCGGTTGACATTTACGAAATGACGCTTGAAGCGAACGAATTAGATTTGCGGCAAGCGGACGAATTCAGACAACGGCAGAGGCTTCAAGCGCGGGCAATGACCTATTGCAAGGAGCTTCTATTTTTTATTGAGCTTTCGCAGGAAATGGGCTTTATATCAATGAAAAGTTGCAACTTCTGGTCGAAGCTGGTTCTTGATGTAAAGTACATGGTGGCCGCGTGGAAGAAGCGGGACAAAACGAGAGCTTAGAAAACCGTTCGGGGAACACTTTGTAGGTTCTTCTTTTCCTTTTGCACGCCCCGCCGCCGAATTCCGGCAATTCGTACAACGTGCGCAATGTCAATTCTTCGGGCGCGCTGAACAACAACAACGCGTACAACGGCAACAGGGGCGTGCGCCCGCTTCGGTGGATCATTCGACAGAGTAGGCCGCAGGCCGAAAACACAATACCACCATCAAAGGAAAGTGTTTCCCTTCCCTGCTATCCACAGCAGGGATAAATACAAGATTGCCGATACCGGAGCATAGCCGCAAGGCTTGGCCGAGGTTATACACGGCAAGGAGCTTTTTATAAATGACGGACTTTGAAAAAGTATGGAATTTTGAAAATCTATACCGCGCATACCGGAAGGCACGGCGCGGCAAACGCTGGAAGGGAGCGGCGGCGAAGTTTGAAGTAAACTTGCTGGAAGCCTTGCACCTTTTAAGCGCGCAGTTACGGGCGAAAACTTACCGCCTTTCCCCATACAACACGTTCAAGGTGTACGAGCCGAAAGAACGCATTGTAATGTCGAACAGCTACAAAGACAAGGTTGTGCAACACGCCCTATGCGACAACGTGTTAGGGCCGCGGGTTTTGCCGTCCTTCATCAAGGATAATTACGCGTCGCAGGAAGGCAAAGGAACACACTTCGGGCTTGAACGTCTGGAAGAGTTCATGCGGCGGTTTTACCGGAAGAAGGGCGTTGACGGCTGGGTGCTGAAAGGCGACATTCGCAAATACTTCTATTCGATCCGGCACGACGTTTTGAAGGAGCTTGTGCGGAAGTATGTTGACGATCCCGAATGCTTGTGGTTGCTGGACATGATTATAGACAGCACGGAAGGCAACGTAGGAATTCCGATCGGCAATCAATCTTCACAGCTTTTCGCCCTGCTTTATCTTTCGCCGCTGGATCACTTCATCAAGGAAAAATTGGGAGTGAAATTCTATGGCCGCTATATGGACGATTTTTATTTGATCCATGAAGACAAGGAATATTTGCGCTATTGCTGGAAGGAGATTGAAAGACGTGTAAACGAAATAGGGCTTTCGCTGAATGAGAAAACGGCCATATACCCGTTGAAAAACGGGATTGATTTTTTAGGCTTCCATACATATTTGACGGAAACGGGCGCGGTGATCCGCAAGGTGCGCCGGAAGTCAAAGAGCAACGCCCGCCGCAAGGTGAAGAAATTGTGCGGGCTGATGGAGGCCGGAAAGATCGAGCCGGACACCGTGAAGCAATCATACCAGAGTTGGCGCGGCCACGCGGCGAAAGGGAATTGCTATCACTTGATCCGCAAAATGGATCAGCATTTCAACAAATACTTCAACAAGGCCGCCGCCGCGCTGAAAGAGCGTGACGGCGGTTCAATTTCAGAAAAGGGGGAATGAAGGAATGTCAAAGGCTTTAAGTTCGCTTGCCGTGGGCGCAACGATCGAAGTTCCTGTAAAGGCGGCGTTTCAATCGCTGTTAGGGGCAACGGTTGTTTTTAAGGTAGCAGACAAAAATCATTCAGGCTATCCGGCGAATTCGGTAACGCTGATAACTGACAAAATCCCGATCTTGCTTGCGTTTGACGCAATGGAAGCGGCCAACAGCGACGGCAACCGCAGAAGCTACGGCAACAACCGTTATTTGTACGCAAACCTCATTCAATGGCTGAACAGCACAGCGGCGGCGGGCAAGTGGTACAGCGCAAAGCACAGCGCAGACGCGCCGCCCACGGCGGCTAACGTTTGGAGCAATCACAATCCGTATTCCGACAAGGCGGGCTTCCTTGCAATGCTTGATGATCGCTTTGTTGCCGCCCTGCTGGAAACAACGGTAACGGTGGCAAAAAACACCGTTACAGACGGCGGGAGCTACGAAACCGTAAAGGCGAAAATGCACCTTCCGTCAACTACGGAAGTAGGGCTTGCAAACGAAAACAACATTGCCGAAGGCGTGAAGCTGGCCTTGTTTTCCGACAACACAAGCCGCCTTGCATACCCGACAGCGGAATGCGTGAAAAACAGCACGTACACAAACAGCAGTTTGAATGCTACGGCGGCGTGGTATTACTGGCTTCGCACGCCGTATTCCGGCACTTCGTGCAACGTGCGCAATGTCAATTCTTCGGGCGCGCTGAACAGCAGCAACGCGTGCAACGGCTACAGGGGCGTGCGCCCGCTTTGTAATCTTAATTCTTCAATCTTGGTATCTGACAGCACCAACGCAAAGGGGAATTATGAATTTCAATGGAACGCCGCGCCGTCTACGCCGTCCGGCGTTTCCGTTCCGGCGAATTGTTACAGCGGGCAGAAGATCGCGGTATCGTGGGGAGCTTCCACCGATCCGGAGGGCGACGCGATCACCTATATTTTGGAGCGCGCCACAAACAACGGAAGTTATACACAGGTGGCGGCGACAGCCGCCCGCACATTTGAAGAAAATGTGTCTACAAGCTGGAACACGGTAAAATACCGCGTGAAGGCGCGGGACAGCGTGGGCAATGAAAGCGCATATATCACTTCCAGCCCGTCCGCGGTGATCCACAATCAGCCGCCCACAATTTCCGGGCAGAACGCCGATCTTGGGACGAAGCGGGAGGGCTTTTCCTACGCTTACACCGTGGACGATCCGGACGGCGACATAGTGACCGTTGTTGAAAAGGTGGACGGAAAGACCTTGAAGACGCACACGCCCACGCTTGGAAAGTCTGTAAACCTGACGTTGGCCGGGAATGATTTTACGTCGCTGACGAATGCGGCGCACACAATCACGATCACGGCCACAGACAGCGCAGGCAATTCGGCGGTGCGCACGCTGACCTTCACAAAGGCGATCAACGGCTTTGTGATCTATCTTTCCGTGCCGCTGGAAGCAACGCAACAGCCGAAGCGGGCGAACGTGGTTGTTACGCGGAATATTCCCGCGGGCGGCACGTTCAAGGTGGAAGTGACAAACAATCCCTTTGATCCTTCCCCCGCGTGGGAGGATTGCACGAACGCGGTTTTGCAGGGCGTGGCGCACGTCTTCGAGAACACGGAAAACGCGGCGGTGCAGTACGGCCTAAACGTCCGCGTGACCGTGGGCCGCGGCGAAGCCCTTTCCGAATGCTGGGTATCTTCGATTGGGGGTAATTTTGAATGAGCGTGACACATAGGCCGGACAAGCCGGACAACACGGAAGAGTTGAAGAAGGAGCTTCGGGAAGTGAAGGCGGCGGGCGACAGCACCGCCGCCTTGCTTTCCCTTTCCTTCAAGGCGCAGATTGTTCAAGACCGCGCCGCAGGCACGGGGGCCATTTCTGACGAAATGATCCTTGCTTCGGCGGCGGTGGTAGATTATCCGGAATTCATAGATAATCACGCCTATAACACCGTGGGCGAGATTATAAAGGCGGGCGGCCTGTTGTTTGAGATCGTCGCCCCGCACACGTCCAATGCCGCCGCCTTCCCCGTGGCAACTACCTTCGCGTATTACCGCCTTGTGGAGCTGGCGCACACAGGCGCGGCAGATGATCCGATCCCATATCCGGAAACCGCGGGCGTGCTGGTAGCCGTGAAGAGCGGCCTATATTACAGCTATAAAGGCGCAGTTTACAAGGCGGCGGGAGATATGCCGAATTGCGTATACCCGCCTGACACGCCGGGTATGTGGCAATGGGAGCGAGTGGAAAGGGGGTGAAATCGTGGAACAGCTTTTAACGGTGCTTTCGGTGGTTAGTACGGTTTGCGCAATCGTCTTCGGCTATGCCGCCTTCGCCCGCAACAGGAAGAGCGACACAGAGAGCGAAGCAAAGAGCGACGCGACGGTATTAACCGAAATCGGCTATATCAAAGGCGGCATTGATGATATTAAGGCCGAACAGCGGGAACAGCGAAAGACCAACACGGAGTTTATGGAACGGCTGGTTGCCGTGGAAGCGTCCGCGAAGCAGGCGCACAAGCGGCTTGACACACTGGAAAATCACGTAAACGGAGGATAAAGCAAAATGAGCAACAGCAATTTGATTTGTTATACCAAAATTTCACCGAACAAGACAAGCCCGCGCAATCACAAGATCGACACCATTTCTATTCATTGCATGGCGGGCGATCTTTCCGTTGAAACGTGCGGGAACGTCTTTGCGCCGTCTTCCCGGCAGGCTTCCAGCAACTACGGGATCGGGAGCGACGGGCGCATAGCAATGTATGTTGAGGAAAAGGATCGTTCGTGGTGTACGTCTTCCGCGTCCAATGACAACCGCGCCGTTACGATCGAGGTTGCAAACGACGGCGGCGCGGAAACAGGGTGGCACGTGTCCGACAAGGCATATAAAGCCCTGCTTGACCTTGTGACGGATATTTGCCGCCGCAACGGGATCAAGCGGCTTCTTTGGAAGGGCGACAAGGCGTTGATCGGACAGGTGGACAAGCAGAACATGACCGTTCACCGCTGGTTTGCGGCGAAGGCGTGTCCTGGCGATTATCTGTATAACCTTCACGGGCAGATCGCCGCAGAGGTAAACAAGCGGTTAGGCGTGCCGGAGGAAACGCCCGCCCCCGCGCCGGAGCCGAAGACGCTTTACCGCGTCCAGATCGGCGCGTACAGCGTCAAGGCCAACGCCGAAGCCTGCTTGCAGAAGGCAAAGGCCGCGGGCTTCGCGGACGCGTTTATAGTGGAGGAAAGCAAGGGGCAGGCCGCCGCGCCCGCCCCCGCCCCGCAGATTACCGCGGGAAGCACCGTGCGCGTGAAGGAGGGCGCGAAGACCTACACGGGCGGCGGGCTTGCCTCTTTCGTCTATGGCCGCGATCATACCGTGAAAGAAATTTCCGGCGATCGGGCCGTTATCACCTTCGGCGGCGTAGTGGTGGCCGCCGTCAAGCTGGCCGATCTTACGCTTGTATGAGCGTATGCGGATAAATAAAAGAAAGTGAGGAAACGAAAACATGAACAACGCAATTATTCTTCTGGTGGTGCTGGCCGCGGTGCTGGCGGTATTCGGCGGGCTGGCCGTGGTGATCCCGCGGTTGGTTCAGAAGGGGATCAACCTTTCCGGCGTGCTGGCAGGCACGGGGACGGTGATTGACACCGCGGATTGTGTGGTTGACACCTTAAAGACCTTCCTTCCCGGCAATGAGGCAATCGCTTTTATTGACCGCGTGATCGGGTGGGCGCAGAAGGCGGCAGAGGCCGCGGAACAGCTTTATAAAACAAGCAAGATCGAAGAGGCACAGCGGAAGGACGAAGCAACGCGGCTTGTGTATGAGTTTATCGCCGCGGCGGGGGTGGAGCTTGACGGCGACATGAAGAAAATTGTTGATGGCGCGATTGAAGCCGCCGTTTTCGCCCTTCCGAAGACGCACACGGAACAGCGTACATAAAGCCCGCGCCCCCGCTGGCCGTTCGCTTCGGCGGCGGGGGCCTATTCTTTAAGGGAGGTTGCACACAATGAGCGAAAAGCAGACCACAGCGAAGAAGAAGCCGGGACGGAAGCCGAAGGCAGACAAAACCGCCGCGCCCGTCGAGCGGGACAAGGTAGAAGAGCGGCAGGCCGCCGCCACGCCCGCCGCGGGCGCGGAAACAGGAAACGCCCACGTCCCCGAAACGGGCAACGCTTCGGAGCCTTCCCCGTCCGCAGGCGGCGGCAGTAACGAAACCGCCGAAGCCGATAACAGAAACGGCGGGGCCGTGGGCGAAAGCGGCGCGCCGGATAACGGATCGGGCGGAAGCGGCGAAAATACGGAACAAGCCGCCCATGCGCCGGATCAGAACGGCGATATTCCGGAACAGAGCGAAGAGGGAGCGGCGCAGGCCGCCCCCAAAGCTGGCGGCGGTGGAGCCGCGGAAGAGGAAAAAGCCCCCGCCGCGGAAGGCTGGGCGGTTGCCCGCGTCCTGAAAATTACAAAACCGCTTATGAAGGGCGAAGACGTGAAGGCCCTGCAAGCCGCCTTGATCGCCCGCGGGTATCATTGCGGCGCGTCCGGCGCAAGTGGTGTGTATGAGCGCAACACGGCCTATGCCGTGCGGTGCTTTCAGGCCGCAAACCGTCTTATTGTGGACGGCAGGGCCGGACGCTTCACCGTGGCCGCGTTGGGCGGCACATGGAACGGGTAACACCCGCCCCATTTACTGAACGCATAGAGAAGCCCCCGTGCTGGCCGTTATCGGCTGGCACGGGGGCTTTTTTCGTTTGTGTGCGGGGTTATCCTTCTGTTGGGAAAAGTGCTACATAAACAGTGTACTTGTCTTTTTCGCTATCGTAGTCAATGCGATCAATGAAGGCTTTTGCGCCTGCTTCAAGCAGTGCTTCGGCTGATTTTGGGAAATAGCCTATATCCCCGCCGATAGTGGCTAAATACTTGCCCTTCGTGTAATCGAATTCATATTCTACGCCGTCGCCCTTTTCGTATATTGATAGGCTGGATAACATATCGTCGCTAACGCGCCCGGAAAGTCGGAAGACCTTTGCTTTTTTGTTGTCCTGCAAAAGTGTTTTACCTTCCGTCGCGGGCTTTTTTGTTTTCACATAAAAACCCAAAAGCATTTGAAGGCTTCCAGAGCCAAGGCGCGTAATAATGCCTATCGCGTCGCCCCCACGGGCGCGGAAGTCGTGATACATGGCTTGAAGCTGGTTTGCTGGAAGATAGCCGCGCTTGATACCATCATAGAAAATTGCAACGGCTTTCGGGTCGTGTTCGTTGTCGGGTTCTGGTACAAAGTCAATCATTTTTCCGATCGAAAGCCCGTCACATTCATAATGTGCGCTTCCGGCTATGTTGACTTCGGAATACTTATACTTCAACTCATATCCGGAAACCGCGGGGAGAACTGGCACGGCGGGGGTTGCCGCGGGCGGGGCTTCCGGTTGCTTCGGCGCAGGCGGGGCAATGGTAGCCGCGGGGATATTCGGCCTTGCTGGTTCAGGCGGCGCGGCGGGAGCGGAATTTGACAAAGGCGAGCTTTCTGGCTTCATTGCGGGCGGCGTTTTCTTCTTCCGCAATCCGAAAAAGATCAGCACAGCGGCAAGCGCAAGGCCGCAAACGCCGGAAGCTATGTCGCCTTCGGCAAAAAGGATTATTGCCGCGGCCAGACAGAGAGGCGAACAGGACAGAAGAACAATTCGGATCAGTTTGCTTTTTTTCATAGTTTGAATAGCCCCTTTCATATTTTGGCAACAGGCCGGAACGCGGTTTGTGTTCTGACCTTTAACACTATTATACCGCAAAAATGCGCTAAAGTAAAGAATAGTGCTGATGATTAACACAGAAAGGGGCGAAGGCAGGTGAAAATATACGATTATCACGGGAAGAAGAATGTTTCAGGGGACAGAATACGGGAAGCACGGCTAAAGCGGCGGCTTACGCAAGAAGACCTTGCGGCAAAGTTGCAGATCGAAGGCGTGATTATGGAGCGGGACAGCGTTTCCAGAATGGAGATCGGCACGCGCTTTGTGACCGATTATGAATTGATGGTGCTTTCAAAGGTGCTTGGCGTGTCTATGCAATGGCTTGTAGGGCTGGAAGAATGAAAAAGCGGCGGGAAAACCCGCCGTTTCTGCATTTTTTCGCATTTATTTTCGTGTCCCATATTGACATACTAATATTAGTATGGTATAATCCCATAAAAGGAGGCGTGAAGCATGGCAGAAAAAAGGAAAACCCATACTTCAACAGAGGTAAAGCGGCGGTATAACGAAAAAACATATACCCTTATTTCAACAAGCGTTCCGAAAGATAAAGCGGCGGCATTCAAGAAAAAGTGCGCGGAAATGGGAATACCGCAAGCACAGGTTATCAAACGGGCAATAGATAAATTTTTAGAAGAGTGAAGGCGCAGGGGGCGGAAAACCGCCCCCGTTTTTCTGTTTTATGGAGGTTTACAAGATGGGACACTATTTCAGCCATTTAACAAAAACAGACCGCTACAAGCTGGAAGCCGCATTGCTGGCCGGGGAAAAGCCGCAGGTGATCGCGGATAGATTGCACGTACACGTTAGCACCATTTATCGGGAAAAGAAGCGCGCCCGCATGGTGCAGTTGACAACCGATCTTGTAGAAGTGGATCGCTACAATCCGGACGAAGCACACAGGCGTTACCGCGAAAACCTATCAAAGAAGGGCGCAGACCTGAAAATAGGGAACGATCGCGCCCTTGCGGACTATCTGGAAAAGAAGGTAGTGGAAGAAGGGTATTCCCCCGCCGCCGCTCTTGCGTCGATTGAGATTGAAGGCAAAGAATTTTCAACTTCTATTTGTGTAGGCACATTCTACAACTACATAACAAAGGGCGTATTCCTTCGCTTGACAAACGCGGACTTGCCGGAGAAGCCGAAGCGCAAGCGGCCATATCGCACGGTTAAAACCGTGAAGCGCGCCCCGAAGGGCGAAAGCATAGAGAAACGCCCCGCCGAAGTGGACGCGCGGGAAGACGTGGGACATTGGGAAATGGACACCGTATATTCAAAAAAGAAGAGTTCAAAGAAAACTCTTCTTGTGCTGACCGAACGGAAAAGCCGTCTTCCCATTATGGAGCTAATGCCGGATCGGACGGCTGAAAGCGTGGTTGCCGCCCTTGACCGCATAGAAAGGCGTTTCGGTTCGCGCCTCTTCCGGTTGATCTTCCGCACGATCACCGTTGACAACGGCGGGGAATTTGCGGACGTGGAACGGCTGGAACGTTCCGTGCTGACAAAGGGCAAGCGCACGAAGGTTTACTATTGTCACCCATACAGCAGTTACGAGCGGGGAAGCAATGAAAACGAAAACAAAATAATACGGCGGCACTTCCCGAAAGGAACGGACTTCGGGAAAGTGACCGCCGCAGAAGTAAAGCGCGCGGAAAGCTGGATTGCCAACTATCCACGTAAAATTTTAGGTTGGAAAACGTCTGAAATGCTCTTCCGTGAAGCCGTCGCCGCCCTCTGAAAAAAATATTTCAAATTTTTTCGCATTTACTCTTGACATTTCCGGGATATCATAGACGCTCGGCGGATGTCATAATTGATTTAGACACTTTGAGTGATTTATGCTCTAGGAGACTTGTTTATCCGATTTTTCGGTAAAGAAGTAGAGACTCTTAGAGCATTTTTCATTGAAGGAGGATTGTGCCAATGCTGAAAACCAAAATCACCCCATTGTACGAAAGATTAAGCCGTGACGATGAATTAAACGGGGACAGTTTTTCAATCCAGAATCAAAAATTTATGTTAGAGGACTGTGCCCGCCGGAATGGTTTTCCTAATCCAACCCATTTTACTGATGACGGTATTTCTGGAACTCGTTTCGACAGACCCGGCTTCACCGCCATGATGGAGCAAGTCGAGGCGGGCAACGTGGAGGCAATCATTGTCAAGGACATGAGCCGCCTGGGACGTGACTATCTCAAAGTCGGTCAAATCATGGAGATACTGCGGCAGCGGGGTGTCCGGCTAATCGCTATTAACGACAATGTGGACACCGCCAAAGGGGACAATGATATGGCCCCGTTTCTGAACATCATGTATGAGTTTTACGCCCGTGATACCAGCAGGAAGATCAAATCCGTATTCAAGGCTAAAGGCATGAGCGGCAAGCACATGACCGGAACCGTCATTTATGGCTATCTGTGGGATGAAAAGCGGGAAAACTGGCTTGTGGACGATGAAGCCACCGCTGTTGTACGCCGTATCTTTGCCCTGACGCTGGAGGGCTACGGCCCCTATCAGATTGCAAGGCAGCTTTCACGGGAGAAAATCGAAATTCCCTCTGTGCATCTGGCGCACTATGGCGAAGGTGTGAATCAGAACAAGGCTATTAAAGA